>Ga0194037_1001328_pt1 | contig 17976 bp, 15 predicted proteins | sample JunL306m_MetaG_FD_148653 | JGI IMG/M metagenome (GOLD analysis project Ga0194037, IMG submission 148653) | Anoxic zone freshwater microbial communities from boreal shield lake in IISD Experimental Lakes Area, Ontario, Canada - Jun2016-L304-6m | ecosystem: Environmental > Aquatic > Freshwater >...
TTGCGCCTATATTCAGGATATTACCAAACAGAAAAAAGCAGAAAGGGCTGTATCCAAAGAACGTTCTATGCTTAGGACTTTGATTGATAATTTGCCTGTTTCAATCTTTGTAAAGGATGCACAGGGAAGAAAATTAATGGCTAACCGACTTGATGTTGAGTTCATGGAAGTAGCTTCTGAAAAAGATGCAATAGGAAAAACAGACATTGAAATATATAAGAATCCTCAAAAGGAGTATGGATACTATGAAGATATTAAAGTAATTCATGACAAAGTACCCATCATTGATCAGCATGGATATGTGATGAAAAATAATGGTGAAATGATTGATATCTTAGTTTCAAAGGTTCCAATTTTTGATGATTTAGGAAATGTAATTGGCTTGATAGGCATCTGTAGAGATGTCACTGAAAAATTAAGGATTGAAGAACAACTGAAACTCATAGATTTTTCATTCAGAAATGCAGCTACATCCATAATTTACATTCGTGAGGATGCCTCATTATTTGATTTCAACAACTCTTTTTGTGATTTACTAGGTTACAGTCGGGATGAAATGAAAGCATTGAAAATATTTGATTTCGATCCAGAGTTTAATGCAGAAATATGGCCTTCACATTGGCAGGAGTTGAGAACAGCAGGAAGGCTTTCATTTATCACACAGAAAAAGAAAAAAGATGGTGGGATTATTGACGTTGAAGTGAGTGCCAATTTGATTAAGTTTGGAGAATTAGAATTGAATTGTGCATTCATAACAGATACTACTGAACGAAAAAAGGTAGAAGAAGAACTAAAAAAAAGTAACAAACGCTATGAATATGCAACGATTGCAACTTCTGATGCTATTTGGGAGGCCGATTTAGTTAACAACACCATGTTCCTGAGCAGTAATTATCAAAATATTTCAGGTTATGAAAATTATAATTATCAGGACTTAGAAAACAATGATTGGGCAAAGAATGTACATCCAGATGATTTGCAAAGAATAATGCAAAATGGAGATGATATAATTGAGTGCAGAATAGATAAATTTCAAAATGAATACAGGCTCAAAAAGTCTGACGGTGAATATATTACGGTTCTTGATAGGGGTTTCCCAATTAAAAATGATGAAGGAAAAGTAATTAGTCTGATAGGCTCCATTCAAGATATTACACAGAAAAAGACCGAAGAAGAAAGATTGAAATTATGGGAAACTGTCATTACAAACACTTCTGAAGCAATCATTATAAGAGATGCAAAACCAATGGAGAATGGAGGATTGCCTGTATTGTTTGTAAACAAGGCATTTACACAAATGACTGGTTATACATCCGAAGAAATAACAGGAAAAACACTTGGAATTTTGAATGGTCCTTTAACAGATAGAGATGAAAGAAATAAAATACGGGAAGCAATTAATCAAAAGCAACCTGGTAAAATGCGTGTTATTAATTACAAAAAAAATGGAGAGACCTTTTGGGCGAGTGTTTCAGTTTTTCCATTGAAAAATATTGATGGAGAAACAACACATTGGGTGTCTATTCAAAGGGATATCACCAAAAGAATAATTGCAGATGCAGAAAGAGAACAATTACTAAATGAATTGATGCAAAATAACAAGGAACTTAAGCAATTCAGTTATATCACAACGCATAATTTAAGAGCTCCTCTTACCAATTTGCAATCAATTGCAAAAATTATTAAGACTGACAAAATTGATGACCAAAGAACAATTGCCCTTATTGAAGGATTCAAGAAATCAACCAATCACTTAAGTGAAACATTAGATGACCTTATTGAAATTTTAATTATTAAGGAAAATCAGCATCTTCCTATGAAGGAAGTAGGATTTGATGAAGTATTACAAAATGTAAAAGCCTCTATTGCAAATTCTATTCTAGAAACAAAAACTGAGATTGAATCAGACTTTTCGTTAATTCCTAGTGTACACTTTAACGGTGCCTACATGGAAAGTATATTCTTGAACTTAATTACGAATGCAATTCGGTATGCACATCCTGATAGACATCCGATTATTCAAATAATTTCCACCGTTGACAAAGAAGGAAAAACAAAATTAATTTTTTCCGATAATGGTCTTGGCATGGATTTCGAAAGGGTAAAGGATAGAATATTTGGTTTATATCAAAGGTTTCATAACATTGCAAACAGTAAAGGGATTGGATTATATTTAGTACACTCACAAATCACTTCACTTGGAGGAAATATTGAAGTGGCAAGTGCTGTAAATATTGGAACAACATTCACCATTACATTTTAAAAAAATAACTATGCAAAGAACAATTTTGTCAATTGAAGATGATGAAGTAACACAATTACTTCATAAAATCGAGTTTGAAGATGCTGAATTAATTGTAAATGTAGTAGAGGCTTGGAGTGGGCAAATTGCTTTAGATTATTTTGAGGCACTTAATAAAGAAGAAGATGCTATTAGTAAACTTCCTGCACTAATACTGCTTGATTTGAATATGCCTGTAATGGGTGGATGGGAATTTTTGGAATTGTTTTCTACTCAGTATCCTCATTTTGTAGAAAGAATAAAGATTTTTGTACTCTCATCAAGTATTAATCCTGAAGACAGAATTCGTGCGTCAAAAGAGCCGCTAGTACAAGCATTTCTTTACAAGCCCCTTAATGAAAAAGATATTGATATTTTAAGAAAGGCTATAAGCGAATAACTGTAAGTCATGAGTTATGAGTACGATGTGTTGTTATAAAATAATGCACTCATATTTCATAATTCATTACTCATATTTCTTTAAACCCTTTTCCTCTTTTGTCGCTTTCCAATATTCCGTCCTTCAATCTGATTACTCTATGTGCATACGATGCAATATCCTCTTCATGTGTAACAAGCACAACCGTATTGCCCGCCTCTTGAATTTTACCAAATATTTCCATTACTTCTACTGAAGTCTTACTATCTAAATTTCCCGTAGGTTCATCTGCTAATAACAAAGAGGGATTGTTTACTAATGCCCTAGCGATTGCAACACGCTGTATTTGTCCACCGCTTAATTCATTGCTTTTATGATGACTTCTATCGGCGAGACCTACTTTTTTTAAGGCCTCCATCGCACGTTCAAGCCTTTCTTTCTTGCTAATACCTGCATAGATTAGAGGCAATGCTACATTTTCTAAAGCTGACAAACGAGGAAGTAAATTAAATTGTTGGAATACAAAACCTATTTCTGCGTTTCTAACTTCTGCAAGGTCATCATCAGGCATCTTACTAACATCTTTTCCATTCAGGATATATTTCCCACCTGTAGGAGAGTCTAGGCAACCAAGAATATTCATCAAAGTACTTTTGCCACTTCCGCTCGGTCCCATCAAAGCAACATATTCGTTTGGCGCAATATTCAGTGAAATTCCTTTCAATACAGGAACAGCCTGATTGCCCATGAAGTAGGCTTTTTCAATGTTTTCCAACCTTATGATTGATTCCATAGAATTTTAATTAATGCATTTAAGCATGATGACTTTATTTTTTGATGACAGTTGGAACTTTAAAAAATTGTTCATCAGGAAGAGGGGAATTTAATAGAGCCTCATTTCTAGAAACGCTGCCCTTTACTTCATCTTCTCTTAACGCATTGAAAGCATCTCCCATGTGAAGAATTGGCTCAATGCCAGTGGTATCCAATTCATTTAATTTATCTACAAAAGAGACCATGTTCTGCAAGTCGGATGTGTATCCCTTCATTTCTTCATCTGTAAAATATAATCTTGAAAGATGTGCTAATTTCTCGACTAATTCTGTTGTTACTTCCATAAAGACAAAAATAAAAGAACGAGACCAAGAAAAAGAAATTTATGTTGTCAATTATCTTCAGTTTGGGCTATTTTTATGGAATTTCTAGTTAAAATGACAAATAATGAAAAAAAAAGCATTCGATTTCAAGAATATTTATAAATTTGGTTTCTTTCATACAATACTTTCATAGTTTTTTCGTTTTAAGATTGTACGAATTTATGATTGCATTATGGTAAACAATACATTAGGTTCATTAAAGGTTCTGCTTGCAGAGGATAACGAGATAAATAAGCTGATAGCAAAGACGATGTTGAATCGTTGGGGCTTTTATACCACTTTCGCTCAGGATGGTGTTCAAGCCGTTGTTGAAGTAGAAAAAAGTGATTTCGATTTAATTCTCATGGATATACACATGCCGAATAAAGATGGCATTATGGCAACAAAGGATATCAGGGAAATGAGCAATCCTGCCAAAAATTCTGTGCCAATTATTGCACTTACTGCAAATACGCAGATTGGGGTCAATAATAGGTATTTAGAAATGGGAATGGATGGCTATTTAAGTAAACCTTTCAAAGAGGATGAATTGTACAATTTGATTTCTTCCGTATTAGAAAAAAGAAAACATTAAATTAAGATATAATCATGAGTACCGCAGGCGAACGTTTATATGACCTTTCACTCATTGAAGAAATGTCAGGTGGGGATGAAGACTTTATGAAAGAAATGGCTGAAACTTTTGTTTCATCGGTTCCTCCTGTTGTTGAAATGATGATTCATTATAGCAAAACTCAGGAGTGGTTGAAAATGGCAGATGAGGCACATAGCCTAAAAAGCAATATTGACACCCTACAAATTGTTTGTATCAAGGAAGATATAAGGAACATAGAAAGAAATGGAAAAAGTTTAATGGATTTGGATATTACGCCACAACTAGTCATAAAAGTAGCAGGAGTATTGAATACCGCAATGGAACAGATGAAAGAACAATATCATCTTTAATATTTTTTATTCCAAATCATTTGAAAACACTGCCTTATTATTAAGAATGATATGATTTTATTTAACCTATGCTAAGCTATTAATTGGAATAATTATTTTTTTATGAATCAACTTTGATTTTTCATTGTTAAACGTTTTGTTTTTAAATTGCTTTACCCACCTAATTCCATAGATACTATTACTTAGAAATAATTCATCTGCGTCCAATAAATCCTCAACACTAAATGTAGTCTCTTCTATTTGCATACCAATCGTTGAAACTCTTTCAATTAAAACCTTTCTCATAATTCCATTGATACCTCCTTCAGTTAATATCGGAGTTTTGATGATACCATCTTTTATGATAAATACATTTGCGATTGTTGCATCGGCCACCCTTTCAAAAGCATTTAATAAGAACGCATCATTTAGTTTTTGTTGCTTTACCCATAATGCAGCCATTGCATAGCCAAGATAATTATTACTTTTTATAGCGGAATAGTCATCACCAACTTTTTTTGCACCCATGAAAACGTCTGTTATCAACCCATTTTCATTCAAGACATTATTTGCAGGATTCAATTCCCAAGATTGAATCAAACAATTCGGGAAATGATTCTCAGGGTCATACAATCCTCCGTTTCCACGATAAATAACTAATCTTATTCGGGCAAGCTTTTGATGATGATTCTTCTTCACAAGATTTAAAATATTCTCTAGTAAATATTCTCTAGTAAAATACTTTGGAACTTCAAAGTGAAGTAAACTTAAAGATGCAAAAAGACGGTCGAAATGGTAATCCCCCAATAACAATTGACCTTTAATAACCTTCATGGTTTCAAAGCAACCATCTCCGTATCTGAATGAACGATTGTTAGGTGAAATCTGAAAGGCAGAATCTTTGATTACCTGCCCATTTTGACTTATATAGATTGAACTAGACATAATATCATCATTTATATTAACTAACTAAATTGAGTACGATTAAAGCGATGCCCTAACATTCAAATAAAAAGGAATTTCTTCATGTACTGTAGATTTATTAAGGATAACTTCTGCGGCTCGCACTCCCATTCTATTAAAGTCAGTAGAAATAGTTGTAATGCCATTCAGAATAATTTTTTTTAGAGGTGACTCGTTATATGAAATAACACCAATTTCCTTTCCTACCACTAAACCGGTAGTCAATATTCTTTCTATCAGAACTACTAAATCATTTTCCATCAAAGTAATAAAAACTTCACCCGCTTGAATCGGTTCTTCTACTAGGTTGTGTACGATAACATGATTGAATTTGTATTGTTCGCAGAAACTTATGAATCCTGTAATTATCTCTTTTGGAAAATGTGTGTATTCTGCAAATATAATTTTAAGGGTATGGTATTTTTTCAAATGTTCTAATGCATTTTCTAATGCGGTAAATATATCTTTCTCAAAGTTTTCAAATATTGCCGCATAATCCCCCGTTACACCTTTTACATCTTTATCTAATAAAACTAATTGATGTTTCGGAATCTTATTAATTAATTGATGAACATTATCTCCGCCTTCCATGAAGTGTGGAATGATAATATAATGTGTATAATCATGAAGACGAGTGGTAAGGATTTTTTTGAAAAAAGAAAAGTCATTGTTATAAACCAACAAATCTATGGCAGCAGATTCTCCAATCTTTGCTACAAAGGCATCGTAAACAATCTTTTTGTGTGGACTCAATTTATTAAAAAGTAATAAAACCTTTAATTGATCCGTCAACTCTACATCTCTAACAAAATACCCTTTTCCAGGTACAGAACCTAAGGCGCCAATCTTTTTTAAATGGCGGTATGTTTTTTCAGCAGTATCCCTTGAAACTTCAAACTCATCACTCAATTCATTAATAGAGGGTAATGTATCATTCTTCTTAAGTTTTCCTTCCTTAATAGCCTGTACAATTGCATTGCCAATCTGTCGATATTTTGGTGTTGCCGAATAATTATTTACGTCGATATATTTATATAGATTATTAACTTTCATACCCCCTTTTAATTTCAAATGATTACAAAGGAAAACAAACACAGTCTAACTAAAAAATGAAATAAAAATTATTTCGCATTTAATTTGAACAGTCAACAGTTTGTTAGTACTCAGATTTTCACAAATACATGAAGGGAAAGAAAATTCAAAATGTTAAAACAAATCAACTATATTTATGAATCTTCCCTTTCTAGATTGACTTCAATTTTTAATTTCATCAATTGTTCTAATTTTAAATCTATGATAAATTGAAAGATTGGGTAGTAATAAATATTTCCCAATAGATATTATTTTTTTTTCAATCCCAATTAAATATTTTTCACCCCTAAAAAACTGAAGAGTGAATAGTTTAAAATGTTTTTCACAGGAAATAATAGAAACGTTGTATCGTTTTATCAATATTTCATTATGAAAAATGCAGGTACGGTTATAAAAGTATATTTGTAGCTATCAAAAACTTATTTTAAGTAATTGATTCATCATAAATAGTTATCACAAATGTTGATAGGCTATGAAAAATATTTTTTTGGTCTTGAAAAATGTGTGAAATAGGACATTGTTTTTACTATTTTGGGTTTACAAATCATTAAATGAAGGAAATTATTTTTCCTCTTTTTGACTCTTAGAAAAATAAAAAGAATGCTGATATTTATTTTTCAACACATTTTATGAACCAATAAAAACAGAAACTTAAATTTGACTTAGCGTCTTCATGGATTAGTATCATAGTGTTGTGCAAAAAGAAAAAAATATGCTCAATGAAAATCTCTGCTTAACAAATATTTAATTTCCCAAAGGCAGCAATACCATTTTATTGTCTATCTAGATTTTGGTTGCGATTTATTAACAATAAAAATGAAAAAAAATGAAAAAAGTAATTTTAACAACAAGCATCGCTTGTGCAATTTTCCTGTTCACAGTAATAGGATGTAAAAAAAGTGGTGACACAATTGCCACAACAGACACTTCTCTTCAATCCTCTGTCACACAAAATGCAATTGACCAAACAACACTTCAAAATGATGATGATGCCATTGCCAATCAGGTTACACAGGCTGTTGAAACAGTTCCCAAATTCTCTTTAGCAGCAGCACAAACCACTTTACACATTGGCACTTTTGGTGCTGATACCTTTCCACCACCACCTCCTCCTCATCCAGGTGACAGTCTCCATTTTCCACCAAAAGATAGTATGCATACACCCCCTCCGTACGATAGTATGTCTTGTCAAGGAATTGTGATTGACAGAAATCCAATCCTCAAAGGACTGCATAGAATTATTCTTCATTTTAGAGGAATGAGGGATGGTTTTGGAATGCAAAAGAGAGGAACAGTTACTGTGACATTATTAAATGCATCTAGATGGGATACTATCGGAGCTGTTTTACAAGAGAAAGATAGCTTGACAGTGACAGGAAGAGATGGTAAAACTAGGACTTACGTAAATGTAAGATTAGTGACTAACAAAACGGGAGGCTCATTAAATTCATTATCTCCAAGTATTTTCTCCTACTCTGTTCACACAACAGGCTCAATAACTTACGCTGATGGAACAGTACATTCTTATTGGATTTCAAGAATTAATTCCTTTAATAAATTAACAAAGACCTTCTCAATTGCAGGAGATTCTACGGTAAATAACTTATTAAGTACCATGGGGGGTAATTCAAGATTAGGAAAATCATTTATTGTAAATTCTCCAATAGCTATAACCGCTGATTCTACATGTGGTTATGACAGGCCGAAAGCTGGAATAAGAACTTTTATTTCCGATAAGGATACAATCGGAATCACTTATGGTGTGGATGGAACCGGTACTCCAATAACTAGTGGATGCGCAGATTTCTACAAAGTGAATTGGACAAAATTGAATGGACAAAAAGGAACTTTAGTGCTGCCATATTAGGCTTCACTCGCTAGTTTTAAGATACTAGTTGCAAGTTATAAGAATTAGATTTTAGGATTTAGTTTGAGGTTTTATTTTAACGGTTTATAAAAAGGGGTGTCAGTTAGGACACCCCTTTTTTAATTTCTAATCATCAAAAAGAATAAAAAATATTCAACAACTCAATCACATTTTTTATTTTCTACAATAAGTTTTCAACTTTCATAGAAACCATTACTACATAACTTTCTGCTTCCTTATCTTCGCCCGATGCAAGATTATTTATTAGGTTTAAATGAACAGCAACGCACTGCTGTTACGCATATTAATGGTCCCCTGATGATTGTAGCGGGGGCAGGTAGTGGTAAAACCAAAGTTCTAACTACTCGTATTGCGCACTTGATGGGAAATGGTGTCGATGCATTCAATATTCTCGCACTTACTTTTACCAATAAGGCTGCGGCTGAGATGAAGGAACGTATTGAGAAAATTCTTAACAATCATGAAGCAAGAAACTTATACATAGGTACTTTTCATAGCGTATTTGCTCGAATCCTTCGTGGTGAAGCGCATCGAATAGGTTACCCTAATAACTTTACTATTTATGATACTGATGATAGCAGGAGTGTGATTAAAACAGTGGTCAATGAATTGAATCTTGATGACAAACACTACAAAGCAAATATTGTGGGAAGTCGCATTTCTTCTGCAAAGAATGGATTGATTGGTCCTGCAGAATATGCCGCAGATGCCTATTTAAAGCAAGAAGACATTCGGGCGAACCGACCCGCTATTGGCCAAATCTATGCGGCTTATGCTGCACGCTGTTATAAGAATGGTGCAATGGATTTTGATGATTTGTTGCTAAAGATGTACGAGATGTTAAATACACAGCCTGATGCTTTAAGTAAATATCAACGCAAGTTTAAGTATGTCCTTATTGATGAGTATCAGGATACAAATGCGGTACAATATCAGATAACAAAGTTATTGTCAGCAATGCATGAAAATATTTGTGTAGTAGGTGATGATGCACAGAGTATCTATAGTTTTCGTGGTGCCACCATTGAAAATATTTTACGGTTTCAAAAGGATTATGATGATGTAAAAGTGGTAAAACTCGAACAGAATTATCGCAGTACCCAAAGTATCTTGAAGGTTGCTAACGAAATTATTGGCAATAATAAAGGACAGATTCAAAAAGAATTATGGACTGATAATAAGATTGGAGAGAAAATTAAGATTGTTCGTACAATGACGGATAATGATGAGGGAAAGTTTGTATCTGATGTAATACAAGAACAGAAACTTCGTAATCATTATTTCAATAAAGATTTTGCAATTTTATATCGTACGAATGCACAGAGTAGGGCGTATGAAGAAAGTTTGCGTAGGATGGGAATTGCCTATCGTATTTATGGGGGAGTAAGCTTTTATCAACGCAAGGAAGTGAAAGATATGCTTGCCTATTTACGGGTAATTGTAAATACAAAAGATGAGGAGGCACTGAAACGTATCATTAATTATCCTACTCGCGGCATTGGCAAGACAAGTATTGAGAAGTTGGTCATTTTTGCAAATGAGCAAAATGTGAGCATGTATGAGGCATTAAGCAGAGCGGGCGAGCTAGGATTCAAGGGAGGTACTCTTGAAGTAATGCAGAATTTCGTGACGATGATTAAGTATTTTCAGACCTTACTTAATGAAAAGAATGCTTATGAAGTAGCTCAATTAGTTGGGAAACATACCAACTTAGTTAAAGAACTCTTTGCTGATAAGACCCCAGAGGGATTGGCACGTTATGAAAACGTTCAGGAATTATTGAACTCAATTAAAAACTGGACTGAAACTCCTGACAATGAAGATGGTGAAGTAGTTGCCAAAACTTTAGGTGCTTTCTTACAGCAGGTTACTCTATTTACCGATGCTGATGAAGACAAGGAAAATAGCGATGTAGTTAAATTAATGACAATACATGCGGCAAAGGGATTAGAGTTTGGTTGTGTATTTGTTGGTGGCATCGAAGAGAATCTTTTTCCAAATGCCATGAGCGTCAATACAAGAGAAGAGTTAGAGGAAGAACGTCGCTTGTTTTATGTGGCTGTAACTAGGGCAAAAGATAAATTATGGTTGACTTATGCAAACTCTCGTTATCGTTTTGGGCAGTTAGTTCAGAATGAGCCGAGTCGTTTTCTTGATGAGATGCCCGAACAATATCTTGACAAAACCTATTCGGGTGGAGGTGTGAAGAATCATGGCATGAATAGTAATATGGGTAATGCCTTCGAAAGGATGCATAAAGGAGCATCGCCGAGTACTGCACCTGCTAAGAATAAACCAAGTTATTTACCTGCTCAGCCTGTAGCTCCTAAAGTGACTGAACATAAACCAAGTGCAAATTTTGTTCCTAGCGATACAAGTAGTTTAAAAGAAGGACAAGAGGTAGAGCATCAGAAGTTCGGGTTTGGTACTGTTTTAAAGATTGAAGGGTCGGCACATAATCCAATTGCTAATATCAGTTTCAAATTAAATGGGGAGAAAAAGATAATGCTCAATTATGCAAAGCTGAGAATAGTGGAGTAAAATGTTAGTGATGAATTATGGGTGGCAAGTTACAGGTTACAAGTGGTTGTTTGCTTATACAGAATCAAAGTAAGTGATTTACTAAATACATTCTATCAGAAATTATATATTTAGCTCTTTATGAAGATACTTAAACTTAATATTGAGGAAATTAATGATGACTTTTTAAAAGGCACTAGATTGCTGTGCATCACTGCGCCTATTAAAAAGCACTTGTTTTGTTGGAACCTGAATACTCATTTAGGATTTGAATTTAAGTTATGCAATGAAAAGGAGATTCCTGTTCAACGTAAGAATCGGAAATACTATTTCTCTATTTATCATTCATCTGAAGCTAACAATCCTTTTATTGAACATATTCTATACCATACACAATACGATGGTGAATATTTATTACCTGAATTAAAGCACATGGATTATCTATGGCTTGTCAGGGGAGAGGCAATTGAAGACACTCAGTTCAATTGGATTAGAGATGGTATAAAAAAGTTAAGTGGCGTATTGATGGTGGCAGAATTAACTCCTGAACAAATAAAAAGTAAAGGGAATTTAATTTTTGACTTGGAGTAATAAGTTGTAGGAGTTAAGTTGTAGGTATTAAGTTGTAAGTTGTAGGTAAAAGGTGCAGGGTATAAGGAAAAAAGTGAATGATGTAAAATAAAGTTGCAAATCATCTTTATCATACTAAATCATTTTAATCATCAATTCATTTTAATCATCAATTCATTTTAATCATCAATTCATTTTAAATCAACAATGGAAAAGTTACGGATTGATAAATATTTGTGGTCTATCAGGTTATTTAAAACGAGGAGTTTGGCGGCAGATGCATGCGATAAGGGTAAAGTAAAACTGAATGGCAGTTCTGTTAAGGCTTCGAAGAATGTGAATGTGGGTGATGAATATGAAGTAAAAACAGAAGCTAAGAAGTGGATTATTAAAGTTACAGGATTAGTTTATAATCGAGTGGCATATACAGAGTCTCTTAATTATTATATGGACTTAACTCCTGCCGAGGAAATAGACATTACGAAGTTTCAACCCTCTTCTTTTCATACAGGGAAGCGATTAAGTAAAGTGGGGCGCCCCACAAAGAGAGAGAGAAGGGATTTAGATGGATTTATGGAGTAATGGTTAGTGATGAAATATGAGTTGTAAAATAATTATTTCTCAATTAAACAAAAAGCAATGAGCAAATTACTTTACTCTTATTTAATTTAAAGAAGTACTTTTGAAACTTAAAAAAATATTTATGGCAATTGCAATTAAATCTATCCCTGTCCTGACAAATAAAGTTGCCAAATCTTTTATTAAGATTGCTGAGCAAAACAAATTAAAAAAATCATCGGTTGATTTTAGTAAGCAATCTGAGAACTTTGCAAAAATTATGGCCAAAGCAAAAATATAAAATAAATCATTTTGGCCTTCTTAACTGACAATTGTACCCTGCGAATATATAATAGTGAATTAATAAATTCTTGTCTACCATTTGATTGTGGTAATAAGGATTTGAATGACTATTTTATTAATGATGCTATAAATTACAATTCGGAACTTTTAGGAAAAAGCTATTGTTTTGTTTTGGACTCAGATCCGAGTATAATAGTTTGTGCATTTACACTTTCTAATGATAGTATTAAAACAAATCATTTGCCTAATGCAAGAAAGAAGAAATTAAACGTTTCAATTCCAAGAGCAAAACAAATGCGAACTTATCCTGCCGTATTAATTGGAAGATTAGGAATCGCTATGCCATTTAGAAATGTGGAATCTGAATTAAAGCGAACAAGTCATCAACTAATGGACTTCATAAAATCTTGGTTTGTAGATAATAGTTATAAAACAGGATGTCGTTTTATCGTTGTAGATGCGTATAATGCGGAAAGACCACTAAAGTTTTATAAAAGCAATGGATTTAATCAAATATTTAGTACGGAGGAACAAGAGAAAGAATACACTGGCTTATTAATAGAAAACGAATTGGTTACAAGACTTATGTACTTTGATTTAATCCTTCTTTCTCCTTTATATAATTAATTTCCCCTTATGCAAATAGATATTATTACCGTTGCACCTGAATTGTTAGACAGTCCTTTTAGTCATAGTATCATGAAAAGGGCACAGGATAAAGGCTTACTTACTGTTCGTACGCACAACCTTAGAGAATGGGCAATTAATAAACATGGTCAGGTAGATGACTATCAATATGGGGGTGGTGCAGGTATGGTCATGATGTGCGAGCCCCTTTCAAATGCTATAGAACATCTACAGAAAACGACTGCTTACGACGAGATAATCTATATGACTCCCGATGGCGAAACGTTTCAACAGCAAATTGCCAATCATTTATCGATGAAAGAGAATCTCCTCATCATCTGTGGGCATTATAAGGGTATTGATCAAAGGATTCGTGACCTCTATGTTACTAAAGAAATCTCTATCGGTGATTATGTCTTGAGTGGTGGAGAATTAGCTGCAGCAGTAGTGATTGATGCAATTGGAAGATTGATTCCAGGTGTATTGAATGATGAGACTTCTGCTCTGTTTGATAGTTTTCAAGACAATTTATTAGCCCCTCCTGTTTATACTCGTCCTGCTGAATTCAAAGGACTGCATGTGCCTGATATTTTATTGACAGGTCATCCTGTCAAAATAGAAGATTGGAGATACGAACAAAGCCTGCATAGAACAAATGAAAGAAGACCCGACCTTAATAGTGATTAGTTGTTAGTGATTTGTGATTAGTTGTTAGTGATTAGTGGTTAGTGGTTAGTGGTTAGTTGGCCAATAATATAATTTGTCAATCTCAACAAATCATTTTTTTTAAATTTATTACTAGTAACTAACAACTAATCACTAACCACTAACAACTATTTAGATTCCTGGCAGTTCCTGCCTTTCTACTTCAATTGCCTTCTGAACAATATCTTGTATTATTTCATCTAATTTTTTAGCCTCTGACATTAGACTCGAAATAATATTATCATTTTTCAACTGTTCTACGGGGGTTCTATTAATTAATGATAACAATCCCATGATATTAACTAAAGGATGCCTCACCAAATGTGATTGTATCCAAGCTATTTCCTTGAATTTCTTATTTTGAGACTCTATTGCCTGTAGGTATTTAATGTTTCCCGTAACATCAACGGCAATTACCAATCGATAATTTTTCTCATTGATGACCACAAGATTACTAAAAAGCTCAACATCTATCACGTTACCTGACTTAGTAACATGCTGTCTCCTAACCGAATAGTTATTGCCTGTATAAAAATTATTCTTGTGATATTTCTGCGATTGTTCCTGTTGTTCCTTAATTCTTACTTGCCACACATACATTTTCTTAAATTCTTCTTCTGTATATCCGTATGTAGCAATTGTAGCTTTGTTGACCTGTAAGAATTTTAATGTCTCCAAATCGTACAGCCACATCGGTTGTGGACTCTCCAAAAACAAATCAGTATAACGCTTTTCCGATTCTATCAATCTAGCAGTGTTCTTTTCCAAATCCTCATTCAGACGCTTTAATTTTTCTTGTGTAATTTTCCAAGACGTTATATTTCTAGCAATACCGATGATAAACACCCTTCCTTTTCTTTTTATCAAACTACACTTCGACTCATGCCACTCCTCATGCCCATCCTTATGTACCACCCTGTATTCTATCAAATCCTCATTTACTCCCTTATATATGAGGGCTGCCATAAACATTTCGAAAGGCAATACATCCTCTTGATGAAGGATTTTTCTGAAATCAAATCCAATTAAGTCGGAGGGTAAATACCCTAATACACTATGCACACTAGGTGAAACGTATTCAAAATTACCCTCTACATTAAGTTCGTAAATAATATCAGGGGTATTTTCTTCAATCCCTCTAAATCGTTCCTGATTCTCTATTAATGACAATTGCAGCAACTTATCTTTTGTAATATCACTAACAGCACCATATATTCGAACACAATTATGACCCTCAAAAATGGATTTTCCTTTAAAAATTATCCATTTATTAGTTTTGTTTGCAGTAATGATGGGCAATTCCAACTGAAATGGAACACCTATTTTAATGGTCTCTTTAAAACATTGAAATATTTCCAATTTGTGTTGTTCCCCATCAATAAAATCGAAGAAGGAATTTTCATTAGGTTCATATTCATCATCTAAGTCAAATATTCTTTTCGTCTCAGAAGTCCAAATAATTTCTTTTGTCAAATAATTCAGTTCCCATCCTCCCACATTTGCGAGACTGCTTGTTTCGTTCAATAATTCTTTGAATTTATGTTCTGCTGAAACATTTCTAACCGTAAATCCCACTGCAATGATTTGTCCTGTACTGTTCCTTATGGGATTATATTCTGTCAAATACCATTCAGAAAAAGTATCAAAGGTTACTAAACGCTCCGAATAGGCAATTTCACCCTTCATTGCCTTTGCATAACCAATCTCGAAATTAGAAAAGTTTCTTCCTTTTAAATAATCTCCCATTACGTCCCCCTCTCTAACCTCTGTTCCCCTTATCCTCAAAAACATGTCAGCGAAAAGTCGATTGAAGGATAAGAAATTATAATTATCCTTACCTAAAATGCACATTGCATCTAATGAACAGTTCAGAAAGGAATCAAACAATGATTTCAACGTGTCTTTTTGCAAGGACATTTCTATCAATGAGGCAATCTGTTTTGCAATTAGTGTAAGACTTTCAATCTGCTTTTGATTCAACTTTCTTTCCTCAGTATCAAACACGCAGAGTGTACCAATGAATATCTTATCAAAAAGTTTTATGGGAATTCCTGCATAGAAACGAACGTGAGGTTCATTTATTACAAAAGGATGTGTATTTAATGAGGGGTGTTTAAGTATATTTTCTATTTCGGTAAAGGCATCTTTTTCAATCACCTGTTCACTAAACGAACCATTTTTAGGAGTGTTACCAAGTTCAATACCATAGGATGATTTATTGACTATAATATCTGACATCACAAAGTTGACGAATGCATATTTAGTTTCAGAGATATTAGCAGCCAAACGAGTTAGGTTATCATAGATTAATTCTTTGTCTGTATTCAAAATCTTGAATTGGTAAAATGCCGCTAACTGTTCGTCTAAATCATACATGACTCCTCCAATAATTTAATAAATACGTTTTCAAATATAGGGTTTAAATTGATAATTGATAATGGAGAATTATAAATGGGAAATGTATAGGATAAATAGCAATTGAAGAATTGGAAACGTTACCATTTTCTTCATAAGTTAATAATGCGAATCAAGGGTTAATGACAAAAGTAGTAACGATTTGGTAACTTTTTGGAAGTTGCCAAATCGTATTTTAAGAATTCATTCTATAGATGATGCAACTTCTAAAAAGTTGGCAAATCATTGTGAGTCTGATTGAATGAATTCGAAAGAAAAAAACTCATCACGGGATATTTAACTTCTATTAATAGGGAAACAATGTTCTTCAAGAATTGAGTTCATTTAAGAATGGAAGTAAATGTTTGTGTATGAGATTCCTTCTGAATGACAGCGAAGTGGTGCAGAATAAGTAGCCAATTTAGATACAAAAAAATGCAGTCAATAACAAACTATTAACTGCATTTTTTATTTTTTACTCTTTCCCTCTTCAAACCCTGTCCATCTTATTTCTCTTTTATTCAACAAAATTCTGTTCTTACTCATCACTCATATTTCATCACTCATATTTCATCACTCAAATTTACTATCCAATCTTCACTAAAAACTTTGCATCGTCGGTATTTGGATTATGAATCACTAGATAGATGATACCTCCTTCGAGATTATAGCCAAGTTCTTCGGCAGTTTTTTCAATAAATATATTAGGATTGTTAATTACAGTCACAGCGTGTACTGTGGGTGCACTAGTCTTTGTCATGCCATAATAGAATTGAAGACCTGTACCAATACTCACTTTCAATCTGATAGGTGTGGTGGCAGTAATGCCGTCTGTCTTTCTCGAAGTCTTTACTTGTGGTTTCACCGTTCCTTCCCTATCCACAACTTTACTATCGGTATCATATATAACATAGTTCTCAGCCTTTAGCTTGTTGTCGGCAGCCGTATAAAAGGCATGTCCCGTTTGACACAGTCCTTTCAAGGTAGTAAATAAGCTGTTTGCAGCATTACGTCTGATAATAGTAGTCGATTCTGCATTGCCAACTAATGTGGGAGTAGCCGAAGTGAGTGGCAATAATGCGGCAGCCTCTGTAGTGATATCGGTAAGCATCGCTGGTTTAAGACCTTTTACGGTCATCTTTGTAATATATTCTGTGCTTTTCAAGATAATATTTGGACAAATATTTATCAATTCATTGGCATTCATTCTTGAGAGTGCTCTTACATTAAAGGATTTCAATTCTGAAGAATTTTTAGCAAAAGTATTATTTGCAATGCCTAATACTATATTGATTGATTTTTTCAAAACTTTTATTTGAACATTCCTAGCCGTAAATCCAATAGAAGAGGCATTGCGCCCTACTACATTTGGTGGAATAGCTACAAAAGCAATTCTTTCTGCCTCTAAATCTGTAATCATTTTAGGAGTGACACCTCTTGCTGCCAAATCAGTAGCATCTTGTGTCAGAAAGGCTTCTTTTTCTATGCAGCAAGCTGTAAGAGAATTATAACTCATAGAAAAAATCAACGGAAACAATTTTGTAGCGGACATAATCGAATGTTTTATAAAGCAATTGTCAATATTATTTCCTGCAAGAGTAGTCTTAAAATTCCA
>Ga0194037_1001329_pt1 | contig 17967 bp, 16 predicted proteins | sample JunL306m_MetaG_FD_148653 | JGI IMG/M metagenome (GOLD analysis project Ga0194037, IMG submission 148653) | Anoxic zone freshwater microbial communities from boreal shield lake in IISD Experimental Lakes Area, Ontario, Canada - Jun2016-L304-6m | ecosystem: Environmental > Aquatic > Freshwater >...
TTCACGGTGAGACACTAGATTCCTAGTTCTGGCTTGTCTAGCTAGAACTTCCACCCCGCACGCGGATCAGCCGAAGATTTCCTTGCACAGCAGGCAGGATTTGCCGTCGCAGCCGCGGGCGGAGCAATGTTCGCGGCCATAGTAGATGATTTGCAGGTGGAGGCGGTTCCACGCCTCGCGCGGGAAGCACTTTTTCAAGTCGCGTTCGGTTTGGACGACGTTTTTGCCGGAGGTGAGCTGCCAGCGGGTGGCGAGGCGGTGGATATGGGTGTCGACGGGAAACGCGGGCACGCCAAAAGCTTGTGCCATGACCACCGAGGCGGTCTTGTGGCCGACGCCGGGCAGGGCTTCGAGCGCGGCGAAATCCGCGGGCACCAGGCCGCCGTGGAGTTCGACGAGGATGCGTGAGAGTTCGGAAATGGCGGCCGACTTGCGCGGGGCCAGACCGCAGGGCCGGATGATGGCATGGATGTCGGCGACGGGCACCTTCATCATGGCGCGCGGGTTGTCGGCCAGGGCGAACAGCGCGGGGGTGACCTGGTTGACCCGGACGTCGGTGCATTGGGCCGACAGCAGCACCGCGATGAGCAAGGTGTAGGGGTCCTTGTGATCCAGCGGAACCGCAGGATTCGGATAGAGCTCGCCGAGACGCCGCAATAACAGCTCGGCGCGTTGTGGTTTGCGCATGGCGGAGAGTGTGCCGGTTGAGTCGATTCCGTCAGTTGGGGCGGGCCGAGTCGTCGGTCGTGATCACGGTGGTGGTCGAGGACGGGAAATTACCCAGTCCCGGCAGCACCCGGCGCACGAGTTTCTTGAGACCGGACTCGGCGGCATCCACTTCGGCCTCGCCTTGGCGGAGGGCTTTTTCCCACGCCGGGGCGAACCCGGGTGCCTGTTCGCGCATCGATCGGATGGCGATTTCGTAGACCTGGAGCAGGCGTTGTTCGGCGCGGCCCGGTTTCTGTTGGAGGGAGGCGTTGTTGACGCGCAGCGATTCGTTCTGTTGTTTGAGGGATGCCAACTCGTTTAGCAGGGTATCGTTGCCGCTGGCGTTGATCTTGAGCTGGGTGTTGAGGTGGCTCTGCAGGTCCTTCATCTCCGCAAGCACGCGCTTGAGCTCGCGGGCGGCGTGGCGACTGGCGGTGAAGCCGGATTTCCAAGTGCAAACGGCGATCAGCAGGCCCAGCAGCAGGCCCCAGGTAAACGGGTTTTTCAAGGCTTGGGTGAGCAGGTCCATGTGAGTGAGCGATTGGTAGTGACGGGTGCACCTTGCGCCTTGCAGGTGGCGCTGGCCCGGATGGGGATGCCCATGAATGTGCTAGTGGAACGGTTGCCGGTCAAGACCGCAGGCTCACACGCCGTCGCACACTCGGGACTTGATCCCCGCGCGCGCGTCCGTCAGTCTCCCGGCCGGCCACGCACGAGTAGCTCAGCGGTAGAGCAACCGGCTTACACCCGGTTGGTCGGCGGTTCGATCCCGTCCTCGTGTACCCGCCGCGCCGCGAATTCCGGACCGGTGGCCGGGGCCCGGCGCGATCCGCCGGAATTGCTTGTCATGAGATCCCTGCCCATACCGCCACAGCCCGCCGCGATCCTGTCGTTCGATTTCGACGGCACCCTGCACGATCCGGCGGAGGTCCCACCGGTGCCCGGCGGGTTTTTCGCGCTCATCCGCGAGCTGCGGGTCACGCGCCAGGCCGTCTGGGGAATCAACACCGGCCGCTCGCTGGAGCAATTGATCGAGGGGTTCGAGGAAAGCCGGTTTCCCTTTCTGCCGGACTGGGTGGTGGCCCGCGAGCGGGAAATCTACTTCTCTAACGACTCCGGCGGGTGGACGCCCTTTGCCCCGTGGAATGACCGCTGTGAGGTGGAGGTTCACGGGCTGTTCCACCGCGCCCGCAAATTGCTCGCGCGCATCCGCCACGAGGTCGAAGAACGCACCGGGGCCTATTGGCTGGAAATGGACGGCGAGCCAGCCGGCTTCATCGCCCGCACCGTGGAGGAAATGACCTGGATCGTCGCTCACATCACCCCGCTGGCCGCCGCCGAGCCGTGCTTGTCATGGCAGCGCAACACGATTTATCTGCGCTTCGGCCACCGCGATTTCCACAAAGGCAGCAGCTTGAGCGAGATCGCCCGGTTCTATCGGCTTAGCAGCCGCCGCTGTTTTGTCATGGGAGACGGCCACAACGATCTGGAGATGCTGGATCCCGCCCATGCTGAGATGAGCGCCTGCCCGGCCAACGCGGTTGACGAGGTCCGGGACAAGGTCACCGCCATCGGCGGTCTGATCACCCGCGCCCGGCACGGGGCCGGCGCGGTCGAGGCGCTCCAGCACTATTTCACGGCTTGAGCCGGCTGGAAATGCTTGTTGATTTCCCGCGGGGATAGCTCACCCCACAAAGGAAAATGACAAATGACTGAGCGGCTCTTTTTACCACGGATTATACGGATTTTAACGGATTTCACGGGGGGACACAGTGTTCTATCAGAATTCAAGCCCACCCAGCGGGTTAGCGCTTCAATTTTCATAACTCTCTAATAATCCGTTAAATCCGTGCAATCCGTGGTTTCCATTTTCCTTTCTAGGCTTCACCTGCGGGCCAGCAGGTGGCGGAGGCGGTGGCGGTTGTAGCGCTGGGCGAGGAGGCACGGCAGATTGGCGGCGAGGGCGTAGGCGACGATCACGGCATCGCCCCACCCCGGATTCCACAGGAAGAACAGCGGGGTGCACGCCAGCGCGCACCAGTGGCACAGTTCTCCGCGCCAGGTCTCGCGGATGAACCGCTGCAGGTAGTCGCGCTGGGTGCCGGCGAGCGTGCCCTTGGCGAAGCCGCCGCCAAACCAGCGCGCGGCGTCGGGCAGACGGTCTTTCCAGCGCTTGACGCGGAACACCCGCTGATAGATCCGCCCGCCCTGCTCCCAGGCCCGCGCCCGGGGCGGATGGAACCAGCGATCCGGCAGCCGCGTGAACCCCCAGGCCAGGCCCAGCTGGATCAGCGGCCAGCCAGCGACGTTGAGCGCGACGATCCAGCCCACCGGCAGTTCAAGCGGCATCGATGTCCCGTCCTTTCCAGCGGACTTTTTTGCCCGCGCGCATGGCGGAGCGGGCGAACACGATGAAGAAAAAAACCAGCGGCAGCGGATAGAGCAGCGCCGCATACCAGCGGAACGCGCCGACCGTGCGGCCAAAGACCCACACCTGCGCCGCGCATAACAGATAGAGGGCCGCCCACCATTGCGGCTCGGGTGCCAGCCACCAGCCGACGGGCGCGGCCATCAGGCCGGTCATCCACGCCACGCACAGCCGCAGCGTGGCGCGCGGCGTCTGGCCCGCGCCGGAGGCGAAGCCCTTGGTCCAGCCCGCCACCAAATCGCCCAACCCGCCGGGATACATCCGGAAGGACAGCGCCCCCTTGCCGGCCACGCTGCGCACCGCCGTCCCGCCGGCCAAAAAGAGCGCGGCCAGCCGGCAATTCTCCAGCACGTGCCCGCGCACCGCGGCATGTCCGCCGGCCCGCTGGTAGCTCGCCCGGTCCACCAGCAGCATCTGGCCGAACAAGCCGCCCGGCACGGTGCCGACGACCATGTTGAGGTTGAAGAACAATGACAGGTTCTCATACGGTTGTTGAACCGCATGCCAGGGGCCCACCGACAAGGCTCCGTCCGTGTATCCCTGAAGAATGCGCGCCAAGCCGCCGGGTTCAAACCAGCTGTCCGCATCCACAAAACACAGCAACTCACCCGCGGCGGCCTGCGCCCCCTGGTGACACGCCCACGTCTTGCCGCCCCACCCCGCGGGCAGCGGTTGCGACACGATCACCTTCGCCCCCAGCTCCCGCGCAATCTCCGCGGTGCCGTCACTCGAAGCGTCGTCCACCACCAGAACCTCCACCGGCCGAACCGACTGGGCGGCCAGCGAATCTAACAAATCCGGCAAATTGTGGGCCTCGTTGCGCGCGGGGATGATCACGCTGAGGCCGGCCGATGCCGTCAGCTTCGCCGGCGCTGGCGGGGAAGGGCAGGATGGCGGCGGGCAACATGCCCGCGCCACGGCGTAATGAAAGGCGGAGGGCAGAATGGCCGCGCCACGACGTAATGAAAGGCGGCGGGCAGCATGCCCGCGCCACGGTGGCCCGGGCATGCTGCCCGGGCCAGCTCTTTCCAAACCCGGTGCCAACCTGCCAGGATCGGGCAATCCGCCATCGCCTCGGCAAGCCCGCAGCCGGGGCAGCAGCGCGAAGCCGGCCGCCCACAGTGTTAGCGTGACTCCCAGCAGGATCAGCATCGGTCCCAGGCGGCGATGTTTTTGGCGACATTCTGGCCGCACAGCACCACCATGGGCATGCCGCCGCCGGGGTTGACCGAGCCGCCGACAAAAAACAGGTTCGGATAGCGGGTGCTTTGTTTGGGCGCCTTGAAGGCCAGGTTCTTGAAGCGGTCGCTGACCACCCCGTAGACCGACCCTTTGTTAGAACCGTATTGCTCGCGGATGTCATGCGGCGTCCAGCAATGCTCGAAGACGACGTGGCGGCGCAGGTCTTTCAGGCCCATCCGCTCGAGTTTGTCGAGCACCCGCTCCTTCAGGGCCATGTAATCCTCGCGGGTCAGCGGATGCGCGTCATCGATGTAGGGGATGTGCGGCAGGATTTTCAGGCAGTCGCAGCCGGCCGGAGCGACGGTGGGGTCGGTCTTGGAGGCGGCTACCAGATAGATCGTCGGGTCGGGCGGCAGGCGGCGCTGGCGGAAGACGGTGTGGAAATGCGCGCGCTGGTTGCCGGAGAAAAAGAAGTTGTGATGGGCGAGCTGCGGGTATTGGCAGTCCAGGCCGAGTTCGAGGACCAGCCCGGAGCACGAGGGCTCCAGCCGGTCGAGGCTGCGCATGAACGCCTCGTCCTCCAGCAGCAGCTTTTCGTAGGCGGGGATCACCTCCATGTTGGAAACGATGATGTCGGCGGGATGGAACTCCCCGTTGGCCACGATCCCGGTGACCCGCTGGCCGTGCTTGCGCACCTCGGTGACCTCGCTGTTGAGGCAGACCGTGATGCCGAGTTCATCCATCAGCCGCTGCAGGCCCACGGCGATGTTGTACAAGCCGCCGTCCACATACCACAGGTCGTAGCGGAACTGGATGGTGGCCATGCAGTTCATGAACGCCGGCGCATGATAGGCCGACGACCCGACATACTTGATGAAGTAGTCGAAGATGTCGCGCATGTGGCGGGTTTTGAGATGGCGCGCGACCCCGCCGTGCATGGTGCGCAACAGGTCGAACTTGAGGAAATTGCCCAACCCGTAAAAGTTCCGGAACGCCTTGGCGGTGTCCAGGCCCTGCTCGAAATAGCCGGCGTTGACCAGGTCGTAGAGCTCCGCCGAATATTTCAGGAAGCGCTCCACATTGGCGGGATCCTCGCCCACCTTGCGGGCCTCGGCCGCCATGAGCTCCGGCTCCGGATAGAGGTCGACCACCTTGCCGTCCTGGAAAAAATTCCGCCAGTGCGGGCGCAGCGGTCGGATCGGGATGTAGTCGCTCATTTGTTTGCCCGAGCGCTCGAAGAGGCGCGCGAAGATGTGCGGCAGGGTGAGGATCGACGGACCGAGGTCGAAGGTGTAGCCTTGCGCTTGGAGCACGTTGAGCTTGCCGCCGATGCGGGCGTTCTTCTCGTGGATGGTCACGGCGTAGCCCTCCTGGGCCAGTGAAATGGCGGCGGAGAGTCCGCCCAGGCCGGACCCGATGACGATGATTTTTTTGGCACTCATGAGGGGGGTTATTGTTCCGCCGTGACGCGGGCGAGGCCGGCGCGCGCGACGTGGTCCGCCGGGTGGGCGGCGAGCGCGCGGCGATAATAGACGGCCGCCGCCGTGCGCGGACCGAGGGTTTCATAACAACGCCCGATGAACGTCAGGCAGCTGCTGTATCCCCAGCGCGGATCAAAACGCCTGGCCGGACGCCTGGCTTCCGCGGCGAACAACTGCTCCGCCGCCAGCAGCGTGCCCAGCGCCTCGCGCCTGTCAGCCTCGTTCCCGGCGGTGTGGAACTGCCCGGTGCCTAACAAATAGCGCACGCGCGGGTTGTCCGCGCCGAATTGCAGCGCCAGCTTTTGATGCTGTGCCACCGTCGGCCCGAAGCGCAGGGCCCGCAGCAGGCTGCCGTCGATTTTCATGCCATACAGGGTGCCTAGCAAGGCGTGGCTCTCGGCATCCTGGCCGTCGAGCTTGACGGCGGTTTCCAGCGCCGCGACCGCCGCGTCGATGGCGGCGGCCTGGGTGTCAGCCCCGGGCGCGGGCTGGCTGCGCAGTTGCAGCAGGCGGTGAAAGCGCGCCGCGCCCAGCCAATAGAAATTCACGCCGGCCCCGGGGGCGCGGATGCCGGCCTGTTGGAACAGGTCCGCCGCGGTGGAGAAGCGCGCGGCGTCCCACGCTTGATAGGCGGCGGTGAACTCGACGATGCCGGCGGCGGTCAGGCGGTCGGCGGCGTCATCGGCCCGCAGCCACGACGCCAGGCCCATCAGCAATAGTGCCAGTTTGTAAATCACGACTTGACCTAGCCATACGCCAGCGCATCCATGCGGCAAGGACAATATGGATTTCGCTCCCCTCATCGCCAGCCAGCGGGCCTATTTTCATTCCGGCGCGACGCGTTCGCTGGAATTTCGCCGCGCGCAGCTCGGCGCGTTGCGCGACGCGCTGGTGGCGCATGAGCCGGCCTTGCTTGGCGCGCTGCAGGCGGACTTGCGCAAATCCCCGCACGACGCCTACGCCTCGGAACTCGGGCTGGTGCTCGGTGAAATCCGTTATGCGCTGCGCCACCTGGCGGGGTGGATGCGACCCGCGCGCCGTCGCGCGCCGCTGTTGGCGTGGCCCGCCCGCGGCTGGATCCAGCCCGAGCCCCGCGGCGTGGCGCTGATCATCGGGCCGTGGAACTATCCGTTACAACTGCTGCTCATGCCCCTGGTCGGGGCCATCGCCGCCGGCAACTGCGCCGTGCTCAAGCCGTCCGAGTTCGCGCCCCACACCGCCTCGCTGCTCGCCCAAATCCTCGGCACCGCTTTCCCGCCTCACTACATCGCGCTGGTCCAAGGCGAACAGGCGACCGCCGAAGCCTTGCTGGTGGAAAAATTCGACCACGTGTTTTTCACAGGCAGCAGCCGCACCGGCCGCGCCGTCATGCGCGCCGCCGCCCGCCACCTCACGCCCGTCACCCTCGAGTTAGGCGGCAAATCCCCCTGCATCGTCGCGGCCGACGCGCCGCTCGACGTCACCGCCCGCCGGATCGTCTGGGGCAAGTTCCTGAATGCCGGCCAAACCTGCGTCGCGCCCGACTTCGTGCTGGTCGACCGCCGGGTGGCCGGTGCCCTGCTGACGGCCATGCAAACCGCCCTGCGCGACTTCCATGGCGCCGATCCCCAACAGAGCCCGGACTGCGGCCGCATCGTCAACCGCAGGCATTTTGAGCGCCTGACGCGCTATCTCGGCGATGGCCGCATCGCCTGCGGCGGCCGGCAGGATGCCGCCGACCTCTATCTGGAACCCACCATTCTAACTGATGTGGCGTGGGATGCGCCGGTGATGCGGGATGAGATCTTCGGGCCGATCCTGCCGGTGCTGGAGTTTTCCGGGCTCGACGAGGTGCTCGCCCGGTTGAGCGAGCGGCCGGTGCCGCTGGCGCTCTATCTGTTCACGCGCGACCGCGCCACCCAGCGGCGGGTGCTCGCGGGGACCCGCTCCGGGGGGGTGTGCCTGAACGACACCGTCACTCACATCCTGGGCAAGGATCTGCCCTTCGGCGGCTGCGGCGAGAGCGGCATGGGGGCCTATCACGGGCGGGCGAGCTTCGAGTGTTTCAGCCACCGCCGATCGGTGTTGCGCCGGTCATTTAGCCTTGATCCGTCGGTTCGTTACCCGCCCACGCGGGTCACGCTGCCGGCGCTGAAGCGCATCCTGCGCTGGCTGGGCGTGGGCTGAGCTTGCCAGAGGAGGGCGCCAGCACCACCATCGCCGCATGTCCAAAAGCGTGTTGATTGTGGGTGCCGGTCCCGGAGGCTTGGCAACCGCCATGTTATTGGCCAAGCAGGGGATGGATGTCACCGTCCTGGAAAAACAACCGCGGGTCGGCGGGCGAACCTCGGTCATCGAGTCCGACGGCTTCCGCTTCGACCTCGGCCCGACGTTTTTCCTCTATCCGCAAATCCTCGAGGAGATTTTCGCGACCTGCGGGCGCGACCTCCACCAGGAAGTGCCGATGCACCGGCTCGACCCGCAATACCGGCTGGTCTTTGGCCAGGGCGGCGAACTCAATTGCACGTCCGACATCGACCGCATGGTCGCCGAGATCGCCAAGCTGTCGCCGGCGGACGCCCCCCAGTTCCGCCGCTTCATGGCCGACAACCGGGTGAAACTGGCAAAATTTTCGCCGTGCCTGCAGTCGCCGTTTGCCAGTTGGACCGACCTGCTGCAAGCGCGCTTGCTGGCGGTGCTGCCCTATCTGAAACCGTGGAAATCGCTCCACTCCGAAATGGCCAGCTACTTCCGCGACCCGCGGCTGCAACTGGCCTTCACGTTTCAAGCCAAATACCTCGGGATGTCGCCGTTCCAGTGTCCGAGCCTGTTCTCGATCCTGTCATTCCTGGAATACGAACACGGCATCTGGCATCCCACCGGCGGCTGCAACTCACTGATGGCCGGGATGGCCCGCGTCGCCACCGAACTCGGCGCCAAGATCCACCTCAACCAGCCGGTCGAGGAAGTCCTGTTTGACGGCCGCCGCGCCGTCGGCGTGCGCACCGCCACCGGCGAAATCCGCGCCGATGCCGTGGTCGTCAACGCCGACTTCGGCCATGCCATGACCACCCTGGTCCCTAACCGGCTGCGCCGCCGCTGGCAGGACGCCACCATCGCCCGCAAAAAATTCTCCTGTTCGACGTTCATGCTCTATCTGGGCATCGAGGGCAGCTGCGACCAGCTCGCCCACCACAACATCTACGTCGCGCGCAATTACCGCCAGAACCTCAACGAAATCGAGAACCTCCACGTGCTCAGCCAGGATCCCTCGTTCTACGTCGAGAATCCCGGCCGCACCGACCCGACCATGGCGCCCGCCGGCCACAGCGCGCTCTATGTGTTAGTGCCGGTCAGCCACCAGCACCCGAACATCGACTGGAACCATGAGCGCGCCGCCTACCGCCAGCTCGCCCTCAACCAGCTCGCCAAGCTCGGGCTGACCGACATCGAAAGCCGGATCCGCTTCGAGCGGGTGGTGACGCCTGCCGATTGGGAAAGCCAAATGGGGATTTACCGCGGCGCGACCTTCAACCTGGCGCACAACCTGGGCCAGATGCTCCACCTGCGGCCGCAAAACCGCTTTGAGGAATTCGACCGGATGTATCTGGTGGGCGGCGGCACCCATCCCGGCAGCGGCCTGCCCGTGATCTTCGAGTCCGCCCGCATCAGCAGCCAGCTGCTGCTCGACGACCTGCAGTAGATCGCTTGAATGCCGTCACGCCCGCGGGTGGGCGGCGTCGTAGGCTTGTTTGAGCCGCTCCTTGGTGACGTGGGTGTAGATCTGGGTGGTGGAGAGCGAGGCGTGTCCTAACAACGTCTGCACGCTCCGCAGGTCCGCGCCGGCGTCCAGCAGGTGGGTGGCGAAGCTGTGGCGCAGCTTGTGCGGGCTGATGGCAAACGGAATGCTGCTGAGCTTGAGATACTTCTTGAGCAGCTGATCCACCGCCTGCTGGGTGATGCGGCGGCGCAGCTTGCTCAGGAACAACGGCCCGGAAGTCACCACCGCCTCCTGCCGGTAGCGCTGGATCGCGCTCACCGCCGGCCCGCCCACCGGCACGATCCGCTCCTTCGAGCCCTTGCCCATGACCCGCACCGTGTCGCCAAGGAAATCCACATCCCGCACGTCGAGCGCCAGCAACTCGGAGATGCGCAACCCGCACGAGTAAAACAATTCGAGAATCGCCGCATCGCGCCGCGCCAGCCACGGAGGCGCTTTGCTGTCCGCCGCAAAGCGCAGCGGCATCCCTAGCAGCTCGTCGATCTGCGCCACGCTCAGCACCACCGGCAGCCCGCGCTCGGGCTTGGGCAGCTGGACCGCCGCCACCGGACTGCGGGCCAGCCCGTGGCGCAGCACCAGAAACTTGTAAAACGACCGCAGCGCCGCGAATTTCAGCCGGATCGTCGCGCGCTTGAGGCCGCGCTTCAGCAGCGCGAACAGATAGTCCCGGAAATCATCCGCCGCCGCGCCGCGCCAGCCCGCAAACGGCTCGCCGCGCCACGCCCGGTAGGCGGCCAGCGCGTCCTGATAGTTCGCCAGCGTCCGCGGCGACGCGCTGCGCTCGGTGGCCATGAAGGCGAAAAACGCGGTCTCGTCGGGGTCGGTCATGAGCGTGTCCCTTGGCTCCGTGTGGCCGCCACCGGCCACCGGTCAATCGTCCTCGTCCTTGGCGCCTTTGACGCGGACCTTGCCGCGCAGTTTAGCTTCGATAAAGCCGTCGAGGTCGCCGTCCATCACATCCTGGATGCTGCCGGACTCCTCGCCGGTGCGGAGGTCGAGCACTTTCTGATAGGGCTGGAACACGTAGGACCGGATCTGGTTGCCCCATGAGACGTCGCCCTTTTCGCCGTAGGCGCGGTCGGCCTCGGCCTTTTGTTTGTCCTCCTCGATGGTGTAGAGCTTGGCTTTGAGGATCTGGAACGCGAGCTCGCGGTTCTGGCCCTGGGTGCGCGCGGCGGTCGAGCGGATCAGGATGCCGGAGGGCAGGTGGCGCAGGATGACGGCGGTTTCCACCTTGTTGACGTTCTGGCCGCCCTTGCCGCCGGAGCGGGTGGTGGTGATCTCGATGTCCTTTTCGTTGATCTCAATGTTGATTTCCTTGGACACCTCCGGGGTGGCGTCGATCGAGGCGAACGAGGTGTGGCGCTTGGCGTTGGAGTCGAACGGCGAGATCCTAACCAGCCGGTGGACGCCGCGCTCGTTTTTCAAAAACCCGTAGGCGTAGTCGCCGGTGATTTTCAAGGTGGCGGTGCGCAGGCCGGCCTCATCGCCGTCCTGCCAGTCCAGGGTTTCCACGGTGTAGCCCTTGCGCTCGGCCCAGCGGGCATACATCCGGTGGAGCATCTGCGCCCAATCGCAGGCCTCGGTGCCGCCCGCGCCGGCGGAAATCACCAGAAAGCACGGCGAAATGTCGCTCGGTTGATCTAGCAGGGTGAGCAGCTCGTAGGAGCGGATGTCGTCCTCCAGGCCCTGGGCGTTGTCCAGCGCCTCGCGCGCCAGCTCGGCATCGTCGAACTCCTTGGCCAGCGCCACCCCTTCGTCGATGTCCGCCACCCGCGACTCGAGCTTCAAAAACGCCTCGAGTTTTTTCTTCAGGCCCGCAGCCTGCGAGCTGATAGCTTTGGCCTTGTCGGAGTCATTCCAAAACTCGGGCGCGCCCATCGCCTCCTCCAGCGTGCGGATTTGGTTGTCGAGGGTCGGGACGTCAAAGATACCTCCTGAGTTTCGACAGGCGGCTTTTGAGGCCGTCCGTATCGAGCGCCAGGAGGTCAGCGGTGGGAAGTGAGGACATGCGCCGGGAGGAAACCCGATCCCGGGCCGCGAAGCAAGGAGGAACCGGCGGGGGCGGGGCCCAAACAAGCGCACGGCCTTCCTGGCGAACCGGGAAGGCCGTGGTGAGCGTCTGGCGGAATGCGGAGCAAACCGGGGCGACGGCAGCATGCTATGTTAGAGCACCATGTCCTTGAGCTTCTTCAAGGGGCGCACCTTCACGGCGGTGGAAGCGGGCTTGGCTTTGAACATGACTTCCTCCTTGGTGAAGGGGTTGATGCCCTTGCGTGCCTTGACCGCGGGTTTGCGCACCGTGCTGATTTTCAGCAGGCCGGGCAGGACGAATTCGCCCACCGCGCGCTTGTTGACGTGAGCTTCGATCACGTCGCTTAGGCTGTCCAGGACCGAGCCCACTTGCTTGCGGCTGAGTCCGGTGTTGTTGGCAATCTGCTCCAGGATTTGGGTCTTGGAGAGTCTATCTTTGATGGTTGGTATCTTGGCCACACCGCTGAATTCACGGAATTGGCCGTGAATGTCAAGACTGCTGATGGGTTAAAATGAAAATACGCGCTTGCGGGCTGGCGGATAGAGCGGCTGCCGGGCCTCCGGGTTGCCGGCTCAGCGTTCCACCACCGGCGGCGGGAAGGGCTGGTCGGAGAGGGTCCAGTCCTCGTTTTTGTCGGCGAAGGTCTTGAGCGCCCACTCGCTGGGCAGCAGCGCCACCAGCCAGCCATTGGCATCGCGGGCCAGCGCCGCTCCTAACGACAGCGCCGGCCGCGCCTCGGGCGCGAGCGGATCGCCGAGCACCGGCTTGAGCCAGCGGGCGAGCGACCACGGGGCCGGTTCGAGGCGGGTTTCCGCGGCGTATTCGCCCTCCAGCCGGTATTGCAGCACTTCGAATTGCAGCGGGCCGACCGCGCCTAGCAGCGGGACCTGGGACGGGCCGGCGTCCAGCAGCTGGAACTCGCTGGCCACGCCTTCCTTGAGCAGCTGGGCGAGGCCGTCGCGGAAGCGTTTGTATTTGGCGGTGCTTTTGTTGTGCAGATAGGAAAAGCATTCCGGGGCGAAGCGCGGGATCTCATGGAACGTGATGCCGCTGCGCGAGGCCAGGGTGTCGCCGATGAGCAGGTCGTAGTTGCCGACCAGGCCGACGACGTCGCCGGCATAGGCGGCGTCGACCGTTTCGCGCTCGCGGGCGAACAGCCGCTGGGAGTTGCCCAGGCGCATGCGTTCGCCGCTGCGCACGTTGAGCACGTTCATGTCGCGCTCGAATTTGCCCGAGACGATGCGCACGAAGGCGACGCGGTCGCGGTGTTTGGGGTTCATGTTAGCCTGGATCTTGAACACGAACGCCGAAAACTCGGTCGAGGCCGGGTCGATTTGCAGGGATCCGCTCTGGCGCGGCGGCGGCGGCGGCGCCAGATCGAGGAATCGGTCGAGCAGCAGCTGCACGCCGAAGTTGTTGGCCGCACTGCCGAAAAACACCGGCGTGAGCTCGCCGGCCAGCACCTTCGCCACGTCGAAGTCCGCGCCGGCACCTTCTAACAACTCAAGCTCGTCGCAGACCTGCTGATAGGTGCCAGCCTCCATCGCCTCCTTGACGCTGTCGTCCTCGATGCCGGTGACGGCCACCGGCGCGCGGTAGGCGCCGTGGACCGTGCGCTGGAACAGGTGCACCTGCTTTTGTTCGCGGTCATAGACGCCCTTGAAGCGCGGCCCGTCACCTAACGGCCAGTTGAGCGGGAAGGCGGCGATGCCCAGCACGCTTTCGAGCTCGTCGATGAGGTCGAGCGACGGCCGGGCGGGGCGGTCCATCTTGTTCATGAAGGTGAAGATCGGCACGCCGCGGCGGCGGCAGACTTCAAACAGCTTGCGGGTCTGGCTTTCGATGCCCTTGCCGGCGTCCACCACCATGATGGCGGCGTCCACCGCGGTGAGCACGCGGTAGGTGTCTTCCGAGAAATCCTTGTGGCCCGGGGTGTCCAGGATGTTGACCACGCAATCCTTGTATTCAAATTGCAGGACGGTGGAACTGACGGAAATGCCGCGTTGTTTTTCCAGCTCCATCCAGTCCGAGGTGGTGGCGCGCTGGTTTTTGCGCGCGGTGACGCTGCCAGCCAGGTTGAGGGCCCCGCCGTAAAGCAAAAACTTTTCGGTGAGGGTGGTCTTGCCGGCGTCCGGGTGCGAGATGATCGCGAACGATCGGCGGCGCAGCACCTCGCGTTGCAACGCGGGTGAGGGGGTGGCGTAAGAGGAAATCGACATGAAGCGGCCCGCAGGAGGTAACCGCCACCGGCCTCGCCAGCAAGCGCGGAGTGGCGAGAAGCCAGAGGACAGACAACGAATCGGCGGATGCTGAAGGGGGGCTTCGACATCCGCCGACCGTTTGCGGGGGGAGTTGTCATGATTCGCGGCACCTCGGGGGGAGAAGTGGTCGCGATGACAGCCTATTCATATCCTATTTGGAGGTTCAAGCCATGACGTAATCGCGTAAATTAGAGTGCGGTGATTCGCCGCTTTCCAGTTTTCGAGGATCGGCCATAGTCACGCCGATGCGTGACGACACCCGGGGTTGGATTCAGGCCGATCAGGCACACTGCTGGCATCCCTTCACCCGCCAGGGCGAATGGGGTGATCCGGCCCACGAGCCGTTGGTTCTCAGCCACGGCCAAGGTTCGTGGCTGTGGGATTCCGAGGGCCGCCGCTATTTTGACGGCAACTCATCGATTTGGACCAACATTCACGGCCACGCCCATCCGGTGATTTCCGCGGCGATCGGCACCCAACTGGCAAAAATGGCGCACGTTTCGTTTCTGGGGTTCACGCACCCCGGTGCGGCGGAATTGGCGAGCCGGCTGTGCCGGTTGTTCCCACCCCACTCGCTGGAACGCGTGTTTTTCTCCGATGACGGGTCCACCGCCATCGAGTGCGCGCTGAAACTGGCCGTGCAATTCCGGTTGCAAACCGGCGCGCCGGAGCGCAACCAGTTCATCGCCTTTGCCAATGGCTACCACGGCGACACCCTCGGTGCCGCCTCGCTGGGGGGCGTCGGCCGGTTTTTCGAGCGGTTCCAAGGCCACGGCTATCCGGTGGGCCATGTGGCTTCGTTAGACGAGCTGCGGGCGTTGCCCGCAGACGTCCTGGCCCAAACCGCGGCCGTGGTCATCGAGCCGCTCATTCAAGGCGTCAACGAAATGCGGTTGTGGCCCGCGGGCATGCTGGCGGAATTGCGGGCATGGTGCGATGCCACCGGCATTCACCTGATCCTCGACGAAGTCATGACCGGCTTTGGCCGCACCGGCCGGATGTTCGCCTGCCAGCACGACAACGTGGTTCCCGATTTCCTCTGTGTCGCCAAGGGCCTCACCGGCGGCTACCTGCCGCTGGCCGCCACCCTCACCACCGGCGAAATCTATGCCGCGTTTCTGGGCGCGCCCGAGCGGGCGTTCTACTATGGACATAGTTATACGGCCAATCCTCTCGGCTGCGCCGCCGCCCTGGCCAGCTTGGACGTGTTCGAGCAGGAGCAAACGCTCGCCAACCTGGCCTCCAAAATCGAGCATCTCCGCGCCGGCCTCGCCGCCCTGCAGGCCGCCCACCCGATCGTCCACGAGGTCCGCCAGTGCGGCTTCATCGCCGGCATCGAACTCCGCCAGCCGGACGGCCGGAAATTCCCCCCCGCCCGCCGCGTCGGTGAAGCCGTCTGCCTGGCCGCGCGGGCCCACGGCCTGCTCACCCGGCCGGTGCTCGACACCGTGGTGCTGATGCCGCCGCTGTCCACCACCCCCGCTGAGCTCGATCACGCGCTGGCCGCCCTGGATTTCACGTTTTTAAACAACCCGGGCATTGACAGCGGTGCTGCCAGCGCCTAATCACTGCTCCCCGCGCCACGCGCACGGCGGAGTAGCCAAGTGGTAAGGCAATGGTTTGCAAAACCGTTATGCGAGGGTTCGATTCCCTCCTCCGCCTCTCTCTAAATCGCTTTAAATCAAAGGATTCCGGAGAATCCGAGCGTGTCCTAGATGAACTCACCGCAAGCATCCCCGAAAACCTTGCCTCACGAGCCGCTTCGTTTCGAGAGAGCGCCCGAGAAATTGATCAGAGAAGGGCGCGAGCAAGTCAGGGCGGTGAAACGCCAGTATCAGGAGAGCTTGAGTGGGCCAAAGAAAAAGGCCGGCTGATCGCCTTTGAGGATTTCGAGCTTCTCGGCGGTCCGATTTCAAACGACACCTCGGAGCACGAGGTTTGGCGGCTGGGCCGCGAGGGGCGGGCCGTCAAACGATCATGGCCCGGATTTTTCGGCCAAGATCCGATTCTCTGGAAAGGCCGGATTCGGATGAAGAACGCCACCTTGCCGGATTACCTGCGGCGGATGGCCCTGCATGTCGCCTTGTTCGGAAGTGACATCCGCTTCGAGGGCATCACCGTTTCCGACAAGCCGAGCATGATGATTGTTCAAATTGATTTGAACAATTCGAAATCGCCCCTAGTGTTCGCGGCAATGAACCCGCCGCCGGCAGGACCACCCCTTGAACTCGATCCCTTGGAACGCCAGATGGTGGCGGTGTTTGTGGACGGCGTGCGGGTGCTGGGACTGCCCCGTTCGATCGGGGAAATCTACGGGCTGTTGTTCATTTCACGCTCCCCGCTGTCGCTCGATGATCTGGTGTTGCGGCTCCAAATCAGCAAGGGCTCGGTCAGCCAGGGGTTGCGGATGCTCAAAAGCCTGGGCGCGGTGAGCGAGGCCAATGGCAATGGCAACGGCAGCGCCGAACGGCGGACCTATTACGAACCGGCCGTGGAGCTCAAGCGCCTCGTCGGCGGCTTCATCCGCGAGCAAATCCGCCCGCACCTTGAAAGCGGCAAAACCAAGATCAGCCAGCTCGCCCGGACCGCCAACGAAGTGGCGGATCTGGAGCACCGGCAATTCCTGAGTGGCCGCGTCGAGCGCCTCGACCAGTGGATGCGCAGCGGCAGCAAAGTTCTTCCCCTTCTCCAAAAAATCCTCGGCCAATGACAACCCCACCCCCCAATCTGCCAGAATGGTTTTGCGTGCGCACGCAGACGAAACGTGAACACATCGCCGCCGGTCACCTGCGGGAAGTGGAGGGCGTGGAAGTGTTCTGCCCGCGCCTGCGCTACCGCAAGGCGACCCGCCGCGGCAAAATCTGGTGGGTCGAGCCGCTCTTTCCGGGCTACCTGCTCGCCAAATTCAACCTGGCCGAGATGGAGCGGATTGTGACGTTCTGCCAAGGCGTGCGCGGCCTGGTGCGCTTCGGCGCGGAAATCCCCGCCGTCCCCGATCACTTCGTGGAAGCCCTGCGCCATGAGGTTCGCAACCGCTCCGACGACGATGAGGAATTGTTCGCCGTGTCGCCCGTGATCGAGATCGGCGACGAAGTGGAAATCGCCCACGGCCCGCTGCAGGGGATGCATGGCACGATTGTCTCGATCGCCCCGGCCACCGAGCGGGTCAAAATCCTGCTCGATTTTCTCGGCCAGCCGCAAGCGGTCAATGTGGACCTGTTTTCGCTGCTTTTGCCGCGCCGACCGACCCCGTGAGTCCCGACCCACTTGCCATCCCCAGCCGTTGCCCTTGGTTTCTTTTCTGTGCGGAAAGATCGACCACGGGCGGCAGCGTGGCGCGAAGCCAGCTGTGATCTCCCGGCCCATGACCCTCGACGGGAAAATGAAAACCACTGATTTCACTGATTGAACTGATGGTTAATAAATTGCGACTCCGATCTCACTCACGTAATAGGTGAGTCCGCTAACTCGTATTCCGATTTAATTCTTTCTGTGAAATCAGTGAAAAATCAGTTCAATCAGTGGTTTAAAAAGCCGCCACGCCCTATTCCATTTTCCTTTGTCGGATGACACCTGACTCGACCACTGATTTCCTGATCATCGGTGCCGGCTTCTCCGGTCTGGTGGTCGCCGAGCGGTTAGCCGCCGCCGGTTGGAAATGCGTGGTGGTGGACCGGCGCGACCATCTTGGCGGCAACGCCTACGACCGCATCGACGCGGCGGGGGTGTTGATCCACCCGTATGGCCCGCACTATTTCCGGACCAACGCGCCGCGCATCGTCGATTACCTGTCGCGTTTCACCGCCTGGCACGAAGTCGCCTATCAGATCAAGAGCCACACCCGCGGCCGCTACTGGAGCTTCCCGATCAACCTGAACACGTTTGAGGAATACCTCGGGCGGCCGTCCACCACCGCCGAGTTCGCCGCCTGGCTGGAGAAATCCCGCGTCCCGATCCCCCAGCCGCAAAACTCGGAGGAGGTCATCCTTTCCCAGGTCGGCCGCGAACTCTACCAATGGTTCTTCGAGGGCTACACCCTCAAGCAGTGGCAGCGTCACCCGCGCGACCTCGACGCCTCGGTGTGCGGGCGCATCCCGATCCGCACCGACCGC
>Ga0194037_1001332_pt1 | contig 17955 bp, 33 predicted proteins | sample JunL306m_MetaG_FD_148653 | JGI IMG/M metagenome (GOLD analysis project Ga0194037, IMG submission 148653) | Anoxic zone freshwater microbial communities from boreal shield lake in IISD Experimental Lakes Area, Ontario, Canada - Jun2016-L304-6m | ecosystem: Environmental > Aquatic > Freshwater >...
ACGCAAGCAAGACGGGTGCTGGTGGCTGAGGTAATGGGCGACCTGTTCTATGTGTGGGGGAATAACCCTAAACCATGGAAGGACTATCTAACCTACGAGGAAAACATGAACCAACCAAACGGAGAAAGAGCATGAATAACAACGAATACCCAACCCGAACCCTAATTAAAAACTTAACACCCGTACCTCGAACAGTAAGCGAGGCAAACCGAGACGCACAGTATTGTTGTGCCATTCAGACATTTAAAAGCGATGCGAAGCTAACATGGGATTTTGTTTGTAATGCTTTTTTAGGTGCGGTATGGGTAACAGTAGTGGCAGGTGGTTTAGTAGGTATGTTTTATATGGCTTTTAAATAACCCGATACTGTCAGACAGTATTAACACACAAGGAGAATCAAATGAGTTTAGATCAATACACACACTTTAAACAAAGGTACGAGAGCACCAAGCCCATTCGTGGCAGAGCAGTAGAGGTAAGACCAATCGCTAAACGCTCAAGAGATTGGGAAACAGTAGTCAAGGTATATGTGGTAGAGGAAGGTGCGTTAGATGCGGAAGGTGTTGAGGCTTATGGTGCACACCTGTATAACACCGACTGCGTACTGTACCTACCTAACGGAGATATGTACCTAAAGACGGGTGGCTATGCAACCCCGACAACGGCAGAGTATATCTGTCGGTACATCCCACGCAACATGACTTGCTACAAGAAATACAACAAGATATGGATAGACTATAAGAGTCAGGCTTACCCTATCGACACGACAAAACCTACAATCTTACGCTACAACAAGGACACAGACACCTATGCGGTGGAGAATCCACAACCACTACAACAACGGGTGATTGATCGAGCCAAGATTAAGACAGCGAGAGAAAAGCTAACACCCTTTCGTAACTATGCCAAGATCATGCTCAAACTTGCTGATGGTTGGCTAAGTAATGACCTAGTGGAACAACACGCAGAACCACACACACAACATCGGGACTATTGGGGTCGTCGTGCCTATAAGATTGGTGACGAGATCATGCGTAGCTACGAGTTAGGTGGGTCGGTAAGTAAAAAGACTGCCGAGAAAGTGTATGCAGAGATATGTTCGATTGATGAAACGCTATTCCCTAAACTTCTTTGCATGATTTGTTCAGCAAGTGAGGCAGAGGAAAGTCGAGTAGTTAAGACAGAACAAGTAGAACGCAAGGACTACAAAGGCAATCCATATCAGGACACAATCACCACAAGAGAATACAAATATAAATACACAACTGTGGACAATCGTATCAACTATTTTATTAAGCAAGCATGTGATGTATACACAACTAAGGAAGTGCCAGTAGGTAAGGTAGTAACCAATCTAATCTAGCCCTATTGACACAGACTTAGGATAGCGGTATAATAGTAGTATAAATTATAAAAGTAGTAGAAGTTAGTGGGGTCGTAGCCTAATACTGTCAGACAGTATTGGGTTTTTTAATTTTAAACAAGGAGAAGTATATGAGTATCAAATTCGGAAGTTCTTTATCACTAAACGAATTCGCAAATGCAATCGCAACTGTGGGTTCAGATGTGACTATCATTGGTCAAGGCGAGCCGGGAATTGGTAAGAGTTCTATGCTCAAGGCGGTATCTGCCCGATACCCTGACTATGAGGTAGCGTACATCGACTGTACCCTGTTAGACCTCGGGGACTTTGCCCTTCCTTATACGGAACTGGCATCTTTGAAGGGTGAGGAAATTAAAGTCACCAAGTTTGCGCCAAACGCAAGGTTTAAATTCCAATCAGGAAAGCCCGTCATTGTCATGCTTGACGAGATTGGTAAGGCTATGAAGGCGGTTAAAAATGTGCTACTAACCCTCATGCTAGAAAAGCGTATCGGCGATATGAAACTACCCGAAGGGTCAATCGTGTTCGGCACAACTAACTTAGCAACTGATGGAGTAGGTGATAGCCTAGAGGCTCATGCTCGCAATCGTGTTTGTTTTGTGACTGTGCGTAAACCTCATGCTGGCTTTGGTGCAGATGGTTCAGTCGATAACGATTCGTGGGGTGCTTGGGCGCTAGAGAATGATATTGCACCTGAGATTATTGCGTGGGTTAAACAATTCCCCCATGCCTTAGAGTCTTATACCGACCCTGCTCAGAAAGATAATCTATATATCTTTAACCCTATCAAGGCTGGTCAGTCAGCGTTCGTTACCCCTCGTAGTTTAGAGAAGGCAAGTCATATTGCTAAAAAGCGTAGCCTACTCGGTGATTCAGTGACTATATCTGCGTTGGCAGGAACTATCGGGGAATCTGCGGCTCGTGATATGCAAGCGTTCTTTACTGTGGTGGACAAGCTACCTACATGGGAAGCGATTTGTGATTCACCATCAACGGCTAAAGTCCCTGACGATGCGGTAGCTAAATGTATCTTGGTGTTCTCAGCTATCACTCGGGTCGATAAGGATACGCTACCTAAGTGGCTCAAGTATGCGGATAGATTAGACAAAGAACTTCAGGCTCTCTTTGCCCGTTCAGTCGTGAAGTCTACATCTAAGCAAGCTATGGCGGTGTCCAATAAAGAGTTTGTGAAATGGGCTACCGATAACCAATGGTTGTTCTAAACCAAATACTGTCAGACAGTATTACGAAAGGAGAATCAAATGACTAAATTAACTGCTGAACAACGAGTCCAAAAGTCTCACGTCGCATTGATGAACGACCCCAAATACTGCCTTTACTCGGGTATCTTCATGCTTGGTAAGACTGAGGTGGATGACGACTTGCCAACTGCTTGTACCGATGGGCGCAATACATACTATGGTCGCAAGTTTGTAGACAAGCTAAAGGATAGCGACTTGAAGGGCTTAATACTTCACGAGAATCTACACAAGGCTTTCCGTCATACAACTGTGTGGAAACATCTTTACAAACAGAACCCACAACTAGCAAACATGGCTTGCGATTATGTAATCAACTTAATGATTCATGATTCAGACCCACAAGGCAACAACGTAACTCTACCTGAGGGCGGTTGCTTAGATGAGAAGTATCGTGGCATGGATGCAGGAGAAGTATTCCGAACTTTAATGCAAGAAGCAAAACAAGGAGGCGGTAATGGAAAAGGCGATGGTAGTGGCAAGGGCGAACAAGCGAGTGGGCAGGGCTTTGACGAGCATGATTGGGAGAGTGCCGATGAAATGTGCATTACTGGCTGGCAAACTAAATGGTAATGTCCCCCGAGAAATTTCAGAGGCGATGGAGGCTAAGGTAAATTGGAAAGAAGTATTAGCCGACTTTGTGAACGCTATCTGCAACGACAAGGACAACTCTACTTGGCGCAGACCAAGCCGTAGGTGGGTAGATCAGGGTGTCTATATGCCAAGCGCAATCGGTGAGGCGGTGGGTCGCATTGTTGTAGCGATTGATATGTCAGGCTCTATCGGACAAGCCGAAGTCGGTCAGTTCTTAGGCGAACTTCTATCTGTATGCAACCATGTTCAGCCCGAGGGTATTGACCTGATGTATTGGGACACCGAGGTATGTGCTCATGAGAAGTATGACCGAGGCGACTATGAGTCCATCATGTCATCTACTAAACCTATGGGCGGTGGTGGCACAACTGCAAGATGTATTCCTAGATATATCGAGGCTCACAAACTTAATCCTGAGTGTGTGATTGTCCTAACTGACGGCTACATAAGCGGTTGGGGTGATTGGAAACATCCTGTGTTTTGGGGTATGACAAGTCACCAAGTAGCACCGATAGGTGTAAGCGTAAGAATTGATTAAGGAGAATGACATGGCTATGGCTAATGGGTTTACGACGTTGATGTTAAAGAAAGAAGTAAAGGAGAAGTATAAGAAGGCAAAGGCTAAGATGGAGAAGGACTTAGGTGTAACCCTGACTCACTCAAACGCTATCGAAGTTATGTGCGACCAAATACTGTCAGACAGTATTACGTTGAAGATGAAGATAGTACCAATACAAGGAGAATCAAAATGATTGGAAGCAACGCTATGTTAGTCGACCTAAACATTTCTATGTGGACAGGTCGCAAGATGGACAAGAAGGTATCAGAGGAGATTGACGCAAGTAAGAGCACTAAGGCTCGGGCGGGCAACTATCACAAGAAACTATTGGCAGGGTCAGACAAGCTAGAGAAGGTACAGAAGATTGCAACTGCTGTGCGTACTTGGAACTACCAACATACCCTACCATGGAGTGATGGTGGCTCACGCTTACTACCTATGAAATCCTTTTTTGATTACAAGGCTACGCTAGGCAACTATGAGGCGCAGTATACACAGGCGGTAGATGACTTTCTTGTGGAATATCCGCAACTGGTTTCAGGTTCTGCTTTCACGCTTGGCGATTTGTTTGACCGAGGGGAATATCCCGACGTTGAGGAATTGCGTAATAAGTTTAGATTTAAATATGTGTTCTGTCCTGTGCCCGATGCAGGGGATTTCAGAATAGATGTTGAGGAACAGGCTAAGACTGAACTGCAACAACAATACAAAGACTATTACGAGGGCAAGCTAGCCGACGCTATGAAAGACGCATGGGATAGATTACATGAAACCCTGACTCATCTAAGCGAACGCATGGACTACACAGATGAGAATAAAAAGAAGTTTTGGGATTCTACTATCACCAATGCTACCGACCTGTGTGGGTTACTTACTAGCCTTAACATTACCAACGACCCTAAATTGGAGCAAGCACGCCAACAACTTGAGAAGGCTTTGAGTGGCGTAGATGCGTCAGACATTCGTGAGAGTGAAGCAGTGCGTAGTTCGGTGAAGAGTAAGGTAGATGAAATTCTAAATATGTTTTAAGGAGGAGTTATGAAGAAATGGAAAGGGTGGGTTATCAGAAAAGAATACTTCCTAGTCCATGTGGAAGCCGATACATGGGAAGAAGCTAGGGAGAAGGTGTGGGAAGCAGAAATAGAAGATGAGCCAGTAGATATTGATTGGGAAATTTACGACGTGACGGAGGTGCAAGATGGGATATAGAAGCCAAGTAGGGTTTTGTATTGAGTTTACAAAAGACCCCGAGGAATTTATTGCGTTGATGCGTGTAGATGGGCAAGATGTATTTAAAGATTTCTTACGTTATATGTATGTGCAGGATTACGAAATCAAAGTAGAAGATGGTGCAGTAGGCTGTGTGCATTTCTATCACGACCATTGGAAGTGGTATGACGAGTATCAAAAGGGTTTTACAGATTTATTAAACATGGCAGAAGACTTTGATGAGAACTTTAAAGCTAAGTTTGTGCGTATAGGAGAGGAGTCAGATGATAACGAAGAAGAATGGTTTAACGACGACAACTACGAATTAGAGTATCCCTATATGGTGCGTAATGTAGAGTCAGGGTTTAAATTAGATCAACTTAAACGAGTGGAGGAAGAAAATGTTACAGCTTAACAACATAGATAAAACAAAGATGTCTGAGCCTGTGGTTCAGTTCTTAGATGCGTTTGAATTAAAGCACGCAAAGATGCAATACTGTCTGACAGTATCCGCCGTTCAAAGCACAAGCCGAGAGGAGTTTTGGCAGTTAAGATTCCACGACCAACGCTTTGCTGATGACACTTCAATAGACCCAGTAGGTGTAGTCGAGTGGACATATGGTAGCCGTAGCGAGAGGGAGTATAAGGTTACGTCACGCAAGATTAGCAACGATAAGTATGGGCATTGGGGTAACGAACATTCGTCTCGCCGTTCTAAAGATATAAAAAAGGCAATTAAGACTGCGATGGAAACTCTACAACCATACGAGTGGCATGAGTTATCTAACAAGGGTAGACGGGATGCAGAAAGAGCGCATGAACAATGGGCAAGAGCAAGTGCAAGTGCTACAAGCGTGTTTGGTATTGGGCATGACAAGATGTACGAAGAAATTAAATACCTAGTATCCACAGGGGTTAAGTTCAAGACCGACGCTTTCAAAAATGCGGCAGCAGGAATAGAAGCCTATGAGGAGTTCCAACGCAAGCTATCAATTAGGGCTAGATTCCATACCATTATCCAAAGACCTGACAAGCTAATCTATATTCCCGATGGTCGTGCCCTAGAACCACAGGAATTTGGCGCAGTCGAGGCGCTACCTGAGAACACCAGAAACGGTATCGCTCTTCTCAAACTTGTTGAGAAAGACAAGTTACTACCTGAAGTAGGTTATCGGGCTGGGGAAAACACCTACTTTATTCTTGTTTAATTTGTTTGACAACCCCCGCACAAACCAATACAATAATTATATAAATCCTAAAAATAAGGAGAAAGAGTGCGTGACCAAGCTGGCTTTGATAAAGCCATTACAGACCTGTTTGAAAAGTTCCATCATCAACCATCCACTATTCGAGTTTGTTTTCATGGTGTTAATCGGGTAACGATAGGCGGTGGTAGAAACTTTAGTGACCCCAAAACTATTGAATGTCATCGAGAACAATTACCTAAAGATGTGCTAGATCAAATAGCTTTGCTTGATGTAGCAGGTAAGAAGACTGAAATTACTGGGGTAGGTAGGAAGCTATGGGATGACACCTATTATGTCGACATGACACCCCATGCGTGGGATGAGTTTAAGAAAGAGATAGGAAGATGAACGAGAAAGACCTAAGGGATTGCTTTGCTATGTTTGCTTTGGCTGGACTGTTAATGCGAGGTAGTAACAAGCTAGAAAGTATAGCCGAAGGCGCTTACACATTGGCAGACCATATGCTTGAGGTACGCAATAAAGAACCCGAAGTAGAAGAAGGAATCGTAGCGGTTAAACCTAAACGGAGAACTACCAAATGAAACTATTTATTATTGTAGCGCTGGCGGTATTGTCTTTAAATTCATATGCTTATATCAAGTGTGAACCTAGCCCGATGGGTGGAACATGTTGTTGGGACACCGAAGCAGATGGTCCGTTTAAACCTATTGGGTGCTAAATGACAACACCTGAAAAGAAAGTCAAAGACAAAGTTAAAAAGATATTAGAGGAATACGGTGCTTATTATTTCATGCCCACTACTGGGGGTTATGGCAGGTCAGGTGTGCCTGACATAGTGGCTTGCTTACGTGGGAAATTTATCGGAATCGAGTGCAAAGCTAATGGAAATAAACCTACGGCACTACAAGAAAAGAACCTTAACGAAATCATGGGAGTAGGTGGGTTTGCAGTATTGATTGACGAAGGCGGTATAGCGTTGTTTAGAAGCATGTTAGATCAGTTAAAACAAAGCGACCACGTACCAAAAGAAGCAGGAATTTATTTTGATTTATTAACATCTTATAAGGAATAAAAGCATGATGAACGAAGAAAAGATTAAAGAGTTAATTGGTTTAGTTGATAAAACCTTTGCTGAAGCGGGGTGTGGTGTATTGGATGCGCTCAATGCAACGTCTATTATGTCAACATCTTTAGCGCATAGTGTTGGGCTTGCTCAAAAAGAATATATGGACAATCTAGAAATGATGTTCAATATGACTAATCCACAGCGCCAACCAGTAGCCCAAGAGGAAAATGAAAATGAGTGATGGCGGTAAGGGTGATACCCCTCGACCTTTGGTCGTACCGATAGAGGTATTTGATGCGTCGTGGGATAAGATATTTAATACCAAGACTACTAAACCTCAACCACGAATAGAACCTATCCCTTTTTTTGGGATGGTGGACACAGGAGAAGATGATGGACATGGGACTGACAGTAACTAAAGAACACGCAGACGGTTCAGCAGATGCAATAGTTCGGTTTGATAAAGAAATGCTAGAAGTATTAGTGCAAGAAGGTGTGTTACGGATTTTAGAAAGATATATTAAACAAGAAAAAAACGCTAAAGAAGGAATTAAGTTACGCAAGAAACTAGAAAGGAAAAAGAAATGATTGAAACTTTAATACCCCCGATGACGCTAGATAACGATGTTGCCGTAATGAAAATCATACATTTACTAGGGCAATTAACCCCTAAAGATATTGGTTATGTATTGGCAGTGGTTAACCACGTTCATAAGTCAGTAGCAGAAGATATAGATGGAAGATGCTGATGAGAATTGATCTAAGCGAAGGGGAACTTCACGTCTGCCGATATGTTGGGTTTTTAAGGCGCAGTGCTAACTTAAATAAAACTAAAGACCAGCAAGTTGGTAAGCAAGACCCATGGGATATTGACATGGATGGTGTTGTTGGTGAGTTCTGTGTAGCTAAACTTATAAACGCTTGCCCTGACTTTAGTGTACACGCTAGGAGTGGTGGAGCAGATTTAACTTTATCAAACGGTGCAACGATAGACGTTAAAACTACAAGACTTAAACAAGGTAACTTACTTGCCACGTTAAGCAAAAACAATGAACCATCTGACATTTATATTTTAGCTATTGTAGATGATGGTGGGTGTGATGTAGAGGGTTGGGTATCCAAGGACAAGTTGTTTAAAGAAGAGAACGTAAAAAATCTTGGGCATGGAGCAACATATTTTCTATCTAAAGATAAACTAAACAAGAACATATTGGTTTTACGAAAGGGGCAAGAATGAGCGAAATGACCGTACTAAAAGAAGCCCATGCCATTATCTATGGCGATAGGGAAAAGACTTACGGGCATCCTAGTAAAAACCTCAAGACTATTGCAGTTATGTGGAACGCTTATCTAAACGCTAAGACCGGAGGGGATGACGTCAACGCTAAAGATGTTGCCGCTTTGATGATGCTTGTTAAGGTAGCTAGGTTTGCCAACGACCCGAGCCATAGAGATAACTTGGTAGATATTTGTGGGTATGCGGCTCTAGTAGAACGGTGCGATGAGGCGCAATAGAGAGTTCCGTTGGGCGCAAGTAATGCACCATCTAGAAGGTAATCCACGAACCATAAAAGAAATTGCTAAGTACATGGATGTAGAGTATCAAATGGTAAGAAAGTATTTGTACGAACTGCTTGACGAAGGCAAAATAGAAATACACGAGACATATACAAAACCAATTAGGTATAGGAAGAAGAAATGAAGTTTGATACATTTGGTAAAGCAATCGTTGCTATGAACGCTATTGGGCTAGACACCTTAGACCTAATGATTATTCACCTGATAAAGGTAGGCCAATGGACTACCGTTGGGGATTTGGTAACTGAGTGTTTAGATATTGCATCACCAGCCACAGTTCATAATCGCATTAAGCACAAGCTAGTCCCTGCAAAGATTCTAAGGCTTGAAGAAAGCAAGGAAGATGGGCGGACTAAATACGTACATCTTGGTGAGAAGTTTAATAAGGTTGCCGACAAACTGGAGAAGTTATGAACGACGGAGTCAAACTACTACTGGAAAGAATCAAGACAAATCCCGAGGAGTTTACGGAGGGAAAGTGGAATGCTTTAATTCAATCCCACAAAATGTTTTTAAATAAAGAAGACTGCGAGGCGCTTGACGGCGCTTTAAATGAACTCATGCAACAACGCTTTACTGAAAAAGTAATGAAAGAACTTCTTGCGCCTGAGGAGGATAATAGCTTGGGAAAGCCTTGGTACAGCAAGCAGGGGAACATTACGCTTTTGGGTGGCATGACCCAAGGACTTACTTTAAATAGCGGTGTGGTAACAGGAACAATATCAGCAGACCCATTAGTACAAGCGCATATGGATGCCCACGCAAAAGCCTTGCAAAAACAAAAGAAACATAAAACCTTATTCGGAAAACTATTTAACTATTCATGAACATAATCACATTAGATTTTGAAACATACTATGCCAAAGACTTCTCACTTACCAAACTTACTACCGAAGAATATATACGCAATGATAGGTTTGAAGTCATTGGGGTTGCGGTTAAGGAGAACGACGGCGAAACAAAATGGTTTACAGGAACGCATAGCAAAATTAATGATTTTCTTCGTTCATACGATTGGAGCAATAGTGCTTTGCTTGCTCACAATGCCTCTTTTGATGGCGCTATTCTTAGCTGGAATTTTGGCATTAAGCCTAAAGCGATTTTCGACACTTTGTGTATGGCTAGGGCGCTTCATGGAGTGGATGCAGGTGGCAGTCTTTCAGCTTTGGTTGAACGCTATCAACTGGGCAGGAAGGGTACAGAAGTACTGGACGCCTTAGGAAAGAACCGAAAAGACTTTGAAACTGCAGACCTAGCGCAATACGGCGAGTATTGCAAGAACGACGTAAACCTAACTCGGGCGCTGTTCAATCGCTTGCTGGATGAAGGTTTCCCTACGGCCGAACTAAAGGTTATAGATGTAACTCTCAAGATGTTTACCGATCCTGTCCTTGAACTAAACCTCCCCCTACTTGAGCAACACCTAGAAGATACTAAGGAACGTAAAGAGAAGCTACTCGAAGCGTGCTTAGCCGACAAGGATACGCTCATGTCTAACGACAAGTTCGCTGAGATACTTAAGTCTCTGAACGTCGACCCCCCAACTAAAACATCTTTAAAAACAGGCAAGACTGCATGGGCTTTTGCTAAGACCGACGAAGGCTTTAAGGAACTGGCTTCTTTTCCTGACGTTCGGGTTCAGGCATTGGTCGCCGCAAGACTTGGAAACAAATCTACGTTAGAAGAAACGCGGACACAACGCTTTATTGACATAGCTAAACGAGGGAAACTCCCAGTACCAATTAAATATTATGCGGCGCATACTGGTAGGTGGGGTGGTGATGACAAGATTAACTTGCAAAACTTACCTAGTCGTGGGCAAAACGGTGGCAAACTAAAGAAAGCTATCGTACCTCCTGAAGGCTATGTAATGATTGACTGCGACTCATCCCAAATTGAGGCTCGGATTGTTGCATGGTTAGCAGGACAAACAGACTTAGTAGAGGCATTTGAAAAGGGTGAAGATGTATATAAAATCATGGCTTCGGCTATCTATCAAAAGGATGTTGCAAAGGTCTCGGCGCACGAAAGGTTCGTCGGCAAGACGACTATTCTTGGAGCGGGGTACGGCATGGGTTCAAAGAAGTTCCAAACCCAACTCAAGACGTTTGGCATGGACATTGAAGAGGGGGAGGCGGGTCGTATTGTCAGGGTCTATCGGGAGACATATCCTCAAATCCCTAAGCTTTGGCAAGAGGCAGGTAGGTGTTTGGAGGCGATACATACAAACAGACCTGCCCCTTTCGGGTTGGAAGGAGTCGTGTCATTCAATTATGAAAGAAAAGGATTCTTATTACCAAGCGGATTGTGGCAACGATACGAAACCCTACACCAAGTAACTGATTATGAAGGGAAAACCCAGTATGAGTATAAAACTAGACGTGGCGCAGTTAAACTGTATGGTGGAAAGGTTGTAGAAAACCTATGCCAAGCACTTGCAAGATGCGTTATTGCGGAACAGATGGTGCGTATATCTAAGCGTTACAGGGTGGTACTTACGGTGCATGATGCAGTAGCTTGCATAGTTCCAAAGGTAGAAGCCGAAGAAGCACAAAAGTATGTAGAAGAGTGTATGAAATGGAGACCCGACTGGGCGCACGACTTACCACTCAACTGCGAATCAGGAATTGGAAATAGCTACGGAGAATGTTAAATGATGGATTACTCAAATTTCTTGTTGGAAGCGAGAAAGTACTTGAAATATTACGAAGAAGCTGTTATAAATCGTGAGTATAGGGAAGCAGAAGAACACGCATTAAACGCATTTGCGGAAATCAGATTACTCTTACAAATAGCGAAAGATTTAAAGGATGTCAAAAAAGAATAATCTGTGGCAATCAGATATGACCCAACAAGAGGTTGCTGATGCCATGGGTATAACAAGACAAGCAGTACAAAATATTGAAAAGACAGCGCTACGTAAATTAAAGATGGCATTACTTAAGCGTGGATTTACATTAGACGATTTTTTTACATATAAAAAGAAGAGGACACCAAATATATGATTGGCTTAACTAAAGATCAAACACAACGTTTAAAAGATGCGGCAAGCCCTTTACGAACAGACCAAAGAGCAACACTATCCCTTGCAGAATCAGAAGCTATTGCCAAAAGAATTGACCAAGTTCTTTATGATTTGCACATGGAAAACCCTTTAGCGTTTGTAACTACGGCATCCATAACTCTATCAGGTATAGAGTTTCTTCCTATTCAAGCTATGGCAAAGCGCCGTATGTTCTACAACGAACCACTTAAACTTAGTCCTAGAGATTACAAATCTTATGTGGTTCCATTACCAAAAGGGCATCGTGTATGAATATTCAATGGGCAAAACCTTCTGAGATAGAAGACGGCATCTCTGCCGTTTGGGGTGTTAAAGATATTGTCGATACGCTGATGTGGCGCTACCTAGATCATCCAAAAGTTATGACTGAAGATGAAATGCACAATCATTTACACGCTATATCGGTGTTAATAGATATGCACTGCGAAAAGTTAATGGATACGTATTGTAAGGTATATCAACTTAACGAATACGCATCTGATGAAGTTAAAGCTAGAAGGGCGGAAATTTTAAATGGTTTTGTTGAAAAGACTCCTAAAAAAACTAAGAAAAAATAATGCCTTCATTTAAAGATATTACCGTTGTTGTAATGCATGGTAATGGTGGGGTGGATAAAGAAGTTCCATCCCTAATTAAATCATCTGCGGCTCTGCCCGGTTCTAAACAGTTAATCATTACTAATGAATTGATTGACACTGACATACCACAAAAGTTAATACATTCCACGCTAGACTACATGAACATTCAAGATTTCATGGTTTATGGACTTGGTGCATATATTGAGACAGACTATGCGTTAATTGTACAAAGCGATGGCTGGGTATTAAATGCTGATAATTGGCGAGACGAGTTCTTTGATTACGATTACATTGGCGGTGCTACTCATGCGGCATTAGAAGGTAATAATTACTACATGTGGTATGCGTGGGTAGGCAAGACTACTAATCCTTGGGTGGTGCAGAATGGTGGATTTAGTTTACGTAGTAAGAAACTATTAGATGCCCCAGTTAAGTATGGCATTACTAAAAAATATCAGGAAAACAAAATGCTATACAACGAGGACATTCAGCTTTGTTGTTGGATGCGCCCCGACCTAGAAAAAGTAGGTATAAAGTTTGCTCCAACAGAACTCTCTATGTATTTCTCATTTGAGCATTTACACCCTGAGTTACACAAAGATTTAGACTTAATGAAAGTGTTTGGGCATCACAGTCGGTTCCGTAGATTAGAAACCAATAACCGTATGCGTTGGCTATTATCAGACGAACAGATGGCGCAGATTGCTTGCGAAGACAGGGTATATAAAATGTTTCAAGATTATGGGTACGAGATTATAAAAGCAAATAAAGGAACAAAATGACAGATGAAATTAACATCGTAACTCCTGAACAAAAACAACCACAAATATTTATAGCTACACCAATGTACGGTGGTTTGTGTAACGGGTCTTATACAGTAGGTCTACTAACTGCAGTGGGAGTCTTCTCTCGTTACGGGATTGCTATGCAGTATGCGCATATGATGAATGAGTCTTTAATTACCCGTGCCCGTAACAGTTTGGCAAAAGACTTTTTAGCAAGTGAATGTACCCATTTGATGTTTATTGATGCTGATATTGGATTTAACCCAGCGGATATTCCGCCGATGCTTCATGCAAACAAAGATATTATTTGTGGCATCTATCCTAAAAAAGAAATTAATTGGCTCGATGTAACTAAAGCCGTAAATGCAGGTGTGCCTCCACAAGAACTACATAAACATACGGGTGCTTTTGTAGTAAACCTAGTAGGCGGTGCAACTTCGGCTGAAGGGGATATGTATGCCCCAATGGAAATCGCTAACGGCGGTACAGGATTTATGCTAATCAAACGAGAAGTGTTTGAAGTATTAGTAGGAAGAGTACCTACATATACCAATGATGTATTTATGGCTATTGATGACCAAACCAAAAGAGAAGAAATTAACGAGTTTTTTGCAACAAGTATTGATAAGGAATCAGGCAATCGTTTACTGTCAGAGGACTATCATTTTTGCAAGATTGCACGGGAGGCTGGCTTTAAAGTTTGGGCGGCTCCATGGGCGCAGTTATCCCATACTGGGACTTATATTTTTAATGGGGCTTTGCCAACAGCATGACAGTTAAATACACATGGTCATATTCGTCAATAAATCTTTTTAAGCAATGTCCGCATAAATACTATCGCCTTCGGATAGTAAAAGATATTGTAGAGCCTCCAGCAGAACACTTAAATTATGGGCTTGAAGTGCATAAAGCGGCTGAAGATTACCTTGGAAAGGGCACTCCAATCCCTGAAAAATATATTTTTATTAAAGAACATTTGGATAAGCTAAATCTTATTAAAGGCGAGAAGCTTTGCGAATACAAGATGGGGCTTACCAGCAACCTAGAACCATGTGGGTTCTTTGATAAGGATGTATGGTGGAGAGGGGTCGCAGACTTGATTATTATTAACGGCGATAAGGCATATGTCATTGATTATAAAACAGGAAAATCCGCCAAGTATGCGGATACTAAGCAATTAGAGCTTCTTTCTTGCGCATTATTTAAGCACTTTCCTGAAGTCAAAAAGGTCAAAGGTGGGTTATTATTTGTAGTTGCCAATGACCTTGTCAAAGATAACTTTGAAGCGGATAATGAAGGGGTATATTGGACTAAGTGGTTAGAAGATACTCAACGCTTGGAAGCGGCTATTCAAAACAATGTTTGGAATAAAAAGCCTAACTTTTCGTGCCGTTCTTGGTGTTCTATAACCGACTGTGAACACAACGGAAAGAACCATTGATATGCCTTACACAAAAACCCCAAGACCCTATGCACATGAATATGATATGGAGAAAAAACGTGGAGAACACGAACGTCGTATGGAGCGTCAAAGAGCGAGGCGGGCATTGGATAAGACAGGAAAAGACACCAACGGAAACGGTAAAGCCGATGCAAGAGAAGGCAAAGACGTTGCCCACAAAAAAGCTTTAGATAGGGGTGGTTCTAATAAAGACGGTACGTATATTACTACTGCCGCTAAGAACCGTAGCTTTAAAAGAGATTCAAAAGGTAATTTAGTTTCTGAAACAAGCGTCAAAGAACGTAAGAAACCAAAGAAGAAATAGTTTTGTTGTTGTATGTGTTGTGAAGTAAGGTACGAGTGCTATCAACAAGGTTTGACATCTACCTATTATAACCGTATCAGTTGGGGTCGTTAGTTAGATATTTTCCCTTCACGGGGTATCTTCCCTCCTTGGCGATGACCTAACCGATTGACCCCCGTAAGGGGTTGTTTAAATCAAAACGTGTGTTTTGGTCGTATTTCTATTGGAGAAGAGATTGCAAATTATAGATAATAAGGCGTTGCTACTTAAAGTACGTGACCCAAATCGTATTACAACAGTAATACCAAAGAGCAAAATATTAGATACGGGCGAGGTGCTAGTGAACTGGGGGCTGGAAGAAGCCCAAGTCTTAAAAAACTTAAAGCTACGGGATGTACCATCGCCTATCAGGGCTAACTATACATGGCCTGGACTTTATAAACCGTTTGACCACCAGCGTAAGACCTCTGAGTTTCTAACTCTGCACCGCCGAGCCTTTTGTTTTAACGAACAGGGCACAGGAAAGACAGGCTCAGTTATATGGGCGGCAGACTATCTAATGACCTTAGGGGTTATCAAACGGGTTCTAGTACTCTGCCCACTATCCATCATGCAATCGGCTTGGCAAAACGACTTATTTAGGTTTGCTATGCATAGAACTACCTCAATAGCACATAGCTATTCTAGGGAAAAAAGAATCCAAGCTGTTTGTGGCGATGCCGAGTTTGTTATATGTAACTACGATGGGCTAGGAATTATCAGGGATGCCGTAGTTGCCAATGACTTTGACCTTATTGTTATTGATGAAGCTAACGCATACAAGACGGTATCTACAACACGTTGGAAAATACTAAACTCCATTATCAAACCGCATACTTGGTTATGGATGCTTACAGGCACACCAGCTTCTCAATCCCCAACAGACGCATACGGATTAGCAAGACTAATAAACCCACAGGGAGTTCCAAGGTTCTATGGTTCTTTTCGAGACATGGTGATGTACAAATTAACCCAATTTAAATGGGTTCCAAAACCTACCTCAGAAAAGATAGTACACAACGTACTACAACCTGCAATACGCTTTACAAAAGACGAATGCTTAGACCTACCTGAAATGACTTACGTTACTAGGGATGTACCCTTAACGGCGCAACAAGAAAAGTACTACGAAATCATTAGAAAGAATATGTTAGCCGTAGCCGCTGGCGAAGAAATAACGACAGTCAATGCCGCCGCAAACTTGAATAAATTACTCCAGCTTTCATGTGGCGCAGTCTATTCGGATAGTGGAGAGGTCGTTGAATTTGATGCTTCTAATAGAATCAATGCCTTAAAAGAAGTGATTGACGAGGCTAGTCATAAGGTGCTAATATTTGTTCCCTATCGCCACGCTATTGAGATTGTTACGGAAGAATTGAGAAGGTCAGGATACACTGCGGAAATTATAAATGGCTCAGTATCAGCCGGAAATCGCACAGACATTTTTGCCCGATTCCAAGGCGACGCAAACCCCAAGATTCTTGTAATCCAACCACAAGCCGCCGCACATGGCGTCACATTAACTGCGGCTAATTTGGTGGTATGGTTTTCCCCTATTACTTCAGTTGAAACCTATCTGCAAGCTAATGCTCGAGTGCATAGGGCAGGACAACACAACCCTTGCACAGTAGTTCACTTACAGGGGTCCCCAGTAGAAAAGAAGATGTACAAGATGTTGCAGGGAAAGGTCGACATTCACACTAAGATGATTGACTTATACAAAAATATTATTAGTGAAGATTCTTGACAGTGTAAAGGAAAAGGAGTAAATTGTGGATATGAAAAGAAGGAGAAGAGTATGAGTGAACATGAAGCAACAGCCGATAAGTTGGTTAAAGTATATGTAAAAATTCGTGACCAACGATATGGACTTGAGAAACAAATTAGAGAACTTGAAGAGCAAGAAGCCATAATTAAAAACGAGCTACTAACTATTTGTAAAGATGTAGGTACAGATGGTTTACGTACGCAGTTTGGCACAGTTACAAGAAAACTAAATAAGCGTTACTGGACAAGTGATTGGGAATCCCTTTATTCATTTATGAAGGAACACGATGCCATGCACTTTCTACACCAAAGAATTTCTAATGCAAATGTGGAAACATTTTTAGAAGAAAACCCCGATCTGCACCCGCCGGGGCTTCAAGCGGATGCTGAATACACAGTTGTTGTACGTCGTAAATAAATGGAGAAGATGATGAGCAAAGAACTTGCTATGTTGGATATGAGTTTACCAGCGCACTTACAGTCGTTGGAGTTGGATGACACTACTAAAGCCTTGATGGGTAGTGGTGGTGGCGGTAGCAAACGTATTTCTATCGAGGGCGGTGTATGGCGCTTGTTAGTAAACGGTAAAGAGATTGCGCAAAAAGAAGAGCGTAGTCTTAATGTAGTTATCGTAGCGGCTTCCTCAAAGGTTGCTCGTACTTACTATGCTGGTACATATAAAAAGGGTGTGTCTGCACCTCCTGATTGCTGGTCTGCAAACGGCGACTATCCTGATAAATCTGTTGAAACACCACAGTCTACTGGATGCGCTAATTGCCCACAAAACATTAAAGGTTCAGGTCAAGGTGATGGTCGTGCTTGCCGCTTTAGTCAGCGTATTGCAGTTGTGTTGGACAACGATATTGGTGGGGATGTATTCCAATTAGTTCTTCCTTCTACTTCAATCTTTGGCGAAGGCGAAGCTGGTAAATGGCCTCTTCAGATGTACGCTAAGATGATTGGTGCTAAAGGTGTTCCTATTACTGCGGTTGTAACTGAAATGCGTTTTGATACTGCAAGTTCTACACCTAAGATTACTTTTAAGCCAGTACGTTTTTTAGAGTCTAATGAAATTCAAACTGCAATTAATCAAGGTAAGAGTACCGAAGCTATCAAAGCA
>Ga0194037_1001333_pt1 | contig 17954 bp, 13 predicted proteins | sample JunL306m_MetaG_FD_148653 | JGI IMG/M metagenome (GOLD analysis project Ga0194037, IMG submission 148653) | Anoxic zone freshwater microbial communities from boreal shield lake in IISD Experimental Lakes Area, Ontario, Canada - Jun2016-L304-6m | ecosystem: Environmental > Aquatic > Freshwater >...
GACCCGCGCTTTATCTTTGCCTGGCCCACGGCGCGCACCGCTGTCATGGGCGGGGCGCAGGCGGCCAAGGTGATGGACATCGTCAACCGCAGCAAGATGGAGCGCAGCGGCGAAGTGCCCAACGAAGAGGCGCTGCAAGCCATGTCCGACGGCCTGCGTCTGCGGCTGGACAAAGAATCCACCGCCCTGTTTGGCACAGCCCGCTTGTGGGACGACGGCATCATCGACCCGCGCGACACCCGCCGCGTGCTGGGTCTGTGCCTGGCCCTGGCCTTGGAGGCCGACCAACGCAGCCTGCGTCCCAACACCTTTGGCGTGGCGCGCATGTAAGGCAAACGAAATGACTTTCTCCAAAATCCTCATCGCCAACCGGGGCGAAATCGCCTGCCGCGTCATCCGCACCGCGCGCAGCCTGGGCTACGCCACCGTGGCCGTGTTCAGCGACGCTGACCGGCAGGCGCTGCATGTGCGCCAGGCCGACAGCGCGGTGCACATTGGCGGCTCCAGCGCCGCAGACTCGTATTTGCGCATAGACGCTGTTCTTGACGCCGCCCGGCGCAGTGGCGCTGACGCGGTGCACCCGGGCTACGGCTTTTTGAGCGAAAACCCCGACTTTGCCCAGGCTTGCCTGGACGCTGGCCTGGTGTTTATCGGCCCGCCGCCCGCGGCCATGCGCGCCATGGGCGACAAGGCCCTGGCCAAGCGCCGCATGCAAGACGCTGGCGTGCCCTGCGCCCCCGGCTACCTGGGCGCGCCTGAGGACGACGACGCAGTGCTGATCGCCCAAGGGCTGGAACTGGGTTTTCCGCTTTTGGTCAAGGCCACGGCGGGTGGCGGCGGGCGGGGCATGCGCCGCGCCGACACGCTGCAAGATTTGCCCGGCGCCATCGAAGGCGCCCGGCGCGAGGCCCTGAGCGCCTTTGGCAACGGCACTTTGATGCTCGAGCGACTGATTGACCACGGCCGCCATATCGAGATTCAGGTGTTTGCCGACCAGCACGGCCACGCGGTGCATCTGGGCGAGCGCGACTGCACCGCCCAGCGCCGCCGCCAAAAGGTGATTGAAGAGGCGCCGTCGCCCATCGTGGGCCCCGCGCAGCGCGCCGCCATGGGCGCGGACGCCGTGGCCGCCGCGCTGGCCGTGGGCTACCAGGGCGCAGGCACGGTGGAATTTATCGTGGACGCCCAGGGGCGCCACTACTTTTTGGAAATGAACACCCGCCTGCAGGTGGAACACCCGGTGACCGAGCTCATTACCGGCCTGGACTTGGTGGAGTGGCAACTGCGCGTGGCCGCAGGCGAGCCGCTGCCACTGGCGCAGGCCGACATCCGCTTCACCGGCCACGCGATTGAGGCGCGTCTGTACGCCGAAGACCCCTACGCCGGTTTTGCGCCGCAAACCGGGCAGGTGCTGTGGTGGAGGCCCGAGGCGGCTTTAAACGCCGGAGTGCGCATCGACCACGGCCTGCAAGAGGGCGACACCGTATCGCCCTATTACGACCCGATGGTGGCCAAGGTCATCGCCTATGGCCGCGACCGGGGCGACGCCATTCGCCGCTTGCGCGCCGCGCTCGCGCGCACGCCACTCTTGGGCCTGCGCAACAACAGCCGCTTTTTGGCCGACCTGCTGGCCCACCCCGACTTTGCCAATGCGCAGATGACCACCACGCGCATCGACGAATGGGCGGAGCAGGGCGCAGCACTCTTGCAAGCGCCCCAGCCCAACGACACCGCCTGGCTGGCGGCGGCGCTGGCGCTCTTGGCTGCCCAAGGCCACAGTTGGCGCAGCGACAGCGTGGCCGCGTTTGACATGGGCTTGCAATGCGGCGAGCAGCTGCGCCGCCTGCGCCTGCACCCGGACCGCCATGGCGGCGTGGCCATCACCTTGTTGGCGCCCGCAGACGAGGGCGCAGCGCCCACAAACGTGCAAGCCAGCGTGCTGAGTTTTGAGGCCGGGCAACTGCGCTTTGCAATCGACGGCGTGGTGCAAAGCGCCGTGGCGCTGATTGCGAGTGCGCAAGTGGGCACGCAAGTGCATTTGGCGCTGGGTGGCGACTGCTTTGTGATCCACGAGCCATCGGCCTTCCCGGCCACGTGCAGCGCGCAAGACCCCGGACGCGCACGCGCTCCGGTGGCCGGCAAGGTCAGTCGTGTGCTGGTGGCCGCAGGCGACACAGTCGTGCTGGGCCAACAACTGCTGTGCGTCGAGGCCATGAAGATGGAAATGTGGCTCTGCGCCCAGGCGCCGGGCACGGTCAGCGCGCTGCATGTGCAAATCGGCGACCAGGTCGAGTCTGGCGCGCTGCTGGCCGAAATCATGGTGGCGGACGCCGCCCCCGCCCAATAAACCAAACCCTTGACTGAAAGCCCCAAGCCCATGGACAAAGCCATACTCACCTGCGCGCTCACTGGCGTGCTGACCGACCCCGCCCAGCACCCCGTGCCGGTCACGCCCGCACAAATGGCCGCCGAGGCGCGCGACGCCTTTAACGCGGGCGCCAGCGTCATGCACGTGCATGTGCGCCAACAGGGCGAGGGCATGGGCCACTTGCCGTCGTGGGATCCGGACGTGATGGAAGAAGTGGTAGGAGCGATCCGCGACGCCTGCCCTGGCGTCATCATCAACCTGACCACCGGCGTGGTGGGCAAAGACATCAGCGGTCCGCTGGACTGCATCCACCGCATCCAACCCGAAATCGCCGCCTGTAACGCCGGCAGCCTGAACTACCTCAAGATCAAGGACAACGGCCAATGGGCCTGGCCGCCCATGGTGTTTGACAACCCGGTGGCCAAGGTGCAGCAGTTTTTGGACGTCATGGCCGAATGCGGCACGCACCCCGAATTTGAGTGCTTTGACGTGGGCATCGTGCGCTCGGTCACCATGTACCTCAAGGCGGGTATGTTGAAGCCCGGCATGGGCCGCGCCGAATACAACCTGGTCATGGGCGTGGCCTCGGGCATGCCCTGCGACGCCGATCTGCTGGCGCTGCTGCCCCGCTACATGGCGCCCGACAGCATCTGGCAAAGCACGCTGATCGGCCGCGCCGAGATCTGGCCCGTCCACCAAAAAACCGCCGACATGGGCGGCATGCTGCGCACGGGCCTGGAAGACACCTTTTATTTGCCCAACGGCGAGCGCGCCAGCGGCAACGGCGCCCTCATCACCGAGCTCGCAAATTGCGCCCAACGCGCTGGCCGCGCCATTGCCAGCCCAGATGAGGCGAGGGCGCTGCTAAACCTGTGATAGACTACGCAGCTTCGCGGCTGTAGCTCAGTTGGATAGAGTACTTGGCTACGAACCAAGGGGTCGTGGGTTCAATTCCTGCCAGCCGCACCAAACGTAAAGCCCTAGAACAGCAATGTTCTAGGGCTTTTTCGTTGGTGCTTCTTTAGTGGCGTATTGCAGCGGGGGCCAGTTCCTCCGGGGTTTATCAGCAGTGAACCATGCCGTCGTCACTGCGATTTAGGTTTGAATTGTTGCAAAGTTACTTTCTCGCCGGCGGCCACTGCTTTGCTGCGTGAAGAACCCGCAAAACTCGCACCAGCTCGCCAACAACGTCGTAAATCAAGATGTAGTTTCGGTGCGCTACCAGTTCGCGGGTGCCTTTGAGCCTTCCAGCACGGCCGAGGTTGGGATGGTCTAGCAGACGCGCTGCCCGCTCAGCAAGCAACTCATCCAGGTCCAAGGCCGCACTTGGGTTGTCAATCGCAATGAACTCGCGAATTGCAATGCGGTCGTGCCGAGCCGCAAGCGACCAAACGAGTTTCATGTGTGGGTGCTGGACATTTTGCGTCGGGTCTCGGCGCGCCAGGCTTGCGCTTGCGCTTCCATTTCCTCGGACGACACTACGGCTCCCGCATTCGCCGCATCGATTCCAATCTGCACCTCTCGGCGGAACCAGGCGTCGTGCTCTGCAGCCTCTTGCTGCTGCTTCACAAAGTCGCGCATAAAGTCACGCAAGAGTTGCGCGCCCGACCGGTCGCGGAATTTTGCGGCGGTGGCGAATTGGTCTTTTAGCCCTTCATCCACGCGAAAGGTGAAAGTGGCATCGGTCATGATGGGCTCCTTATGTGTTACACGATAAGTGCCATGTGGCACGCATTTGATTATGCACATTGGCACGAAACTATGCGGCCTCTCGTTCGCGCCAGAGCGACGCCAGGTGCTTTTCCCAAGTCCCAACGCCGTGCCTTCTTTCGCATGGTGATAAATGAGTAAGGTGTCGGCTCATCCACCCGCATTGGAGGGAGAAAACGGGTCGTGGGTTCAATTCCTGCCAGCCGCACCAAACGTAAAGCCCTAGAACAGCAATGTTCTAGGGCTTTTTCGTTGGCGCTTCATTTTTGCGGGCAACGCCAAAGCTCGAGCATTCTTGTCCAGCGCCCCAAGCGCATGGTTCCGGGGCGCCTTGCGCAAGGCGTTGCCGAGCCAAAACAGCCGTAAGTATTCAGAATGTCCGGTCGTTTACAATTTAAGACGATAGGATAGATAAAAACTTGAAAACTAAAATAGTGGCTAAAAACATCATTCCGACTATCCTGTGCGGGGGCGCAGGCTCCCGGCTCTGGCCGGTATCGCGTGAACACCATCCTAAGCCGTTTATTCGATTGGCAGACGGTCAAAGTCTGCTGCAAAAGGCTTTTCTGCGCGGCGCCCTGTTGGCCGATGCGTCCCAAGTTCTGACCGTCACCAACCGTGAATTCTTCTTCAAAACCGAGGACGAGCTGCGCGAGGTGAACTCGGCAGGCCTAGACACTTCCTACATTCTTGAACCCTTTGGCCGCAACACGGCAGCGGCCATTGCGGCAGCGGCGCTCCAAGTGCTGGAGCGCCATGGTCCCCAAGCCATCATGTTGGTGCTGGCCGCCGACCACATGATTAGCAACCAAGCGGCATTTGCCGTTGCGGTTGACCAGGCAGTGGCTTTTGCGCAGGCCGGCAAGTTGGTCACCTTCGGCATAAAGCCCGAGGCACCGGAAACGGGCTACGGCTACATCGAGGCCGACGGCAACACGGTGCTGCGCTTTGTGGAAAAACCCAACGTCGAGAAGGCCCAGGAATACCTGGCCAGCGGCCGCTTCTACTGGAACGCGGGCATCTTTTGCTTTGCGGCGGGCACCATGCTCGAGCAGATGCAGCTGCACTGCCCAGAAATACTCGATAGCACCAAAGCCTGCATCGCCTCATCTCGGCTGGCGCAGGGGCAAGGCTTTAGCCAGCTAGAACTGGACGCCACCACCTTCAAGGGTGTGCCCAGCGAGTCCATCGACTATGCCGTGATGGAAAAGTCGTCCGTGGTGGCCGTGGTTCCGTGCGACATCGGCTGGAGCGACATTGGCTCTTGGAACGCCCTGGGTGACCTGGCCGCGCCCGACGAGAACGGCAACCGTATCGAAGGCCAAGCGCTGCTGCACAACAGCCACAATTGCACCATTCACAGCAATGAGCGGGTGGTGGGTGCTGTGGGGCTCAATAACTTGGTGATCATCGACACGCCAGACGCGATCTTGGTGGCTGACAAGTCAAGCACCCAAGACGTGAAGCACATTTACGCACGCCTCAAACTCGATGGTCACGAGGCACACCGCCTGCACCGCACAGCGCACCGACCGTGGGGCACCTACACCGCGCTGGAAGAGGGTATGGGCTTCAAGATCAAGCGCATTGAGGTCAAGCCCGGCGCGTCGCTCAGCCTGCAGATGCACCACCACCGCAGCGAGCACTGGATTGTGGTTGATGGTGTTGCCAACGTGGTCAATGGTGAAAAAGACCTGCGGCTTAACGCCAATGAGTCCACCTATATCCCGGCAGGGCACAAGCACCGACTCGAGAACCCCGGCCTCGTGAACTTGGTGATGATTGAGGTGCAATGTGGTGGATACTTGGGAGAGGACGATATTGTCCGATTTCAAGACAATTACGGGCGTGCATGAGTTACTTCAGGGCCCTGTGGGCATATCGCGGGTTTATCTTGGGCAGCGTGCAGCGGGAGTTTCAGAGCAAGTACCGTAACTCGCTTTTGGGTGCGGCCTGGACTGTCATCAACCCGTTGGCCATGATCGTGGTCTACACGGTTATCTTCTCGCAGCTCATGCGCGCCAAGTTGCCAGGGCTAGACACCACCTTCGGCTACAGCATCTACCTGTGTGCAGGCACCCTGACCTGGGGCCTGTTTGCCGAAATTACCGGGCGCGCCCAAAACACCTTTTTGGAAAACGCCAACCTTTTGAAAAAGCTCAGCTTTCCCAGGCTGTGCCTGCCGGTCGTGGTGGTGGCCAACGCCGGGCTGAACTTTGCCATCATCTTCGGTCTGTTTACGATATTCCTGCTCCTGACGGGGAGCTTCCCTGGCGTCGCCTACCTGGCTCTGCTGCCACTCCTGGGGATACTGGTGGCGTTCGCCGTCGGGCTCGGCATGGCGCTTGGGGTGCTGAACGTATTCTTTAGGGACGTGGGTCAGTTCTTTGGGATTTTTGTGCAGTTCTGGTTCTGGCTGACGCCCATTGTTTACCCCGTCAAGGTCTTACCCGAATCGGTGCAAAACCTCATGTCCTATAACCCGATGGCGCCCCTGATAGGTGGCTTTCAGGCAGTACTTGTCGCAGGACAGTGGCCGCACTGGGCGAGTCTGATGTACCCGGCAATTCTTGCTGTGCTGCTGTGCCTGCTGGGCATGCGCCTCTTCCGGCGCCACGCAGGCGACATGGTCGACGAGCTGTAGGCAAATTATGGGAACAATCACCGTCACTAACCTAGGCAAGGCCTACAAGCAGTACCCCAACCGCTGGGCACGCCTAGCGGAGTGGCTCATCCCCGGCCACAAACAACGGCACACCCTCAAGTGGGTAATGCAGGGCGTTAGTTTTACTGTCCAACCCGGAGAGGCCGTCGGGATCATCGGCATTAACGGCGCGGGCAAGAGCACCCTGCTGAAGATGATCACCGGGACAACCCAGCCCACCACGGGCAGCGTGAGCATCACGGGCCGTGTTGCGGCGCTGCTGGAACTGGGAATGGGCTTCCATCCGGACTTCACGGGCCGACAGAACGCATTCATGGCCGGGCAGCTTCTGGGATACACGGTGGAAGACATTGCCCGACTGATGCCGGAAATTGAAGCATTTGCCGAGATTGGCGACTACATCGACCAGCCGGTGCGGGTCTACAGCAGTGGGATGCAGATGCGATTGGCGTTTAGCGTTGCGACAGCCCGCAGGCCCGATGTGTTGATAGTGGACGAGGCACTTTCGGTGGGAGATGCATATTTTCAGCACAAGAGCTTTGACAGGATCCGGGAGTTTGGTAAGCAAGGGACAACGCTATTGATCGTGAGCCACGACAAGGGTGCTATTCAAGGTGTTTGTGATCGTGCCATATTGCTCAACGCAGGGCGCTTGGCTATGCAGGGTGACCCCGAAGCTGTGATGGATTATTACAACGCTATGCTTGCTGGCCACCAGAACCAGGAAGTGCGACAGCAAGTGCGCGACGATGGCAAGGTGCAAACCGTATCAGGCACGGGTGAAGCTACTGTGCAGGATATCGCTTTAGTTGATGCACAAGGTAATCGCCTCGAAGTGGTTGATGTAGGCCAGAAAGTGACCTTACACGTGGATGTGAAAGCTCATGGCGACCTAGAGCGACTTGTACTTGGCTATGGCATCAAGGATAGGCTTGGGCAAGTTATGTATGGCACAAATACCGATTTTACAAAACAACATTTGGAGGAAATTAAGTCCGGGGATGTTTTGCGTTACAAAATTACCTTTGAGGCGAATTTAGGGCCCGGGACTTATTCTATCCAAACCGCCCTAGTCAGTACAGAGACCCATTTGGTGAATAATTACGAATGGCGCGATTTCGCCCTTATGTTCAACGTCATCAATATTAACAAGAATCACTTTGTTGGCGTGACATGGATGCCACCTGAAATTTCTATCTCTAAATCATGACCATCATTTCGTATGCGCAGAACTATGAAGATGTGATGCTTTGGCGCGCGCTCAAGCATGTGGAAAAAGGGTTTTATATTGATGTTGGTGCATGGTCCCCGGACATCGATTCGGTCACTAAATTTTTTTATCAAAATAACTGGTCCGGAATAAATGTGGAACCCAATCCGGAATTCCATGGGCAGTACGCCAGCCGCCGTTCGAGAGACGTAAATTTGAGGATGGCGGTTGGCGACAAAGAGGGTTGCATTGTCATTAATTTCATGACTAATCCTGGCTTGTCTACAGCGATTGATGAGTTTGCAAAGCAGCATGAGTCTGCCGGATGGTCGAGCACTAGACAAGAGGTTCAATTGACAACGCTGTCAGTTATCTGCAAAGAGCACATCAAGCCAGACCAACCAATTCATTTTTTGAAAGTGGATGTGGAGGGTTTGGAATTGGCAGTGTTGCGGGGAAACGACTGGACAGTCTACCGGCCGTGGATTGTGGTTGTGGAGGCCACCTTGCCCATGAGTCAAATAGAGTCTTATGAGGATTGGGAGCCAATTTTGTTAAATGGAGGGTACGTTTTTGCGTACGCAGATGGGCTGAATCGCTTTTATGTAGCCGGGGAGCACACTGAACTGATGGGGGCTTTCAAATACCCTCCCAATGTGTTCGACGGGTTCCTGCTGAGCTCGCAGCTGGAAGCTGTGTCGAAGTTTGAACAAGCCGAGTCCAAAGCGCAACAAGCCGAGTCCAAGGCGCAACAAGCCGAGTCCAAAGCGCAACAAGCCGAGTCCAAAGCGCAACAAGCCGAGTTCAAAGCGCAACAAGCCGAGTTCAAAGCGCAACAAGCCGAGTTCAAAGCGCAACAAGCGGAGTCCAAAGCGCAACAAGCGGAGTCCAAAGCGCAACAAGCAGAGTCCAGAGCGCAACAAGCCGAAGTTGTAATAACTGAGCAGGCTAGGCGGCTCGTCGCTATTTACAGCAGTAAATCTTGGCGCATCACGGCGCCACTGCGTTGGCCTGTGCATCAATGGCGTTTACTAAGCCAGCATGGACCCAAGCCTCGGGCCAAAGCATTAGCCAAAAAGCTGGTGCGTGATCTATTGCCCTTTGTGATGGCGCGGCCTGCACTAATACTTTGGTGCAACAAACTAGCACATAGGTTTGGTATGGCAAAACGTCTCAAATCTTTTGTTCGCGGTACTCTAGAATCTTCGATTGAGTTACGCCCTTTTGCATTGTTTGCTGATATTGAGCACGATAATAAAATATTTTATTTGGATAAACGTGCCAAGCGCGTCCTCGCCGATTTGAGTAAGAAGAAATAATGAGGTATAACTTGTGAGAATATTAATTGATCTGCAGGGGGCGCAAACTGAGAGCAGATTTCGCGGTATTGGTCGTTACTCCATGTCCTTTGCCCAAGCCATGGCGCGCAATGCTGGTGATCATGAAATTTGGATAGCGGTCAACGGTACCTTTCCTGAGGGTATTGGCGATATCGAGGCAGCACTAGACGGACTAGTGTCTGGACAGCGTATTCGACAGTTCAATACTTTTCGGGAAGTTGGTTGGCCTAATTCGAAAGATGGCTGGCGCCGTAAAACCTCTGAGTATATGTGGGAGGCGTTCTTGGAAGGGCTGGCGCCTGATTTTGTGCATATTTCTAGCCTATTTGAAGGGGCTGAAGGAGGTGCAATTAATTCAGTAAATAAATTGCCCGGGAAGCACGCTGCTACTGCGGTTACTTTGTACGATCTTATCCCGTTGTTTAATCCAGATACATACCTCAGCTCCGACTGGGTGCGGGCATGGTACATGGATAAAATAGACTCGCTTAAACGAGCGGATTTATTGTTATCCATATCTCAACACGCGCGCGAAGAGGCACTGACTGCCCTGAACATAGACCCGGTTCGTATAGTGAATATGTCGTCTGCGATTTCGCCACATTTTCAACATCTGCAGATTGGCGATATTGAACGCGCGTTGTTGCGTACGCGCTTTGGTATCCTGGGGCGCTATGTTATGTACAGCGGCGCAATGGAGCCGCGTAAGAATGCTGAAGGTTTACTTCAAGCTTTTGCTATGCTGGGTGATGGACTGCTATGCGAAACTCAGCTGGTCATCGCGGGAAGGGTGTCCGCGCAGGATCAAATAAAATTCGATGGAGTGGCCTCGAAGTTCGGAATATCAGGTCGCGTCATCTTTACCGGTTTCATAAGCGACGCTGAGCTAATCATGCTGTACAGTGCGGCTGCAGTATACGTATTCCCGTCATTGCATGAAGGTTTTGGTTTGCCAGCACTGGAGGCCATGGCCTGCGGGGCGCCCACCATCGGCTCTAACACCACCAGCGTCCCAGAGGTAATTGGTAGGCGTGATGCACTGTTTGATCCGCGCGATTTTGGTGCGATTTCTCGGTTGATCCGTCGGACACTTTTAGATGAGGTGTTTGCAGCAGATTTACGTGTACACGCGAAACAGCAGGCAGCGCGGTTCTCGTGGGATAACACTGCAAGTACTGCCCTATCGGCTATGGAGGCCGTTGTTGCAAATCGCCCTCATCAGCGGCGAATCTGGCCAGTTCGAGCTGAATCGCTCCAGGTAACCTATCGTAATTTGATCACATGCATCCGCGAAGTTGATACTGTACCAACTGAAAATAATCTTGAGGAAGCTGCCGTGTTAATTGGCAGTGGTATGGCATCAGACGAGCAGATGGCGCGGCAGGGTGATTTACCCGAATTGCTTCGCTGGAGAGTAGAGGGCCCCTTTGACAGCAGTTACAGTCTTGCTTTGGTCAACCGATGTTTGGCAGAAGCTTTGGCCCAGCGAGGTCACCACGTGGCACTGCACTCTACTGAAGGCCCGGGCGACTTTGAGCCTTCTGCAACTTTTCTGGATGCTAACCCTCGAATTGCCAAGCTTCATCATGAAGCTTCCAAGCTTGCGCCTGCTCAGGCTGATGTAACGAGCCGCCTTTTGTATCCGCCACGTGTTTGCGACGTCTCTTCGCGTATTAATGTATTACATGCATACGCATGGGAGGAAAGTGGCTTTCCCCAGGCATGGGTTGCAGATTTCAATGACTCATTGCAGGGCATTTCATGTCTATCGGATCATGTTCGAAAGATCATGTTGGATAACGGTGTGGCGGTACCTTTGGGCGTTTGTTTGAGCGGAGTCGATCACTTGGATGATGTGATGGTCGACCAGACCTTTGAAGTGCCCGGCAAAGGATTTCGCTTTCTGCATGTATCTTCCTGCTTTCCTCGTAAGGGCGCTGATGTAATGCTCAAGGCTTATGGTCAAGCCTTTCGTCGCGAAGATAATGTTAGCTTGGTGATCAAGACCTTCCCAAACCCACACAATGAAGTGCACAACTGGTTGAAGGAAGCACGCTTAGGCAATCCGAGCTACCCAGATGTTCACATCATTGAAGCGGATGTGACCGATGCCGAACTCAAACGGTTGTATGCATCCTGCAGCGCCCTGCTGGCACCGAGCAGGGCAGAAGGCTTTGGTTTGCCGATGGCGGAAGCGATGCTGATGGGCCTACCCGTGGTGACTACAGCATGGGGGGGGCAGCTGGACTTTTGCAATGAACAAACCGCTTGGCTGGTTGATTACAGCTTTGTTCGTGCGCAGACACACTTCAATTTGCATAACTCGGTTTGGGCTGAACCGGACGTTGATGCGTTATCAAGAACGATGCGAGAAGTCCGATATGCCGAGTCGACCCATGTCCAAGAACGCACTACGGCCGCAATACAGTTGCTTAGATCCAAGTACAAATGGTCTGACATGGCTCAACGACTTGAAGAAGATGTACGGCGCGTTGCTCATGATCCAGATTTACCGCTGACGCGTACGGGATGGATCACAACTTGGAATACGCGGTGTGGTGTGGCTACGTATGCCAGTAATTTGGTGCAAGGCTTTCGCTCGCCGGTTGTGATTCTTGCGGCTGATGCAGAAGACCGTACTTTTGAAGATGGGCAGGAAGTGGTCCGATGCTGGTCGCAAGGGGAGGGAGATCAGCTCGAACGATTGGAGGTGGAAATTGAGCGCAACCACCTTAACACGCTGATTGTGCAGTTTCAATATTCGTTCTTCGATTTCCAGGCATTCAAATCGTTCCTTCGGCGACAGAGGGCCGCTGGCCGCATTGTTATTGTGATGATGCATGCCACCATTGATGCGGCTGAAAACCCCCGTAAGCAACTGCGTTTCATCGCGGCCGAGTTGGCAGAGTGCGAACGAATACTGGCGCACTCAATACATGATTTGAACCGGCTTAAAAAAGTTGGTGTGGAGCGAAACACCGCCTTGTTTCCTCACGGTATCATGCAGACTTCAAAGGGTTCTGCAAATGATCCTTTGTCACCATTCCATATCGCATCTTACGGTTTCTTCTTGCCTCACAAAGGTTTGCTTGAACTTATTGATGCGGTAGCGCTGCTGATTGATCAAGGAATTAACGTTAAGTTATCGATGATCAACGCGGAGTACCCGGTGGGAGTTTCACGTGAGCAGATTGAGTTAGCAAATAGGCGAATCAGCCAGTATGGTCTGCAGTCGCACGTGAGAATGGTGACAGCGTTCCTTCGCGATGACCAAAGTATGGATGAGTTGGCATCTGCTGATGCTGTGGTTTTTCCATATCAAGGGACAGGTGAGTCGGCAAGTGGTGCGGTGCGCTACGGTTTGGCCACCGGAAAGCCGGTAGTTGTAACTCCATTGCCCATATTTGATGATGTTGGAGATGTGGTTCACCGCTTGCCTGGCACAAGCTCACAGGATATTGCAAACGGTTTGAATGAGATTCTTCATGCAATACGCCGCAGTGACTCTGCGATCGAAGCCATTCAGCATCGCGCAGAGCAATGGGCGTCTGAACACAGATACCCAGCGTTGGCGAGGCGTCTGGAATCGATGAGTCGACAGTTGCTGAGGCAGCGACGTGAAAACTCAACTATTAAATGGAAAAAAGAAAATGACTAAAACTGCGATTATCACCGGCGTAACGGGCCAAGACGGTGCCTATTTGGCGCGTTTGCTACTAGATAAGGGTTACACCATTTATGGGACTTACCGCCGCACAAGCTCTGTAAACTTCTGGCGGCTAGACGACGCAGGTGGACATATTCACCCAAAATTAAATTTGGTTGAATACGACCTTACGGACCTCGGTGCCAGTATTGCCTTGGTTCAAAAGGTTCAACCCAATGAAATTTATAACTTGGCTGCCCAGAGCTTTGTCGGTGTGAGCTTTGACCAGCCCAGCACGACTGCGCAGATTACTGGGGTTGGTGCACTGAACCTGCTGGAAGCGATTCGCTTGGTTAACCCAAAGATTCGCTTCTACCAAGCCAGCACTTCAGAAATGTTCGGCAAGGTGCAGGCCATCCCCCAAATCGAAGAAACGCCCTTCTGGCCGCGCAGTCCTTACGGCGTCGCCAAGCTATATGCCCACTGGATGACCGTGAACTACCGCGAGAGCTACGGTATTTTTGGCTCCAGCGGTATTTTGTTCAACCACGAGTCGCCGCTGCGTGGCCGCGAATTTGTAACCCGTAAGATCACGGACAGTGTGGCCAAAATTAAACTTGGGCAGTTGGATTGCATGGAACTCGGCAATATCGACGCCAAGCGCGACTGGGGCTATGCCAAAGAATATGTAGAGGGTATGTGGCGCATGCTGCAGGCCGACGAGCCGGACACCTTTGTGCTGGCCACTAACCGCACTGAGACGGTGCGAGACTTTGTGCAAATGGCATTCAAGGGCGCGGGTATTGCTGTGGAGTTTCGTGGCGCTGCAGAGTCCGAGACGGCTGTTGATGTGGCCAGCGGCAAGACCGTGATGCGCATTAACCCGAAGTTCTACCGCCCTGCCGAAGTGGAACTTCTGATTGGTAACCCGGCCAAGGCCAAAGCTATCCTAGGCTGGGAGCCGCAGACGACGCTGGAGCAGCTCTGCCAAATGATGGTCGAAGCTGACTTGCAGCGTAATCAGGCCGGGTTTTCGTTTTGAAAATTCTGTTGACTGGCGCAGCAGGCTTTACGGGGCGCCATTTTGTGGCGGCTGCACAGGCCTTGGGCTACACTGTGGAGCCGCTGCTGGCGGACTTGACGGACAAGCCTGCCTTAAACGCCGAGGTGCTATTGGCCGCGCCAGATGCTGTGGTTCACCTAGCGGGTATCAGCTTTGTGGGCCATGCCGATGATGCTGCGTTCTACGCCGTCAATGTGGTGGGCACCACCAACTTGCTCGCATCGCTGGCAACCTTGCCCAAGATTCCGAAAAAGGTCTTGCTCGCCAGCAGTGCCAACGTGTATGGCAATTGCGAGGCGTCGCCCATCAATGAGGCACAGTCAACGGTCCCGGTAAACCACTACGCCATGAGCAAGCTGGCCATGGAGGGAATGGCGCGCACCTACGCGGACAGGCTGCCAATAGTCATCACCCGGCCCTTCAATTACACCGGCACCGGCCACGACCTGAACTTTGTCATCCCGAAATTGGTAGACCACTTTGCCAAACGTGCACCGCGCATTGCTCTAGGAAACCTGCACGTCGAGCGTGAATTTAACGACGTACACATGGTGTGCGCCGCCTACCTTCATTTACTGAGTATTGGTGAGCCTGGTGAGACTTACAACGTCTGCTCAGGACAGCCGCATACCCTGCAGCGTGTGATTGACGAACTTGCGCGCCTTACCCAGCATGCAATGCAAGTGGAGGTGAACCCCGCCTTTGTGCGTGCCAATGAGCTGCATCGCCTGTGCGGCGATCCTGGCAAGTTGCAGCGGCTGCTTGGGCAGCATGGAATCGTGCTGAAAGTGCCGTCATTGCCCATGATGCTTCAAGAAATGCTGGCCGCAGCCACCTGATATGCGCGTGGCCTTTAATGCGACCGCGCTGCTGAGCCCGCTCACCGGAATTGGTCACTACGGTTTGCAGCTCGCTAAAAACTTGGCTGCTGTTCCGGGCCTGGAGTTGGACTATTTTTACGGTGCTTTTTGGGACAAACGCCTCCGTGAAAGTACCGCACCCCACTCCGCAGCTGCAGCCTTGCCTTGGCTGCGGCGGCATATTCCTTATTCCTACGAATTGCGGCGTTGGGTGCAAAACAACCGCTTTTACAAACATGCCAAGCCATCGCGCTTTGACGTGTACCACGAGCCCAATATATTGCCCTTGCGTTTTGACGGGCCGACGGTAGTCACAGTCCATGACTTGTCCTGGATTCGCTATCCCGAAACGCACCCTACCGAGCGCGTGCGCGCGATGAATCGTTACTTTGAAGCCGGCCTGCGGCAGGCCAGTACCATCATTACCGATGCAGACTCGGTCAAGCGGGAGTTGGTTCAAACATTTGGCCTGTCGCCCGACTTTGTTACCTCCATTGCGCTCGGGGTGGATGCGATGTTTGCGCCGCAGAGCGCAGAGCAAACCCAATTGGCCCGGGATCAGCACGGGCTCGGCCATGGGCGCTATTTGTTGGCGGTGGGCACCCTAGAGCCACGCAAAAACCTGTCAACCGCGCTGCTTGCCTACCAACGCTTGCCCGCAAGTTTGCGCATGCAGTTTCCTTTGGTGATTGTGGGCATGAAGGGCTGGCACACCAGCACCCTGGAGCGGCAAATGGCGCCCTTGGTGCAGGCGGGGCAAGTGCGGCAGTTGGGCTATGTGTCGCGGCCCGATTTGGTGTCGCTGATGGCCGGCGCAAGAGCGCTTGTGTACCCGTCCATTTACGAAGGCTTCGGCTTACCGCCGCTAGAAGCTATGGCATGCGGCACACCGGTTATTTGCTCAAATGCGTCATCGTTGCCAGAGGTGGTGGGCGACGCGGGGCTCATGGTTGATGTTCTGGACGACGTCGCGCTGGGTGCAGCCATGCAATTGCTCTTACAAGACGAAGGGCTCTGGCAAGGGTTGCAACAAAAGTCCTTGTTGCGCGCGCAAGGCTTTACTTGGCGGGCTTGTGCCGACAAGACTTTGAATGTGTATGAATCGGTGCGGCGGTAAACAATAATAATGGGAGGTGGTTAGTGAAGGTTTTGCATTTCTTTAAAACGGCGCTCCCAGAGTCAAGGGGCGGCATAGAGCAGGTAATTAACCAGCTTTGCCGGGGCGCTAGCGCTTATGGCATTGAGAGTGAGGTATTATCTTTGTCAAATGACCGCGATCAGCGCAGTTTTGACTATGACGGCTACCGCAACCACCGCGCCAAGCTGGATTTTCATATTGCTTCTACTGGTTTTTCAGTATCTGCTTTCTCTCGATTTTCTGAGCTAGCACAGCAAGTAGACCTGATTCACTACCACTTTCCATGGCCTTTGATGGATTTAGTGCATTTTGCGACGCGGGTCAATAAGCCGTCGCTGGTAACGTATCACTCTGATGTGGTTCGGCAAAAGACTTTGCTGCACCTATACCGACCGCTGATGAATGCTTTTCTGGGCAGCACCGACAAAATCGTGGCGTCGTCGCCCAATTACCTTGAAACCAGTGACGTGTTGCAAAAATTTGCATCCAAGGTTTCGGTGATCCCCTTTGGACTTGAGCAGTCCAGCTACCCCAAGCCAGACGCGTCTGATTTAGCGGATTGGACGCGCAAGTTGGGGCCCAAGTTTTTTCTTTTTGTGGGCGTACTGAGGTATTACAAGGGCTTGCATATCTTGATTGAAGCGGCTCAAGGTTTGGATTATCCGATTGTGATTGTGGGTGCTGGTCCGATTGAGGACGAGTTAAGTTCGCAAGCGCAAAGCCTGGGACTAAAAAACATTCACTTCCTCGGTCATTTGTCTGAATTAGAAAAAGCGGCTCTTTTGACGCTTTGCTACGCGGTGGTATTTCCGTCACACCTGCGCTCAGAGGCCTTTGGGATTTCATTGCTGGAAGGCGCAATGTTTGGAAAACCCATGATTTCCAGCGAAATCGGTACCGGAACCACCTTCATTAATATTGCCGACCAAACGGGATTGGTCGTGCCGCCCAGTGACCCGGCGGCTTTGCGCGTGGCCATGCAAAAGCTGTGGGACAACCCCGAACTGGCCATAGAGATGGGGCACAGTGCCCAAGAGCGCTACCAAAGCCATTTCACAGCAGAAAAAATGGTTGCCTCGTACGTGGAGCTGTACCACCAACTGGCGCAACAGAGTAGCCCCTTGGTTTCAGTTTGTTGAGCGTTGGCGGCCTCAGTTCCCAAATAAACGTCGCGGCATACAATGCTGCCCGTTTCAAGTCATAACAGAGGCTCCACCCATGCCCGATAAATACTTCGTTGCCGGCCACAAAGGCCTCGTTGGTTCCGCCATTGTCCGCACCCTGCTGGCGCAAGGCGTATTGCACAGCCAAATTGTCAGTCGCACCCGCACCGAGCTAGACCTGTGCAACCAGCAAGCCGTGCAAGACTTCTTTGCCGCCGAGCGGCCCACACAGGTCTACATGGCTGCGGCCAAGGTGGGCGGCATTTATGCCAACAACACCTACCCAGCGGACTTTATTTACGACAACCTGATGGTGCAGGCCAACGTGATCCATGCCGCGCATGTGCACGGCGTGCAAAAGCTCATGTTTTTGGGCTCCAGCTGCATTTATCCCCGCTTGGCGCCGCAGCCCATGACCGAAGACGCGCTGATGGGCGGCATGCTCGAGCCTACCAACGAGCCCTACGGCGTGGCCAAGATTGCCGGCATCAAGCTGTGCGAAAGCTACAACCGCCAGCATGGGCGCGACTACCGCAGCGTCATGCCCACCAACCTCTACGGCCCCGGTGACAACTACCACCCCGAGAACAGCCACGTCATCCCCGCGTTGATTCGCCGTTTTCATGAAGCCAAAGTCAGCGGCTCGCCCGAAGTGGCCATCTGGGGCACGGGCACACCCCGGCGTGAGTTTTTGTACGTGGACGACATGGCCGCCGCCAGTGTTTTTGTTATGGACCTGCCGCTGGCAAGCTACCAAGCCCAAACCAAGCCCATGCAAAGCCACATTAACG
>Ga0194037_1001336_pt1 | contig 17940 bp, 21 predicted proteins | sample JunL306m_MetaG_FD_148653 | JGI IMG/M metagenome (GOLD analysis project Ga0194037, IMG submission 148653) | Anoxic zone freshwater microbial communities from boreal shield lake in IISD Experimental Lakes Area, Ontario, Canada - Jun2016-L304-6m | ecosystem: Environmental > Aquatic > Freshwater >...
GAGAATAGATTTGACCCTGAAGGCCGGGGGGCAAACCTTTCTCTTTGAACTCAAGGTGACCGACGGGGAGCCACTTGAGCAGATCAAGAGGATGAAGTACTACGAGAAGTATGCTGGCGAACGGTATTTGATTGGCATTGTCTTCGACCCGAAAGCGAGAAACGTCAGCAGGTTTGAGGTTGAGAAGGTGTAAGATAAAACAGAGATTGCCCGCAGCCTGATTGAGAAATATCGGTATGTCTTTCTGTCGCGACCCCGTCGATTCGGCAAAAGCCTGTTTCTCGACACGCTGAAAGATATTTTTGAGGGAAATCGGGAGCTGTTCCGTGGGTTGTTGATTGAGGAGCAGTGGAACTGGGATGTGAAATATCCGGTCATCCTGATAAGTTTTAGTGGCGGGATTAACTCGAAAGCTGATCTGGAGGAGGATTTAATACAAATACTTGACGCTAATGAGGAGCGACTTGGGCTGGAGTGTACGAACAAATCAAAATCCAAAGCAAAGTACTACTTCGCGGAGTTGATAAAAAAAGCCTCTCAAAAGTATCACCAGAAGGTGGTCATCCTGATTGATGAGTATGATAAACCGATTTTGGACAATATTGAAAATATGCCCGAAACTCTCCTCATTCGGGATGGAATGCGTGACTTTTATACAAAAATCAAGGATAACGACCGGTATCTGCGCTTCGCCTTCCTCACCGGAGTGAGCAAATTCGCCAAAGTGTCGATCTTCAGCGGTCTGAACAATCTCGAAGACATCAGTCTCAACCCTGCCTTTGGCAATATCTGCGGCTATACCCAGCTTGACCTTGACACCACTTTTGCCCCCTATCTCGAAGGGGTGGATATGGAGCGGGTCAAACGGTGGTACAACGGCTATAACTTTTTGGGTGACCGTGTTTATAATCCGTACGATATCTTGCTGTTTATCAAGAACCAACGTATGTTCAAGAACTATTGGTTCGAAACTGGCAAGCCAAAATTTCTCATTGAGCTGATCAAAAAGAAGAGCTATTTTATCCCCAGGTTTAATGGATTACAAGTTAATGAGTTTCTGGTCAACAGCTTTGACATTGAAAATCTTGATCTGGAGACCATTTTGTTCCAGACTGGCTATTTGACCATCAAGCGTTTGATACAGTAGGGAAGTGGTCTACGAGTTGGGATTTCCCAACATGGAGGTGCAGACCAGTTTCTGCAAATATATTTTGCAATCTATGACGACCGGTTCGGAACACGTGACGATCCGCCGTGAGCTGCTTGCTTTCTTGAAGGCCGGAGACGTTGGAAGTCTGGAACCCTTTATCAAACGCCTTTTTGCCAGCATCGCCTACAATAATTTTACCAACAATGATATCGAGTGTTACGAGGGCTTTTACGCCAGCGTATTTTATGTCTGTTTTGCCAGTATCGGGGTGGACATCATCGCCGAGAATGTGAGCAACAAGGGGAGAATTGACCTGACGCTGAAGGCCGGGGGGAGAACTATTCTCTTTGAATTCAAGGTGACCGACCGGGAGCCGCTTGAGCAGATCAGGAAGATGAAATATCATGAGAAATATGCAGGTGAACGCTATCTGATTGGCATTGTTTTTGACCCGAAGGCGAGAAATGTCAGCAGGTTTGAGAGGGAGAAGCTGTAGAATCGGGAAGGATTTTCGAAACATGAATTCATACACTACCATATTGCGTGAAGTTGTGAAATAGTTACAGTTATTCCAGGTCGCAATCAAGAGGTCTTCGATTTTGTTGTATAACTACAATAAAATAAGTCTGTAATGAAGCTGCATTATGATAATCTTGATTGCAATTTGGAATTACATGGAAGAGATACTATTTTCTGGTCAGCGTCAGAGATTAAAAAATAACGATATTGCTGAGGGTAAGTTGGAGGCTTCGAGCCGTTTCGAGATTAAGCCGCTGGATGTTCAAGCATCGCGGCAACCTGAGCGTTCCTGCTCCGGCTCTTTTCAAGATTGTCGTTGCGGCACCAGATGTGGACCTCAAGTCGTTGCGCTCTTGAGTACTATGGGTGAGTTACAATTTTTCAACTTATAGCAGCAGATCACCAATGAAAGTTGCTCTCATTACTGGAATTACTGGTCAGGATGGATCGTATCTGGCCGAATTTCTTCTTGAAAAGGGCTACGAAGTGCACGGTATAAAACGCCGGGCCAGTAGTCTGAATACGCAGCGGATAGATCATCTCTACCAGGATCCTCATGTTACTCATCGCGACTTTGTGCTTCATTATGGTGACCTGACTGATAGCAGTAACCTGACCCGCATTGTTGCCGAAGTTCGACCTGATGAAGTATACAATCTCGGTGCGCAAAGCCATGTGGCGGTTAGTTTTGAGGCACCGGAATATACTGCTGATGTTGATGGCATGGGCACGTTGCGCCTGCTCGAAGCTATCCGTTTTCTTGGCCTGGAAAAGAAAACACGATTTTATCAGGCATCGACCTCGGAACTGTACGGTTTGGTGCAGGAGATTCCCCAGCGGGAGACAACACCCTTTTACCCTCGGAGTCCTTACGCTGTCGCCAAGCTCTATGCCTACTGGATTACGGTTAATTATCGTGAAGCATACGGGATGTATGCCTGTAACGGCATACTGTTTAATCACGAATCACCGAGACGCGGCGAAACCTTTGTGACCCGCAAAATCACCCGAAGTCTCTCCAACATCTCGCAAGGGCTTGAAGAGTGTCTCTACATCGGCAACATGAATGCCCTTCGCGACTGGGGTCATGCCAAAGATTATGTCCGTATGCAGTGGATGATGCTTCAGCAGATTGAACCAAAAGACTACGTTATAGCCACCGGAGTACAATACACGGTGCGTCAGTTCATTGAGAAAGCGGCACAACAGCTTGGTATAACCCTTCGTTGGGAAGGTGCTGCTCTTCAGGAGGTTGGTATTATTGCCGCTCTCAACTCTACCTCTTCTTCCCCATCGCTGAGCACAGGACAAATTATTGTTCGGATTGATCCGAGGTACTTCCGGCCCGCAGAAGTAGAAACCCTGCTTGGTGATCCCTCTAAAGCAAAAATCGAGCTGGGCTGGATCCCTGAAATAACCCTCGATGAAATGGTTGCCGAAATGGTAACCCACGACCTCAACCTCGCCAAACAACACGCCCTCCTCAAAGCCAATGGCTACCACATCGACCTCAGCAAAGAGTAATGAAACAGGGCGACTGGATTCTTCGTTTTATGATTATTCCGCATAAAATCTACCGGCAAATTCTCCCCTTGGGTGCTTATCGCATACGCCCTTCACATTCCCGACAACTCCCATTATGCCCCACAGTTACTGTAGCAGGGTGATAGCCCGTATCGAAGTGCCAGACGGCCTCTGCTGAGGAAAATGGTGATATGTCAATAAGTTTCATATTTGAAGGGTAGAAAAAAAGTGTTAAGCTGTATCGCTTCCGTGTTGGAGTGCCGATGCCTGTGACTGGCTAATGTATTAAATGGAGGTTGATTATAAAAAAGCTGCCGATATAGGAATACAGACATCCAGCGAGATCATTAATGAGAAATACCTGTATATCGACAAAACCGGGATGGCCTATAGCCTGATCGACAGGTTTAACTTACATTAAAAATATGGGGTTATCAGTTATGAACAAGGTATACATAGCAGGTCATCGGGGCATGGCAGGATCAGCAATCCTTCGGTATCTTCAGGCTAAGGGGCTTGGCATGCAGGATGTTATTGTCAGAACACACCGTGAGCTTGATCTGACCAGCCAAGCTGACGTTCGTGCATTTTTTCAGCAGGAAAAGCCTGATCAGGTCTATCTGGCAGCGGCCAAAGTGGGCGGTATTCATGCCAACAACACCTATCCGGCAGAGTTCATCTACCAGAACCTGATGGTAGAGGCTAACGTTATCCATGAGGCCTGGCAGGCTGGTGTACAACAACTCTTGTTCCTCGGCTCAAGCTGTATCTATCCCAGGCTTGCTCCACAGCCCATGAGCGAAGGTGCTCTTCTGACCGGACCGCTTGAATCAACGAACGAGCCTTATGCCATAGCGAAAATTGCAGGCATCAAACTCTGTGAAAGCTATAACCGCCAATACGGCACCGATTACCGTAGCGTCATGCCGACCAACCTCTACGGGATCGGCGACAACTATCATCCCCAAAACAGCCACGTCATTCCTGCACTGATCCGACGTCTTCATGAAGCAAAAATCAGTGCGGCTTCTGTGGTTACCATCTGGGGCACAGGTGCTCCTCGTCGGGAATTTCTCTCTATCGACGATATGGCAGCGGCTTGCGTCCACGTCATGAATCTCGACAAAGCCACATACTCTGCCCATACCTCTCCAATGCAGAGCCACATTAACGTTGGCTCAGGCAAAGATATCACCATTAAAGAGCTGGCGCTGACCATCGCAAAGGTCATCGGCTACGGGGGTGCTATTGAATTTGATTCCACAAAACTGGATGGAACGCCAAGAAAACTGATGGATAGCACCCTCCTCAACAACCTCGGCTGGAAAGCCTGTGTCTCTCTTGAGGACGGGTTGAAGCTGGCGTATAATGATTTCATGAGAAACTCCTTTTGACAGGCCCCGTTTACCTCCGTTACCACAAGAAAAAATTGGCAACAGCGAACTGAAGTCAAAAAGTTTTATATCTCAACATGTAGAAAAGAAGTGACCGGGCCGCTTGAATCAACGAATGAGCTTTATGCCATAGCTAAAATTGCGGGCATCAAATGGTGTGAAAGCTACAACCGCCAATATCGTGTCGATTACCGCAGTGTAATGCCAACCAATCGCGATGGTATTGGCGACAACTATCGTCTACAAAAAAGCCACGTCATTCCTGTGCTGATTCGTCGTCTCCATGAAGCAATAATCAATGGCGCTTCTGTGGTTTCTCTCAGGGGAATGTGGAACATGAATCTCGACAAAGCCTCATACCGGGCTCATACCTCTCCAATGCAGAGTTGGCTCAGGCGAAGATATTACCATTAAGAAGCTGCGCTGACCATCGCAAAGGTCCTCGGCTATGAGGGCGCCATAGAATTTGACCCCACACAAAACCCGTTGGGAAGCCAAGAAAGCTCATGGACAGCTCCCGCCCGCCTCAACAACCCAGTCTGGCAGGGCAGTGTCTCTTTTGAAGAAGGGTTGAAGTTGACATATTTTCGTCTGAAAATATTTTTTCGTGATTGGAAATCGTTAACAATCGTATATTGGAAAAGAAGCTTGCTTCTTACCTTTGCAAGTATCCAGCATTTTCTGTCTCAAGCCCTGCGGGAATGTTTTCATAACCCTCAGGTCGCTGAAAAACAAACATTTACTGTTTCAATTATCAAAACGGAGGTGGTAATGCAAAGCAACCAGACCTTTGCTGATCTCTTCAGGGCCAGTGGAGTAAGCCGCAGAGACTTTCTCAAGTTTTGTTCGCTGACTTCGGTTTATCTTGGTCTTTCACCCTCGATGGTGCCGAGTATTGTTCAGGCCATGGAGCACAAGCCTCGAACTCCCGTTTTATGGATTCACGGCCTTGAGTGCACCTGTTGCTCGGAGTCGTTTATTCGCTCCTCCCATCCCACCATTGAGGATCTGCTCTTCAACATGATCTCTCTTGATTATGATGATGTGCTGAGCGCTGCTGCGGGCAATCAGTTGGAGGATGCGCGCCGTAAAATCATGAAGGAGTACAAGGGGAAATACATTCTTGCCATTGAAGGAAATGCTTCAACCAAAGATGATGGCGTCTACTGTATGGTTGGTGGCGATTCCTTCCTCAATACCCTGAAAGAAACGGCTGCGGATGCTGCTGCAATTATTGCCTGGGGTACCTGTGCTTCATTCGGCTGTGTGCAGAATGCCGATCCGAATCCCACTGGTGCCGCACCGGTTTCTGATATTATCAAGGATAAGCCCATTATCAAGGTGCCTGGCTGTCCCCCGATTTCAGAGGTGATGACCGGTGTTATTACCCATTTCCACACTTTTGGTACGCTTCCTGAACTTGACCGTCTCGGTCGTCCCAAAGCATTCTATAAAACGAGGATTCATGATAAATGCTATCGGCGTGCCTTCTTTGATGCGGGTATGTTTGTCAGAAGCTTTGATGACGATGCGACAAGAAAGGGCTGGTGTCTCTACAAGATGGGGTGCAAGGGCCCGACGACCTACAATGCCTGTTCAAAAATTCAGTGGAACGGGGGAACAAGCTTTCCCATTGGTTCCGGTCATCCCTGTATCGGTTGCTCTGAGCCTCATTTCTGGGACAGGGGTCCTTTCTACAGCAGGCTTGCCGAAGTTCCGTTCCTTGGCAGTGACAGCAACGCAGACAAGATTGGCATCGTAGCTGTTGGCGCTGCTGCTGTTGGCGCTGCTGCTCATGCGGCGGTGACAGCGGTGAAGAAGGCGAAATCAGACAAGCTTGATAATGATAAAGCATAACCAGGGAGTAAGCTCATGGCCAAAAAAATAGTTGTTGATCCGATTCCCCGTATTGAGGGGCACTTGAGAATAGAGGCGACGCTGAACGACAGCAATGTGATTGAGGAGGCCTACTCCAGTGGTACGATGTGGCGCGGTATTGAGGTGATTCTCAAGGGACGCGACCCGAGGGATGCGTGGGCATTTACCGAGCGTATCTGCGGTGTGTGTACCACGGTGCATGCTCTTGCTTCGGTACGGTGCGTCGAGGATGCTCTTGGCATCGATATTCCGACGAATGCCAGAATTATCAGAAACCTGATGAATGCGACGCAGGTGACGCAGGATCACCTGGTACATTTTTACCATCTTCATGCGCTTGACTGGGTTGATGTGGTCAGCGCCCTGAAGGCCGATCCGAAACAGACATCGGTTATTGCACAGAGCATCTCTTCATGGCCGAAATCGTCGGTGGGCTACTTCAAGGCTCTGCAGCAGCGCCTTGTCGGCTTTGTCGAAAGCGGTCAGCTTGGCATTTTCTCCAACGGTTACTGGGGTCATCCAGCTTACAAGCTTCCGCCAGAAGTGAATCTGATTGCGGTGGCGCACTATCTTGAGGCGCTTGATTTCCAGAAGGAGATTGTCAAGATCCATACTATTTTTGGCGGCAAGAATCCTCATCCCAACTATCTGGTGGGCGGCATGGCCTGTGCCATTGATCCCAACAGCGATACGGCGATCAATATTGAGCGCCTCTCAATGATCAAGAAAATCATTGATGATACGACTACGTTTATCGACCAGGTCTACATTCCAGATCTTATCGCTATTGCCGGATATTACAAGGGATGGCTGCATGGGGGAGGTCTTGGCAACTATCTCAGTTATGGTGATTTTCCTGAAACCACTCTTGCTGATTTCAAGACGCTGCTCTGGCCAAGGGGCGCTATTCTCAACAAGGATCTCACGACAGTTCTCGACGTTGATCCAAGGGATGCCTCGCAGGTGACTGAAGAGGTGAGCCACAGTTGGTACACCTATTCGGGTGGGGATGGCAAGGGACTTCATCCATGGAAGGGTGAAACAACTCCGAAGTATACTGGCCCCAAGCCGCCGTTCGAGCATCTTGATACCGACAAGAAGTACAGTTGGCTGAAGACGCCCCGCTGGAAGAACCATCCAATGGAGGTTGGCCCGCTTGCCCGTGTGCTGGTTGCCTACGCCAAGGGTGATCCCATGATCAAGGAGACGGTCGGTCTTGTGCTTTCGAAGCTTGAGGTTGGCCCTGAGGCGCTTTTCTCGACGCTTGGCCGTACTGCGGCTCGCGGCATCGAGTGCAAGCAGACGGCTGGCTTCATGCGCCATTACTATGATCAACTGATTGCCAATATCAAAACCGGTGATTATCGTACCTTCAACAGCGATCGGTGGGAGCCTTCATCCTGGCCTGAAGAGTGCAAGGGATTTGGCTATACTGAGGCTCCGCGTGGTTCGCTTGGTCACTGGATTCATATCAGCGATAAAAAGATCAAGGAGTACCAGATTGTGGTGCCTTCCACCTGGAATGCCTCGCCAAGGGATGCCAACGGCAATTCAGGAGCCTACGAGTCGGCGCTGAAGGGGACGCCCATGATCAATCCTGAACAGCCGCTCGAAATACTCAGAACGGTGCACTCCTTTGATCCGTGTCTTGCCTGTGCCTCTCATCTGTTCGATATGAACGGCAAGGAGATCACCTCGGTCACAATCGTTTAAACGGAGCTTGTCATGGGGAGATTAATTGAAGAGATCTATGTCTGGAGGTTGCCTGTCAGGTATTATCACTGGATCAATGCCCTGTGCACGGTTGTTCTTTTTGTAACCGGCCTCTATATTGCCGCTCCCGTGCTGAACCCTCCGCTTGGTGAGGCGGTCTGGTACAAGGGGCTGGCGTGGTGGCGTTATCTGCACTTTGCCTCAGCCTTTCTTTTTATCGCCAACTTTCTTTTCCGCCTCTATTGGGCGATCTTCGGAGGCGACCGGTATGCTCGATTTGGCGGATTCAGGCCCTGGTCACCGGCATGGTGGGGAAAACCTTTTCTGGAACAGGTCGAGTCCTATCTGTTTATCCGTTCGGAAGAGCCTAACTATGTGGGTCACAACCCGGTTGCAGCACTTGCGCACTTTGTGTTCATTTTCTGCGGCTCAAGCTTCATGATTTTTACGGGTCTTGCCATGTATGGTGAAAATAATCCCGGAGGATTCGGTGATGCGTGGTTTGGATGGCTGATCCCCCTTTTCGGTGGCAGTTATACCCTTCATTTTGCTCACCACCTGATGGCCTGGATTTTTCCGATCTACGTGATCATGCACCTGTATGCGGTTTTCCGTCATGATGTGGTTGATCGTACCAGTGTTACCTCTTCGATTATTACTGGCTACAAGCACAAGGTTGAGGAAGAGCCTGTATGAACGCTATGGTGATCAATGTAATCGGGCTTGGTAATCTGCTTTATGGCGATGAGGGGTTTGGAGTTGCAGCTCTCAACAGTTTCAGGGATTCTTTTGATTTCCCTGAAACTGTTCGCTGTATTGACGGCGGAACGCAGGGGATCTATCTCCTTGATTACCTTGAGTCGTGTGATGCGGTGATTGTCTTTGATGCGCTGATTCCTCTCGACTATGACCGCCGTGTTTATGTCTATCGGAACGAAGAGCTTCCGGCCTTTATTCACCGCAAGATGTCTTCCCACCAGATGGGGCTCAGCGAAATGCTCGGCATCGCCAGACTGCGTGGTAAAATGCCGAAGGAGATTGTTCTCATCGGTGTTCCTCCCAAAGAACTTGAACTCAATGTTGGTCTCAGCCCGGAAGTTTCTCACCTGCTTCCTGAAGCGGTAGAAGAGGCCCGGGCAATGGTGAAGGGGTGGCTCGCCTCTCCGACCGTCAGGGCTTGATCAGCCGCAGGAATTCGTTTCTTGTGGACTGTGAGGTGATGAATTGTCCCGACATGGCTGAGGTTGTGGTGACTGAATTGAGTTTTTCAACTCCCCGCATTACCATGCAGAGGTGTCTTGCCTCAATGACGACTCCGACACCTTTCGGGTTCAGCACATTCTGGATGGCATCACGGATCTGCTGAGTGAGCCTCTCCTGAACCTGAAGACGCCGGGCAAAGACTTCAACCACCCTCGCAAGTTTTGACAGGCCAACAATTTTTCCGTCGGGAATGTAGGCTACATGTGCTTTTCCGAAAAAGGGGAGTATATGGTGTTCGCACATGGAAAAGAGGTCGATATCCCTCACCACCACCATTTCATCATAAGCCTCGGTAAAGACCGCGTTTTTGAGTAGCTCCTCAGGGTTCTGGCTGTAGCCTCCTGTCAGAAAGCGAAGCGAGCGGGCAACCCGTTCGGGCGTTTTCAGGAGCCCTTCGCGGAGAGGGTCTTCCCCGATGCCTTCAAGCATTGAGTAGATGGTCGCTTCAAGCTTGTCTGTGGTCGGAAAAACTGTTTCAGGAGCAACTGAACAGCACTCGTCAACATCATAACAGCAGCCCTGGCTGGACGGCTGAGGAGGGTTACTCACCGAAATAGCTGACAGAATTTTTTCCTGTTTCATAGATCTTGACTTCATGGAGAGAGATCTCCCGGTTATTGATGGTGTGGAGTCGTTGTTCAAGAATGTCCCAGATCAGCACGGCCAGCACCTCGGTTGTGGGTACGCACTCCTGAAGGTCAGGCACGTCATGGTTCAGGTTCTTGTGGTCGAACCTCTCCATAACCTCCTCTTTCAGGATGTTTTTCAGCTCTTTCAGGTCGAACAGGAAGCCTGTCGTTGGGTCAATAATGCCACAAATTGTAATTTCAAGGAGGTAATTATGCCCATGCCCGTATTTATTGCTGCATTTTCCGTAAACTGCCAAATTTTCTTCTTCCGTCCAGAGCGGATTGAAGAGACGGTGAGCCGCATTGAACTCTATTTTTCTTGAAACGTAGACTTTTCTTGGTTTCAGCAAAAGATCATTCATGATGCGCTCTTGTCAGGCTCAGGAATCTTGATTTTTTCAAGGTGCGGGGCGATGTCGAGCATACGGGTCTGATGGTGCTTGAGTTCATACTGGATGAACTTTTCAGCCTGGGACTTTTTCATTTTTTCGAGAATCCTGGCCATCATCACGACATCAAGATGGTGGGAAACTTCGCTGAAATATTCAAGTGGCAGGTCGTTGGCGTATCCGGTGGCCTGGTCGACTCCCATTTTAATGCAGACTCCAGCGGCAATCCTGGGGCGGATGTGCTCAACCATGAGCGGAATGACCATAAAATTAGGAATGAATTTGACGATCATGCTGATGGCATTATAGAGATCATCAAGTCCTTCTGTGTTATGGCTGACCAGGTTTTTTGCCCATAAGACCACTTCCTGCTTCTGGTGATGCGGTAACTGATGCAGTACCTCGGGCACAGGCATAGGGCTTAATGCGAGCAACTCTTCCAATTCACTCATCGGTCTTATATTGTTATGAACATTGTGTCTGTCGGGGTTGCAGGCTATCCTGCATTATGGTTATCTACCTGCAAGATTGTCAAAAAAAAGGAGAATAGAAAACAGTAAGGCATTAAAGGCGTGCAATGATATGACTGCAAAACGGAAACCAATAGCTATATTCTCCTTTTTTACAGGGTCATGAACATATAATGCAAGGAATGGTGAACAGGTATGGTGCTTTTAACGGTTGAAGGATTAGAAAAAAAATATGGTCTGAAACATTTGTTCGAGGATGTTTCGTTTGGTATAGATGATCGTGACAAGATAGGTATTATCGGGGCGAACGGGAGCGGAAAAAGTACGTTGCTGAAAATACTTGCAGGTGTTGAGACCCCCGACAAAGGGAAGGTGATGGTGGCCAACCAGAAGCGGATTGCCTGGCTGCCGCAGGATTCACCCTATAATCCTGAGGATACCGTTCTTCAGGCTATTCTGAAGTCAAGCGACAAGGTGATGGATCTCATTTATGAGTATGAGGTGGTCTGCAAGGAGCTTGAGACGAAACACAGCGATGATCCTTCGTTACTGGAGCGGATGAGCAGGCTTGCTCATGAGCTTGATGTGACGGGTGCCTGGGAGCTTGAGTCGAATGCCAAAACGGTGCTTGGCAAGCTTGGTCTCTACGATTTGACGGCAATCATGGGCACGCTTTCCGGCGGTCAGCGCAAGCGGGTCGCACTTGCTCATGCGCTGGTGGTGCCGAGTGACGGACTGATTCTTGATGAGCCGACCAACCATCTTGATGCCGACAGTGTTGAGTGGCTTGAGCAGTATATCCGGCGCTATCAGGGCGCGGTGCTTCTCATTACTCATGACCGATATTTCCTTGACCGTGTGGCGACGCGCATGATTGAGATGGATGGGCGCACGGCGGTCACCTATACCGGTGGATACTCAAGCTACCTGCAACAGAAGGCTGAACAGGAGGAACAGGCGGTACGGGACGACCGCAAGCGTCAGGCGCTTGTCCGCCAGGAACTCGACTGGATGAGGGGTGGATGCAAGGCACGAACCACCAAACAGAAAGCGCGTATGCTTCGGGCAGAGAGTCTGGTTTATGCGCCGAAAAAGGAGAAGACGAAGGCGATGGACATCGGTTTTGGCGCGGGACGTCTTGGCGATAAAATCATTGAGTTTCATAAGGTGTCGAAGTCTTACGGCGACAAGGTGCTGCTTCGCGACTTTGAATATCACCTCCAGAAAGGGGATCGTATCGGTATTATCGGACCGAATGGTTCTGGTAAAACCACCCTGTTTGAGATGATTACCGAGCGTGTCAAGCCTGACAGTGGCCATATCGATATGGGCAAGACGGTGAAAATCGGCTACTACGATCAGCAGAGCCGTGGCCTTGACGATGACAAGCGGGTGATTGAGTGTATCCAGGCGGAGGCAGAACAGATTACCACCAAGGATGGCTCGGTGCTTTCGGCCTCAAAAATGCTTGAGCGCTTTCTTTTTGCCCCATCCACCCAGTACAGCTATGTGCGTACCCTTTCCGGTGGAGAGCGGCGGCGCCTCTATCTGTTGCGACAGCTCATCGGTTCGCCCAATGTGCTGCTGCTTGATGAACCAACCAACGATCTCGATATTCCCACCTTGAGGGTACTTGAGGATTATCTCGACAGCTATCAGGGTTGTCTGATGGTGGTGAGCCATGATCGCTATTTTCTTGATCGCACGGTTGAGTATATTTTTGCTTTCGAGGCAAATGGTACCATTCGTCGTTATCCCGGCAACTATACGCTCTATCTCGAACTGAAGGCATCGGAGGGAAAGGGGGAGCAGAAACCGGTGAAAAAAGCACCGGATCTTCCGAAACCAGTCGTTACCACTTCGCCAAAGCAGAGTAAGCTTTCCAGCAAGGAGAAGCGTGAGCTTGAGCAGCTTGAACGCTCGATTCAAGTGGCTGAGAGCCGTCAGTCGGAGATAGCGGTGCAACTGGCGGTGGCTGGAGCTGATTTTGCTTTGCAGCAGAAGCTTGGTACCGAACTTCAGGGGCTCCAGCAGCAGCTCGAAAAAGAGATGGCCCGATGGAGCAAACTGGCCGAGCAGGCGTAATCGTTAACAACTTGAATATCATGAGTGTAACAGCATCCATGGTCATCAAAAATCTTGAAGCGCTCTCAAATCCCGAGGCGGCGCTCTTTGCACAGAAATTTTTCAAGACCGGCCCCGGTGAATACGCTGAAGGCGATCTTTTTCGTGGCATTCGGGTGCCGGTGCTGCGAAAAATGGTTCCATCGCTTGATGGTACGCCATTGCCGGAGGTTATCCGGCTGCTTGAGTCCGCTTTTCACGAGGATCGCCTGCTGGCTCTTCTGTTGCTCATGCGTCGTTTTGCGAAGGGTAATGAGGCGCTCCGTCAGCAGATCCATGAACTCTATCTGGAACATATCCGGTATATCAACAACTGGGATCTGGTGGATATTTCTTCACAATACATTGTCGGCGTATTTTTGCGCTTGCGTGACAGAGCTTTGCTGTATGATCTCGCCGCATCGCAGAGTTTGTGGGAGCGAAGGATTGCCATTACCGCAACCTTTCATTTTATCCGGAAAGGTGAGTTTGACGACACGCTTGCTCTTGCAGAGCTTCTGCTTGATGACCCGCAGGAGCTGCTGCACAAGGCGACAGGCTGGATGCTCCGCGAGGTTGGCAAGCGTGACCTGCCAACCCTTGAGTCATTCCTGCAGCGCTATTACCCCCGGATGCCGAGGGTGATGCTTCGCTATGCCATTGAACGGCTTCCCGAAGAGAGGCGGCTGCTGTATCTCAAGGGGCTGATGTAACTTTTATTGGTGACAAAATCACTTCAATAAAAAGTAACTTATTTCATTATAACGGGTTCTTGTTTCGCAGACGATTGTCAACTTGCCACAGTTCTCCGGTTCGTTGTTGTCTCTATAAGCATTTATAGAAGAAAAATTCTTATACTTCGCTCAATTATACTTAAAAAAGAGTGACCAGGAATTTACGACTGTTGATTTTGAACCGGCGACAAAACCATGAGCAAAATAAATCCGCGCGTTGATTTCGCCTTTAAAAAGCTCTTTGGCAGTGAAGAGAACAAGGATTTGCTTATCTCGTTGATTAACGCCATTGTCTCCGAAGAGGATCAGGTTGTGGAGGTGGAGTTGAAAAATCCCTTTAACCTGGCCGATTACCGGGCTGATAAAATCTCCATACTCGATATCAAGGCCAAGGCTGAAAATGGACGCTGGTTCAACGTCGAAATGCAGATCAGGGAAGACAACAACTTTGACAAACGCGCGATATATTACTGGGCAAAACTGGTGACAGAACAGCTTAGTGAAGGGATGATGTACAAGGAGCTGATGAAAACCATCAGCATCAACATTCTCGACTACGACTTCGTGCCTGATACAACGGAGGTTCACAGTTGCTACAAAATCCTTTGAGCAGGTTGAACTTGCAATAGCTTCCGGAAAACTGCTCGACCGCGTAAGACATCCAAACCCGGAAAAATATCCCAACCAACAAGTTTTTCTGGTAGAGCTTGAAGATTATATCTATTCAGTACCGTACGTCGAAGATGATGAAAAAATATTTTTGAAAACAATAATATCAAACAGCAAAGCAACAAAGAGATTTTTTGGAGAAAAAAATGAAAAAGACGATATACTTTGATAAAAATGAGCAAGAATTAGCGGAATCACTTGAAAAGGAGAACTGGATATCCGATCTTGACGAGAAAGAAAAAAATCAATATGAACAGAATGCCCTCTATAGCCTGAACACACAACAACAAATCGACATAACAATGAGTGCGATTTAATGAAAATTCGGGCCAGGGCGGTCGAAGAAGGTATTCCATATCAATCTTTTATTTCAATGCTGATTCATAAATACAATGAAGGAAAACTATCAATATCAATGACTCGCCCAACAAAAAAAGGCAGAAGAGACGGGATAAACGCAGTTTGATTTTCAATTGTCAATATCTTGTCACTCGTTCTCTTTCGTTCCCCTCGATGAAAGAGCCCTCTTCACCATTTTTTCGACGTTCGTTTCCATATTTACTGGCAACAACTCAATGTCAGGATGATTTTTGGCATAAACACGAAAGATTTCGTCGGCAAATGCCTGGCCGATAGTCGACACCCCATCAAAGTCAAAAATGACATGATTGAACCTCTCTATACGAGCCAACAGCCTTTTCGCCTGGGATCGAGAGACAAGTTTTTCATTTTCATATTGCGCTAACCGAACCGGAATAACTGTTTTGTTAAACTGAAATTCATCCGGCGCGGCATAATCATCAAAAACCGTCTGGATATCACGCGTTGAATCTCGCTTGACAAGCATATATACTGCAGTACCAGATTCATTTTCAGAAAACTTGGTCTCCAGAATAACATCAAATGCTGATTGATCATGATGGCGAAAACTTACCCCTTTTGAATCGATTCGGAACTCATCAAATACCCGCGAAGTAAAGAATATCCCTTCTCCTGTATGATTATCCGGATCGGTCGTCAATTTTCCTTTAGATAATTCAAAGAGAGCCTGGTGCTCATCGTTCAGGTTACACAATCTCCGAATCTTCCTGAAAATGCCCTCTCCATCATCAGCCACCATGATGATGATTTTTTCCTTGTCTCTTACGGCGGAGATAGAAACATGTTGCCCGCCAGAATGATCAATGGCGTTGTTGACCATTTCGGTAAATCCATATTGACATAGATGGACAATGTTTTCAGGCAACCCTTCAACGATAAATGAATAGTGATCCCTCCAGACGCCATCTTCTGTAAATTCATCTTCGAGTTGAAACAGTGACTTGTACTTTCTTACATCCCCCAAAAAATATCTTTTTCCCTTTCCCGCACCGTCAGAGTTCAAGCGCCCCTCTTTTTCCAGGAGTTTTATATGGCTATGTACCGCTTGAGGGGTTATAGAGAATATTTTAGCAATATGTTTACAAATATCAGCAGGATGGTGCCTGACATCCCTGACGATTTGGCACCGTATGTTTTCGCCTCTTTCTTTATTGTTCACGGATCATCCTTTATGAAAATTGTTTTCTTAAAGGATAATTGTTTTTTTCTTAAAGGACAAAAGGTATTTTATTCTTCTCCAGCGCATGACGCATGGGGCAAATCCAGGGGTAACCGATAAATCTATGATGCTTTATTCGGTCATATACGTTAATTTCGAGGCAAACATCCCGGCAAATAATAGTCACTGAAATGGTGGCGACATTGAAACGGCAGAGCCTGTGACCCCATCGCCCTACACCGAAGACTCCCTCGTCCAGCAAACGACGGCGGACTATCTGGAGCAGCAGCTTGGCTGGGAGTCAGTCTATGCCCACAACCGGGAGGACTTTGGCCCAGAAAGTCTGCTGGGGCGCAGGGATGACCGGGAGGTAGTGCTGACGCGCGTGTTGCGGGCGAAGCTGATGGAGCTGAATCCGGGATTGCCTGACACGGCTTATGATGACGCGCTTCGTCAGGTTGTTGCGACGACGGCGGTTGCGGTGTGGTGGACAGTGACCGCGACCCGTGCAGGGCATCAAGCGGGCAGGATCTCTGCACGTTGCTGACGCAGCACAAGGCCTATATTTTTTCGCTGATTCAGAAGTTTAACACCGAGGTGAAGCCGGAGGAGAGTTATACCCGCCGGGACGATATTATTGTCATCACCGATGAGGCGCACCGGACGCAGTACGGGATGCTGGCGCTCAACATGCGCAATGCGTTGCCGAACGCCAGTTTTATCGGTTTTACCGGCACGCCGCTCTTCACGGATGATGAGTTTACCCGCCGTGTTTTTGGCGACTATGTTTCGACCTACGATTTTCAGCGGGCTGTGGACGACAAGGCGACGGTGCCGCTCTATTATGATGCCCGTGGCGAGAGGCTTGGCATTGCGCTGTGTGACATGAATGAGCGCATTGCCGAGAAACTTGAAACCCTTGAGATTGACGATATCAATGTTACCGAGCGGCTTGATCAGGCTCTTCGGCGCGATTATCACATCATAACGGCAGGCAAGCGCCTCAAACAGATTGCACGTGATTTTGTGCACCACTATTCCAACGGCTGGGAGTCGGGCAAGGCGATGATGGTCTGTATCGACAAGATCACCTGTGTGCGCATGTATCTGCTGATTGAGTTCTACTGGCAGGAGCGGATCCGTGAGCTACCTTCGCTTGCCGACGAGCAGGAGGAGAGCCGGGCCGTGCGTGAAGGGCTTGACGAGGAGTTCCTTGCGATTTTTGACCTCCTGAAGAAACAGGAGCTGACCCCGCAGGAGAGAGGTCGCATAAAAAAGGTGGCGGTTGAGTTGCTCGCAAGGCTGAAGGGTGAAAAGCTCAGGGTCGACCACTGGCAGGAGAAGGAGTCAACCCGCGATGCGGTGCGCACGGCAATCGAGGATTTTCTCTGGAGCGACGATACCGGCCTGCCGGTGGAGAGCTATACCGAAGAGGAGGTGAAGGGGAGGGCGGAGGAGATTTTCCGCCACGTCTACTGCGTCTACCCGAGAATTCCCTCACCGTTCTATGAAAAAACGGTGGTGGCGTAATTCAACAACGCGATCAGGATGATCACCATAAATCTTTGGTACTGATTTATCCTGAGTTCTTTTTTTCCGAGCAAAAGCGTCCTGGGAACGCCGAGATCCAGCTCGGCAGAAGAGATTATAAAAAGCAGAGCTGGATCTCGGCGTTCCCGGGTATAAGCTCAAAGATTTTGATACATCCTTACCAAATAACCTGTAATTTACGGTATTAGAAATATTGCAATCATGAAAGATAATAGTAAACATAAGGAACGATGATGCAGAAAAGAGAGCTTGGAAATACCGGTATGCAGATTACCCCTGTCGGTTTTGGAAGCTGGGCGATTGGTGGTGATAACTGGCAATTTGGCTGGGGAGCGCAGGATGATGGTGATGCGATTGCCGCCATTGAGCGGGCCGTTGAAATTGGCATAAACTGGATTGATACGGCTGCGGTGT
>Ga0194037_1001337_pt1 | contig 17932 bp, 12 predicted proteins | sample JunL306m_MetaG_FD_148653 | JGI IMG/M metagenome (GOLD analysis project Ga0194037, IMG submission 148653) | Anoxic zone freshwater microbial communities from boreal shield lake in IISD Experimental Lakes Area, Ontario, Canada - Jun2016-L304-6m | ecosystem: Environmental > Aquatic > Freshwater >...
GACCGGAGTGGACGTACCGCTGGTGTACCTGTTGTTTCGCCAGAAGCATCGCAGGGTAGCTATGTACGGAAGAGATAACCGCTGAAAGCATCTAAGCGGGAAACTTGCCTGAAGATGAGATCTCCCGGAGCTTTAAGCTCCATAAAGGGTCGTTGAAGACCACAACGTTGATAGGTCGGGTGTGGAAGCGCAGTAATGCGTTAAGCTAACCGATACTAATTGCCCGTTAGGCTTGATCCTATAACCAGCACCATTGGTGTTGGATGTTTGTGCGATTGATATAAATTGAATCGCTATCCAAATTTGCTTACTCAAATGGGGTTGTTGAATAAACAACCCCACCCCTCTACGCCCGGTGACCATAGCGAGTTGGAACCACCCCTTCCCATCCCGAACAGGACAGTGAAACGACTCAACGCCGATGATAGTGCGGATTACCCGTGTGAAAGTAGGTAATTGCCGGGCACCAATGTAACGCCCAGACCCCCTAGGTCTGGGCGTTTTTACTTGTGGGAAAAGGACTTACAGATTGACATGCCAGCCGGATCAGGTGAAAATGTTCGGTTCGCGGAGAGATGCCCGAGCGGCTAAAGGGGGCAGACTGTAAATCTGTTGGCTTACGCCTACGTTGGTTCGAATCCAACTCTCTCCACCAGATGTAAGGAATACGGTTGTGCTTGTCAGTTGGCAGCAGGAATTAGTAATAAGCAGCGGGTTAAGAGATTTGAGTGAAGATTGTTGGCGAATGAGTTGATAAAACGCTGCGGGTGTAGCTCAATGGTAGAGCTGAAGCCTTCCAAGCTTATGACGAGGGTTCGATTCCCTTCACCCGCTCCAGCTGAATATCAGTTGTAGATTTTGCCCATGTGGCTCAGTGGTAGAGCACTCCCTTGGTAAGGGAGAGGTCGGCAGTTCGATCCTGCCCATGGGCACCATGTTTTTTGTGCAAGTGAACAGATTTAATTAATTAAAGAGTTAAACAGAAGGCAGATAAAAAATGGCAAAAGAAAAATTTGAGCGGACTAAACCGCACGTTAACGTCGGTACGATTGGCCACGTTGACCATGGCAAAACAACCTTGACTGCGGCGATTACTACCGTGCTCTCTAAGGTATTTGGTGGCGAGGCAAAAGCCTACGACCAAATTGACGCTGCGCCAGAAGAGAAGGCTCGCGGTATTACGATTAATACTGCGCACGTCGAGTATGAGACGAAGAATCGTCACTACGCGCACGTCGATTGCCCAGGTCACGCTGACTACATTAAGAACATGATTACTGGTGCTGCGCAAATGGATGGCGCCATCTTAGTAGTATCGGCTGCCGATGGTCCAATGCCCCAAACCCGTGAACATATTTTGCTCGCCCGCCAAGTTGGCGTGCCTTACATCATCGTCTTTTTAAATAAGTGCGATATGGTTGACGATGCTGAACTGCTCGAGTTAGTCGAAATGGAAGTGCGTGAGCTCTTATCCAAATACGACTTCCCTGGTGATGACACCCCGATTGTTAAGGGTTCTGCCAAGCTAGCCTTAGAGGGCGACAAGGGTGAACTCGGTGAAGGCGCCATCATGGCCTTAGCCGAAGCCTTAGATACTTATATTCCAACCCCCGAGCGCGCAGTTGACGGTGCGTTTTTGATGCCAGTTGAAGATGTCTTCTCGATCTCCGGTCGCGGTACAGTAGTTACTGGCCGTATCGAGCGTGGCATTGTTAAGGTTGGCGAAGAAATTGAAATCATCGGTATTAAGCCCACCATCAAAACCACCTGTACTGGGGTTGAGATGTTCCGCAAATTACTCGATCAAGGTCAAGCAGGCGATAACGTCGGTATTCTTTTGCGCGGCACCAAGCGTGAAGAAGTCGAACGGGGTCAAGTCTTAGCGAAGCCAGGTTCAATTACACCGCATACCCACTTCACTGCCGAAGTGTATGTGCTCTCTAAAGATGAAGGTGGTCGTCATACGCCCTTCTTTAACAACTATCGTCCCCAGTTTTACTTCCGTACTACCGACGTAACCGGATCGATTGAGTTGCCAAAAGATAAAGAGATGGTGATGCCAGGCGATAACGTAACGATTACCGTGAAGCTCATCGCCCCGATCGCCATGGAAGAAGGTTTACGTTTTGCGATCCGCGAAGGTGGCCGTACCGTTGGCGCTGGTGTAGTGGCAAAGATTTTGGCTTAAGGTTTGATTAATTGAAAAATAGGGGCGTAGCTCAATTGGCAGAGCGTTGGTCTCCAAAACCAAAGGTTGGGGGTTCGATGCCCTCCGCCCCTGCCACACGTTTGAACTGAAATTACATGTCACAACAGTCGCTTAGTCATCACGAATCTAAATCTGCTTGGGTTACTTTCCTTGCGGTAGGTATCGTTATTGCTGCTTTAGTTTTGTATTACATCCTCATTGATCAATCAATTTGGGTGCGTTTAGCAATTTTGTTTGGCGGTATTGCATTGGCAGTAGGTATTGTTGCCATCTCCCCAGAGGGCAAGCGTTTCATTGTTTATGCAAGAGAGTCTTGGTATGAGGTCAAAAAAGTAGTTTGGCCAACTCGCAAAGAGGCAACCCAAATGACTCTAGTTGTTTTTGGCTTTGTCCTAATCATGTCGCTATTTTTATGGTTTGCAGACAAATTAATTGAATGGTTAGTTTTTTCAGTCCTATTGGGCTGGAAGTGAGTAAAAAATGATTGATGCAGAATTAGCCACCAACCCCCAAGCCACTGGCAATATGCGCTGGTACGTGATACACGCCTACTCTGGCATGGAAAAAAGCGTAAAAAAAGGCTTGGAAGAGCGTATTGCCCAATCCGGCATGGCCGATAAATTTGGCCGTATATTGGTGCCCTCAGAAGAGGTTGTGGAGATTAAGGCAGGGCAAAAGTCCGTTTCAGAACGGCGTTTTTTCCCCGGCTATGTGCTTATTGAGATGGAAATGACCGATGAAAGCTGGCATTTGGTCAAAAATACCCCCAAAGTTACTGGTTTTGTCGGCGGAGTGCGCAATCGCCCCTCCCCCATTTCTACTGCCGAAGTCAGCAAAATCATGGATCAAATGCAGGCCGGGGTTGATAAACCTAAGCCGAAGACCTTATTTGAGGTTGGCGAGATGGTTCGGGTTAAAGAAGGCCCATTTACCGACTTTAATGGCAATGTCGAAGAAGTGAACTACGAGAAGTCGCGTTTACGCGTTTCTGTTACAATCTTTGGTCGCGGTACGCCAGTTGAGCTCGAGTTTGGCCAAGTGGAAAAAATGTAATTTGTATTAGTTTGTCGTATTTGCAGTAACCGAGGAGCCGATCCAGCATTGCCAAATCTGGTGAAGCGTCTACTCAACGGCGGCTTTGTATTCTATTAATGAACGCACGGCGCGCTTTTTAGGAGTAATTAATGGCAAAGAAAATTATTGGTTTTATTAAACTGCAGATTCCTGCAGGAAAAGCCAACCCATCACCCCCCGTTGGACCAGCTTTAGGTCAGCGCGGCCTCAATATTATGGAATTTTGTAAGGCGTTTAATGCTCAAACTCAGAGCATGGAACCTGGCTTACCTATTCCCGTAGTTATTACTGCGTTTGCAGACAAGAGCTTCACGTTTGTGATGAAGACTCCGCCGGCTTCAATCTTGATTAAGAAAGCGGCCAAAATTGAAAAAGGTTCGCCGCGTCCGCATACCGATAAGGTGGGGAAAATAACCCGAGCACAAGCTGAAGAAATTGCGAAAACAAAAATGCCAGATCTTACTGCTGCCGATATGGACGCTGCCGTGCGCACGATCGCAGGTAGCGCTCGCTCCATGGGCATTACGGTAGAGGGCCTCTAACATGACAAAATTATCTAAACGCACTAAAGTCATTCAAGCCAAAGTAGACCGTAATAAGTTTTACTCCTTAGATGACGCGCTCAACTTAGTTAAAGAGTGTGCTACTGCTAAATTCGATGAATCGATTGACGTTGCTGTGCAGTTGGGCATTGATGCTAAAAAATCTGACCAAGTGGTTCGCGGCGCAGTGGTATTGCCCGCAGGTACTGGCAAGCATGTACGAGTAGCGGTTTTTGCCCAGGGCGAGAAAGCTGAACAAGCCAAAGCAGCTGGCGCAGAAATTGTTGGCATGGAAGATTTGGCTGAGCAAATTAAGGGCGGAAAAATCGATTTCGATATTTTGATTGCCTCGCCAGACACAATGAAAATTGTTGGTACCTTGGGCCAAGTTTTGGGTCCACGCGGTTTAATGCCAAATCCTAAAGTTGGAACGGTGACGCCGGATGTTGCGACTGCAGTTAAAAATGCTAAAGCAGGTCAAGTGCAATTTCGCGTTGATAAGTCCGGCATCGTGCATGCAAGTATTGGCCGTCGTTCGTTTGAGCCAACTGCACTAAAGAGTAATTTGCTCGCATTGCTTGAGGCCTTAAACAAGGCAAAGCCTGCTTCAACTAAAGGTATTTATTTAAAGAAAGTTGCGGTTAGCAGCACGATGGGTGCTGGTGTACGCGTGGATCAAACTTCGTTACAAGCGGCTCAGTAAGGCGCTGGTAACAAAAAAGAACTTTGGGTCGGCACTCTGTAAGAAGAGGGTCGAACATCAAAGACCGTTGGTGGGGTAAATGGTGGTATTCATTGAAACCTTAATCATTGCAATTGCAATAACCAACGCAGATGGCGAGCCTGGAACCCATTCGTAGCAGTTTGTACGATTGATGAATCAGACGCTGGTGTATGAAGCACCCAACTGCTAGCAGTTGGTTTTTGAGGAGTTAAACCGTGCCTTTGAATGTAGAAGACAAAAAAGCGATTGTTGCTGATGTCGGCGCACAATTGGCGGCGGCTCAAACGGTTGTGTTGGCTGAATATCGGGGTATTCCCGTTGGCGAGCTGACGACATTGCGTGCAAACGCGCGTGCCCAAGGTGTTTATTTGCGTGTTCTAAAAAATACGTTGGCGCGTCGTGCTGCACAAGGAACCCAATTTGAGCCTCTAGCCGATTCGATGGTTGGACCCTTGATTTATGGCATTTCTGTTGACCCTATTGCATCTGCAAAGGTGCTGCAGCAATTTGCCAAAACTCAAGAGCATCTAGTCATTAAAGCAGGTCTGTATAACGGCAAGATGTTAGACGTCAATGGTGTGAAAGCCTTAGCGTCAATTCCAAGTCGTGATGAATTGCTTTCACAGTTGTTGGGTGTCATGTTGGCCCCTGTATCAGCGATGGCCCGAGTGTTGGGCGCAGTTGCTGGGCAAAAAGCCGCTGGCGCTCCCGCACCTGCAGCTGTTCCAGTTGCCGCAGTAGCAGCAACCGAAGCAGTAGCTGAAGCAGTAGCAGATGCAGTGCCCGCTGAGGTTATCGCCGAAGCAGCACCCGCTGTCGAAGCAGCAGCCGACCAATCCAATGTTGAACCCCCCGCTGCTGAATAAGCGCCGGATTAATTATTTAAGTATTAGGAGCTAAAAAATGGCAATTACCAAAGAAGAAATTATTGAAGCAGTAGGCAACATGTCGGTAATGGATCTGAATGATCTAGTGAAGGCATTTGAAGAGAAGTTTGGCGTATCAGCTGCAGCAATGGCTGTTGCTGGCCCAGCTGGCGGTGGCGGTGGCGCTGCTGCTGCCGAAGAGCAAACCGAATTTACGGTTAACCTGCTTGAGGTTGGTGGTAACAAAGTTGCTGTGATTAAAGCGGTTCGTGAAATCACAGCACTTGGCCTTAAAGAAGCAAAAGACTTAGTCGATGGTGCACCCAAGCCAATTAAAGAAGGCGTCGACAAGAAATCTGCTGAAGAAGCCAAGAAGAAACTTGAAGAAGCCGGCGCTAAAGCCGAAATTAAGTAATTTAAAAAAAGCCATGGCTCTGCATTGCAGGGCTTTGGCTATTTTGGTTTGACTTTTTAGAGGTCAAACCCGATTTCATTGTTTGAATTGAAATCGGGTTTGCCTTCTGATACGACTGCAGAAGACAAGTTTGGTCGGGCACTAAATCGTTACGGTTTAGTGTTGTCCGCCAGTGGTTGGTAGAGGCCAACCGCCAAATCTTTGCTCAGTCGCTGAATTCGGAGATGAAATGAACTATAGCTTCACCGAACGTAAGCGTATTCGCAAAAGTTTTGCTAAACGCGTTAATAATCACCAGGTTCCTTACCTGATTGCAACCCAGCTTGAGTCCTATGCAAAATTTTTGCAGGCCGAAAAACCGGCCATGTCTCGCATTAATGAGGGCTTACAGGCAGCCTTTACTTCAGCGTTTCCCATTGTGTCAAACAATGGCTATGCACGCATGGAGTATGTGTCATATCAGTTATCGCAACCCCCGTTTGACGTTAAAGAATGTCAACAACGTGGTTACACCTATCACTCTGCCTTACGCGCTAAGGTGCGTTTGATCATCTATGATCGCGAAGCGCCAACAAAGGTTAAGGAAGTAAAAGAGAGCGAAGTATATATGGGCGAGATTCCGCTCATGACCCAAAATGGCTCTTTTGTGATCAACGGTACCGAGCGTGTGATTGTTTCGCAGTTACACCGTTCGCCAGGCGTGTTCTTTGAGCACGACAAAGGCAAAACGCACAGTTCCGGCAAATTGCTGTTCTCTGCCCGAATTATTCCTTACCGTGGTTCATGGCTCGATTTCGAGTTTGATCCTAAAGATATTTTGTATTTCCGCGTTGACCGCCGCCGCAAGATGCCAGTAACCATTTTGCTCAAGGCAATTGGTTTAAGCAACGAGCAGATTTTGGCCAATTTCTTTAATTTTGATCACTTCACCTTAAGCCCTAATGGCGCCTCAATGGAATTTGTGCCACAACGTTTGCGTGGTCAATTAGCCAACTTTGATATCTTGGATAAAAATGGTGAAGTTGTTATTCAGAAAGACAAGCGCATTAATGCTAAACACATTCGTGATCTTGAGGCTGCAAAAACAAAACATATTGTTGTGCCAGATGATTATTTAATTGGCCGAGTAGTGGCAAAAAATATTGTTGATCCAGAGTCGGGTGAAATCCTTGCTTATGCCAACGATGAAATTACCGATGAATTATTAGCCACATTACGTGACGCCGGCATTAAGCAACTAGAAACCATTTATACCAATGATTTAGATTGTGGCGCTTACATCTCGCAAACATTGCGAGCCGATGAAACGGCTGATCAAACTGCTGCGCGCATCGCTATTTATCGCATGATGCGTCCTGGTGAGCCGCCCACAGAAGATGCTGTTGAGGCTTTATTCCAACGCTTGTTTTATAACGAAGACTCCTACGATTTATCCCGCGTCGGACGCATGAAGGTGAATAGCCGCTTGGGTCGTCCAGAAATGGAAGGCGCCATGGTTTTATCCAACGAGGACATTCTCGACACCATTAAGTGTTTAGTTGACCTGCGCAATGGTAAAGGTGAGGTGGATGATATTGACCACCTAGGCAATCGTCGTGTACGTTGTGTAGGCGAGTTAGCAGAAAATCAATTCCGCGCCGGTTTATCGCGAGTAGAGCGCGCAGTTAAAGAGCGCTTAGGCCAAGCTGAAACTGAAAACTTGATGCCGCATGACTTAATTAATAGCAAGCCAATTTCGTCAGCGATTCGTGAGTTCTTTGGCTCATCACAGCTGTCGCAATTTATGGACCAAACCAACCCGCTGTCAGAAATTACCCATAAGCGACGTATTTCTGCTTTGGGACCTGGCGGTTTAACGCGCGAACGTGCTGGTTTTGAAGTGCGTGACGTACATCCAACACACTACGGTCGAGTTTGCCCAATTGAAACCCCAGAGGGGCCAAACATTGGACTGATTAATTCCCTCGCTTTATTTGCGCGCTTAAACGAGCATGGTTTCTTAGAAACCCCCTATCGTAAAGTGAACAACGGCAAGGTAACCGATGAGGTGATGTATTTATCGGCTATCGAAGAAGCGAAGTATGTTATTGCTCAGGCGAATGCCACGATCGATAAGAATGGGAAATTAGCCGATGAATTAGTTTCCGCACGTCAGGCTGGTGAAACTTTAATGCTTAACCCAGATCGGGTTGACTTTATTGACGTCGCTCCAAGCCAAATCGTTTCCGCGGCTGCTTCATTGGTACCTTTCCTTGAGCATGATGATGCTAATCGTGCCTTGATGGGTGCGAACATGCAACGTCAAGCCGTGCCTTGTTTACGTCCTGATAAACCATTGGTAGGTACTGGTCTAGAGCGTATTGTGGCAGTTGACTCGGGCACTGTCGTATTAGCGATGCGTGGCGGTTTAGTTGACTATGTTGATGCCAATCGAATTGTGATTCGCGTAAATGATGATGAAACTGCAGCTGGTGAAGTTGGTGTAGATATTTATAACCTCACCAAATACACGCGCTCCAATCAAAATACGAATATTAATCAGCGTCCTATCGTGCAGGTTGGCGATCAGGTTGCCCGCGGCGACGTGGTTGCTGATGGCGCTTCAACTGATTTAGGTGAGCTGGCGTTAGGCCAAAATATGACCGTGGCATTTATGCCTTGGAATGGCTATAACTTCGAAGATTCGATCTTAATTTCTGAACGCGTTGTAGCCGAGGATCGCTATACCTCAATTCATATTGAGGAATTATCGGTCGTAGCCCGTGATACTAAATTAGGCTCGGAAGAAATCACCCGTGATATTTCTAATTTAGCGGAGTCGCAATTATCTCGCTTGGACGAGAGTGGCATTGTTTACATTGGCGCTGAAGTTGAAGCAGGCGATGTGTTGGTAGGCAAGGTAACGCCAAAAGGCGAAACTACGCTGACCCCTGAAGAAAAGCTTTTACGGGCAATCTTTGGTGAAAAAGCATCCGATGTAAAAGATACTTCTTTACGTGTGCCCTCCGGCATGATTGGTACCGTTATCGATGTGCAAGTCTTTACCCGCGAAGGCATTGAACGTGATGCCCGCGCGCAAGCCATTATTCAAGAAGAGCTACAGCGTTATCGGCTCGACTTAAATGATCAATTGCGTATTGTTGAGGGTGATGCATTTAGCCGTCTAGAGAAATTGCTCATGAATAAGGTCGCTAATGGCGGTCCGAAAAAATTGGCTAAGGGTAGCAAAGTTACCCAAGAGTATTTGACTGACTTAGACAAATACCATTGGTTTGATATTCGCCCAGCAGATGATGATGTCGCTACGCAAGTAGAAGCGATTAAATCTTCTATTGAAGCCAAGCGTAAGCAATTTGATGATGCGTTTGAGGTAAAGAAGACCAAGTTGACTCAAGGCGATGACTTGCAGCCAGGCGTAACCAAAATGGTGAAAGTCTATTTAGCTGTGAAGCGCCGCTTACAGCCTGGCGACAAAATGGCTGGCCGTCATGGCAACAAAGGTGTAGTTTCTAAAATTGCACCCGCTGAAGATATGCCATTTATGGCTGATGGTCGTCCAGTTGATATCGTGCTTAATCCCTTAGGCGTTCCCTCACGTATGAATGTGGGTCAAATTTTAGAGACCCACTTAGGTTGGGCTGCCCAAGGCATTGGTAAGCGAATTGATAGCATGATTAAAGACCATGTGAAGCAGGCCGAAATGCGCAAGTTCTTGAAGCAGTTGTATAACGAAACTGGACGCGTTGAGGATATCGATAGCTTTACTGATGAGCAAGTCAATATGCTGGCTGAAAATTTGCGTCAAGGTTTGCCATTCGCGACGCCCGTGTTTGACGGGGCTACCGAAGTAGAAATTGGCAAGATGCTTGATTTAGCTTATCCAGAAGAAGTTGCTGCTGCCCTCAAAATGACGCCATCACGGCAACAAATGATTTTGTGTGATGGTCGAACCGGCGATCAATTTGAGCGTCCGGTCACAGTTGGCGTAATGCACGTCTTGAAACTCCACCATTTGGTCGATGACAAGATGCATGCACGATCTACTGGGCCGTACTCGCTGGTAACTCAGCAGCCATTGGGTGGTAAAGCCCAGTTTGGTGGTCAGCGCTTTGGTGAAATGGAAGTCTGGGCGTTAGAGGCTTATGGTGCAGCTTATGTATTACAAGAAATGCTCACCGTGAAGTCAGATGACGTTACCGGCCGAACCAAAGTGTATGAAAACATCGTCAAAGGCGAGCATACGATTGATGCGGGCATGCCCGAATCATTCAATGTGCTGGTAAAAGAAATCCGTTCGTTGGGTATTGACATTGACATGGAGCGTAACTGATATGAAAGCATTGCTCGATCTATTTAAGCAAACACAGGGCGAAGAGCAGTTTGATGTCATTAAAATTGGCCTCGCTTCCCCCGAAAAAATTCGTTCATGGTCATTTGGCGAAGTGCGCAAGCCAGAAACGATTAACTATCGTACTTTTAAGCCTGAGCGCGACGGTTTGTTTTGTGCCAAGATTTTTGGCCCAACCAAAGACTATGAGTGCTTATGTGGCAAATACAAGCGGCTGAAATTCCGTGGGGTTATTTGCGAAAAATGTGGTGTTGAAGTCACTTTGGCTAAAGTGCGTCGTGAGCGCATGGGTCATATTGAGTTAGCTGCACCCGTTGCCCATATTTGGTTTTTAAAATCATTGCCATCCCGTTTGGGCATGGTACTCGATATGACTTTGCGTGATATCGAGCGGGTACTCTACTTTGAAGCTTATGTTGTGGTTGATGCGGGCCTAACTCCTGAGGGAGCGATGAAGCGCGGCCAAATTATGTCGGAAGAAGAGTACAACGCGAAGCTTGAAGAATTCGGTGATGGTGCGTTTACGGCCATTATGGGGGCTGAAGGCATTCGTGATCTACTGCGCTCAATCGATATTAATCGTGAGGTTGAAACTATCCGTGCCGATTTAAAGGCAACCGGTAGCGATGCCAAGATTAAGAAGTATGCAAAACGTTTGAAGGTATTAGAGGCATTCCAGAGCTCAGGAATTAAGCCTGACTGGATGATCATGGAAGTGTTGCCAGTACTGCCACCCGAGCTACGCCCCTTGGTGCCCTTGGACGGCGGTCGTTTTGCAACCTCTGATTTGAATGATCTTTATCGCCGAGTTATTAATCGTAATAATCGCTTAAAGCGTTTACTCGAGTTACGCGCGCCTGAAATTATTGTGCGTAATGAAAAACGCATGTTACAAGAAGCGGTTGATTCATTACTTGATAACGGTCGTCGTGGTAAGGCTATGACTGGCGCCAATAAGCGCCCTCTCAAGTCTTTGGCTGAAATGATTAAAGGTAAGAGTGGTCGTTTCCGGCAAAACTTGTTAGGTAAGCGCGTTGATTATTCTGGCCGCTCAGTTATCGTGGTTGGCCCAACGTTGAAATTGCATCAGTGCGGTTTGCCAAAATTAATGGCCTTGGAATTATTTAAGCCATTTATTTTTAATAAGCTCGAGACCTTAGGTATTGCAACCACGATTAAGGCTGCAAAAAAAGAAGTTGAGAGTCAAACACCAATCGTTTGGGACATTCTCGAAGAAGTGATTCGCGAACATCCGATTATGTTGAACCGTGCACCAACGTTGCATCGTCTCGGTATTCAGGCTTTTGAGCCGATGCTGATTGAAGGTAAAGCGATTCAGTTACACCCCTTGGTTTGCGCGGCATTTAATGCCGACTTTGACGGCGATCAAATGGCGGTGCACGTGCCTTTGTCACTCGAAGCGCAAATGGAAGCACGCACTCTCATGTTGGCTTCGAACAATGTCTTGTTCCCAGCGAACGGCGAGCCTTCGATCGTGCCGTCGCAAGACGTTGTTTTGGGCTTGTATTACGCGACCCGCGACAAGATTAATGGCAAAGGTGAGGGCATGGTTTTTGCCAATATCACTGAAGTTGTTCGGGCTTATGAAGCTGGTGTTGTTGAGCTAGCCTCCCGTGTGGCAGTGCGTATTACCGAGTTTGATATTGTTGATAAGAAAGCAGAAGGCGATGCGCGTTTTGCTGAGAAAACAACGATTTATCAAACCTCCGTTGGCCGCGCAATTTTGTCTGAAATTTTGCCCAAGGGTATGGCCTTTGAAGAGATTAACAAGCCCCTCAAGAAGAAAGAAATTTCACGGCTTATTAATACTTCATTTCGGAAGTGTGGCTTACGCGAGACGGTAATTTTTGCCGACCGACTCTTGCAATCGGGTTTCCGTTTAGCCACTAAAGCTGGAATCTCGATTGCGATTGATGACATGTTAATTCCGCATGCTAAAGAGCGCATCATTACCGATGCTTCCAATAAGGTGAAAGAGTACGACAAGCAATTTATGTCGGGCCTGGTGACCAACCAAGAACGTTATAACAACGTAGTTGATATTTGGGGTGCGGCTGGCGATCAGGTTGGCAAAGCAATGATGGATGAGTTATCGCACGTTGAGGTTTTAGATCGCAACGGCAATAAAGCCCGTCAAGAATCATTTAATTCAATTTACATGATGGCCGATTCAGGCGCGCGCGGATCAGCTGCGCAAATACGTCAGTTGGCTGGTATGCGTGGATTGATGGCAAAGCCTGATGGCTCAATCATCGAGACGCCAATTACGGCTAATTTCCGTGAAGGTTTGAATGTTTTGCAGTACTTCATTTCTACCCACGGTGCACGTAAAGGCTTAGCCGATACAGCGTTGAAGACCGCAAACTCGGGTTATTTAACGCGTCGTTTATGCGACGTGACCCAAGATCTAGTGGTCATTGAAGATGATTGCGGCGCTACCAGTGGCGTCACCATGAAGGCCCTAGTTGAAGGCGGAGAAATTATTGAGGCCTTACGCGATCGCATTTTAGGTCGGGTGTGCATCGACGATATTCTCAATCCAGAGACTCAGGAAGTCATCATTCCACATGACACCTTGCTTGACGAAGATCATGTAGACCAAATTGTGGCGCTGGGTATCGACGAAGTGAAAGTACGCACTGTCTTGTCTTGTTTAACGCGTTATGGTTTGTGTGCGAAGTGCTACGGCCGTGATCTCGGACGTGGTGGTCTGGTTAACGTTGGTGAGGCTGTAGGCGTTATTGCTGCTCAGTCAATTGGCGAGCCAGGCACGCAGTTAACGATGCGTACGTTCCACATCGGCGGTGCTGCATCACGAGCACTAGTTGCAAGTAATGTTGAAGCAAAATCAAGCGGTACTTTGAAGTTTTCCTCATCGATGCGCATGGTTAAAAATGCTAAAGGTGAGCAATTGGCAATTTCTCGCTCAGGAGAGGCGCTCATTGTTGATGACAATGGCCGCGAGCGTGAACGTCATAAGGTTCCCTACGGCGCAACGTTAGTCTTAAAAGAAGGCGCTGCCGTTAAGGCTGGTGCTAGTTTAGCCACTTGGGATCCTTTAACTCGACCTATCATTTCTGAGTATGCGGGTATTGCACGCTTTGATAACGTGGAAGAGGGCGTCACAGTTGCCAAGCAGGTCGATGAAGTAACTGGTCTTTCCACCTTAGTGGTAATTGATGGCAAGCGCCGAAGTGCAGCCAGCAAAGGGGTTCGTCCGGTGATTAATTTGATCGACGATCAAGGTGCAGAGGTCCTGATTACTGGTACTGATCATCCTGTGACCATCGGATTACAAGTGGGCGCTTTGATTACCGTTAAAGATGGCCAGAAGGTTGAAGTTGGCGAAGTCTTGGCGCGTATTCCGATTGAATCGCAAAAGACCCGTGACATTACCGGCGGTTTGCCACGCGTTGCTGAATTATTTGAAGCACGCTCACCAAAAGATGCCGCAGTATTGGCTAAGGTCACCGGCACAGTATCTTTTGGTAAAGAAACTAAAGGTAAACAGCGTTTGGTTATTACCGATATGGATGGCGAAGCCAATGAGTTCTTAATTGCCAAAGAGAAACAAGTGCTCGTGCATGATGGCCAAGTGGTAAATAAAGGCGAGATGATTGTGGAAGGCCCTGCCGACCCACACGATATCTTGACACTGAGAGGCGCAGAAGAGTTAGCAATTTATATTGTTGATGAGGTCCAGGACGTCTATCGTTTGCAAGGCGTGAAGATTAACGACAAGCACATTGAAGTGATTGTGCGGCAGATGTTGCGTCGTGTACAGATCTCCGATCCAGGCGATACCGGCTTCATTATGGGCGAGCAAGTTGAGCGCTCGAAGTTGTATGACGCCAATGATCGGGTGATTGCTGAAGGTAAACACCCTGCTCAGTTTGAAAACGTACTTTTGGGTATTACTAAAGCCTCTTTATCAACGGACAGCTTTATTTCGGCAGCCTCTTTCCAAGAAACAACGCGTGTTTTGACCGAGGCCGCAATTATGGGCAAAGTCGATACCTTGCGCGGTCTCAAGGAAAACGTCATTATTGGGCGCCTTATTCCAGCGGGTACCGGCTTGTCTTATCGCCGTGCACGTAAGGTTCGCGAGCAATTTGAGCGTGATCGTGCGCAGATGATTGCTGCCGAGGAAGAGGCCCTAGCAAATGCGCCCGAGCTGCCAGTTGAGGCCGAAGTGGTTGTTGCAGCCCCTGAAGGAGAGGCTGAGCAAAGCTAAGCGCCCGATTTTGTTGCCATTCTGGCCAGTTTTTCTTGTTGCAGGTTGACGGGAAAGGCTGGCCAAGCTAGAATGCTGAGTTCTACTGAATTAGTAGGAAGTCAGCATTCGATGGCAGCCTGCGAAAAGTTGCCTAAGTTACTGATTTTCTTATAAAAAAGCATTAAGAAGTACTAACCGAGCCATTTATGCCGACAATTAACCAGTTATTGCGTAAGCCTAGAAGTAGGCTTACCGTTAAAAGCAAAAGTCCAGCCCTGCAGAATAGTCCGCAGCGCCGGGGCGTTTGTACACGTGTTTACACCACGACCCCAAAGAAGCCTAACTCCGCCTTACGCAAAGTAGCAAAAGTAAGATTAACGAATGGTTTTGAAGTTATTTCCTACATTGGTGGCGAAGGCCACAATTTGCAAGAGCACTCAGTTGTACTGATTCGTGGTGGCCGTGTAAAAGATTTGCCTGGTGTGCGCTATCACATTGTGCGTGGTTCCCTAGACTTGCAGGGTGTAAAAGATCGCAAACAGTCGCGCTCAAAATATGGCGCTAAACGCGCTAAGAAGTCCGCTTAAGTTTTGCTGTTGTAGTTGGTAATTGTAGTGTCTGACTGAAAAGTCAAGTAAGTGGTTACTTCGTTTTTAGCCCAAGCATTTAAAAGCTAAAAATAGTTGAGTAACTAAAGTGGGAGGCTGATTTCAGGCTCCCCTAACTGAACTGATAGGAGTTGTTATGCCGCGTCGTCGCGAAGTCCCCAAAAGGGAAATTCTTCCTGATCCAAAATTCGGGAATGTAGAAGTAGCTAAATTTATGAACGTCCTGATGTTGGACGGCAAAAAATCAGTGGCCGAGCGCATCGTTTATGGCGCCTTTGATCACATTGAGAAAAAAGCCAATAAAGAACCTTTAGAGATTTTTTCAACCGCGATGGGTAATGTAAAGCCCATGGTTGAAGTTAAGAGTCGACGTGTTGGCGGTGCAAACTACCAAGTTCCAGTAGAGGTTCGTCCATCCCGCCGTTCTGCTTTGGCAATGCGCTGGTTGCGCGAGGCCGCAAAAAAGCGTGGCGAAAAATCGATGGCACAACGCCTTGCTAACGAATTGCTCGAAGCTGCTGAAGGTCGCGGCGGAGCAATGAAAAAGCGCGAAGAAGTACACCGTATGGCGGAGGCTAATAAGGCCTTCTCCCATTTCCGTTTCTAAGTATTCAGTCAAGAAGAGGCAACAGTGGCACGTAAAACACCTATTGAGCGCTATCGCAATATTGGCATCTCGGCTCACATCGATGCAGGCAAAACCACTACGACTGAGCGCGTACTGTTTTATACCGGAGTGAATCACAAAATTGGTGAAGTTCACGATGGCGCAGCCACCATGGACTGGATGGAGCAAGAGCAGGAGCGCGGAATTACGATTACCTCTGCGGCCACCACCACTTTCTGGAAAGGGATGGCGGGAAATTACCCCGAGCATCGCATTAACATTATTGATACCCCAGGTCACGTCGATTTCACGATTGAAGTGGAGCGCTCGATGCGCGTGCTGGATGGCGCATGTATGGTTTATTGTGCAGTAGGTGGAGTACAGCCGCAGTCTGAAACAGTATGGCGTCAGGCGAATAAGTATGGTGTGCCTCGCTTAGCTTTTGTTAATAAAATGGATCGTACGGGCGCGAATTTCTTCAAGGTCTACGACCAAATGAAGACGCGTCTTAAAGCTAACCCGCTGTTAATTCAAATACCCATTGGCGCCGAAGAAAAATTCCAAGGCGTTGTCGACTTAGTAAAAATGAAAGCGATTTATTGGGACGAAGAATCACAGGGCACAAAATTTACTTACGCCGATATTCCTGCAGAACTACAAGCTTCTGCTGATGAGTGGCGTGAAAAAATGCTCGAAGCTGCTGCTGAAAGCTCTGAAGTACTGATGGATAAATACCTCAGCGGCGAAGCCTTAACAGAAGAAGAAATAAAGGCAGCGCTACGTCAACGAACGATTGCAGGTGAAATTGTGCCAATGCTCTGCGGCACTGCATTTAAAAACAAAGGCGTTCAAGCCATGTTAGATGCAGTTGTCGATTTTTTACCTTCGCCCTTAGATGTACCTCCAGTTGATTGTGAGAAAGAAGACGGCACCCCAACCACCAGAGCAGCAGCCGATAGCGAAAAATTTTCTGCTTTGGCATTTAAGATCATGACCGACCCATTTGTCGGCCAGCTCATATTTTTCCGGGTCTATTCTGGGGTAATGAAATCAGGCGACACCATTTATAACCCGATCAAGGGTAAAAAAGAACGTGTGGGTCGTCTCTTGCAAATGCATGCGAATCAACGCGAAGAAATTAAAGAGGTTTTTGCGGGTGATATTGCTGCTGCAGTGGGTTTAAAAGACGCGACAACGGGCGAAACGCTATGCGATCCCGATAGTATTGTGATCCTCGAGCGCATGGTTTTCCCCGAGCCGGTTATTTCACAAGCGGTCGAACCAAAAACTAAAGTTGACCAAGAAAAAATGGGCTTGGCTTTAAATCGCTTAGCTCAGGAAGATCCTTCGTTCCGGGTAAAAACCGATGAAGAGTCTGGTCAAACGATTATTTCAGGTATGGGCGAATTGCACTTAGAAATTTTGGTCGATCGTATGAAGCGCGAGTTTGGTGTTGAGGCAACTGTTGGTAAACCTCAAGTTGCTTATCGTGAAACGATTCGTAAAAATTGCGACGAAATTGAGGGCAAGTTTGTTAAGCAGTCTGGCGGCCGTGGGCAATATGGACACGTCGTATTAAAGCTTGAGCCACAAGCACCAGGAAAAGGCTTTGAATTCGTCGACGCAATTAAAGGCGGTGTTGTACCGCGCGAATACATTCCTGCAGTTGAAAAAGGCATTGTCGAAACTTTAAATGCTGGCGTGCTCGCTGGTTATCCAGTAGTCGATATCAAAGCGACCCTCTTCTATGGTTCGTATCACGATGTTGACTCGAATGAAAACGCCTTTAAGATGGCCGGTTCAATTGCCTTTAAAGAAGGCATGCGCCGTGCATCACCAGTATTACTAGAGCCAATGATGGCCGTTGAAGTTGAAACGCCAGAAGATTTTATGGGTAACGTGATGGGCGATCTTTCTTCACGCCGCGGTATTTTGCAAGGTATGGATGATATTCCGGGAGGCGGCAAAATTGTGCGTGCTGAAGTGCCTTTAGCAGAAATGTTTGGTTATTCAACCAGCTTGCGCTCGTTAACGCAAGGTCGCGCTACCTACACCATGGAATTTAAGCATTACTCAGAAGCACCTAAGAATGTTGCCGAAGCAGTAATGGCAGCAAAATCGAAGTAAATCGGTAAAGCAATTTTACGTAACCTTAATTTTTTAAAGACTGAACTTAGTTAAACAGAAGGCAGATAAAAAATGGCAAAAGAAAAATTTGAGCGGACTAAACCGCACGTTAACGTCGGTACGATTGGCCACGTTGACCATGGCAAAACAACCTTGACTGCGGCGATTACTACCG
>Ga0194037_1001338_pt1 | contig 17911 bp, 16 predicted proteins | sample JunL306m_MetaG_FD_148653 | JGI IMG/M metagenome (GOLD analysis project Ga0194037, IMG submission 148653) | Anoxic zone freshwater microbial communities from boreal shield lake in IISD Experimental Lakes Area, Ontario, Canada - Jun2016-L304-6m | ecosystem: Environmental > Aquatic > Freshwater >...
GCTCATCGCATAGATCTAAGAAAGCTGCATCATTTGGATAGTGAGAAGTACGAACTGCATTGAAGTTCCAACGCTTAAGCTCTAATAAATCTTCACGCATGTCATCGCGAGTTAAGGCGCGGCCTGTATACCGATTGAAGTCATGGCGATTAACGCCATAGAAAGTTACAGGTTGACCGTTGATAAGGAAATCTTGACCTTTAACTTCAACAGATCTGAATCCAATTCTTTGCTGGGAAACTTCCACAACATTTCCATCGGGATCCAGTAATTCAATATGCAGCGTATAAAGATGCGGGGTTTCAGCCGACCAGGCATTCACTTTAGGAATTCGCGTATTTAAGTGAATCTTTCCCGCAGGTGGTGGCTCATTTTCTAGAATTGCTTGTTTAGCTTCGGCGGGCATATCTCCATGCCAGAACTTGCCGTGGAAATACTCATCGCTGCGGGCTTTCAAGCTTTCTGGGCGTTCGGTCCATTGCGGCGAGACAAATGTTTTTAAAGTCGCCGACAGATGCGCTGGCTTAACTTTAGGTAGCTCAGTAATTGATGTGCGCAATGTGTAGTTATTGGTTGAAAGATTATCTATTGAAGCAATATGCGCACGGATATCTAGCGTTCCTGTTGTGCCGTCTTTTGCTAGACCGGCAGTTGTGTAAAAACGCTCGATAAAAACTTTATTAGTAGCAAAAATCTTTACTGAGCGAGTAATTCCACCATGCCACCATTGGTCTTGGTCCTCAATGAAAGTTGCATCAGACCATTTAGTTACATCTATACGAACAACATTTTTACCACTGCGAACAAACTTTGTAATATCGAATTCAGCAGCTAAACGAGAGTCTTTAGTTAATCCCACTTCAACTCCGTTAACGAAAACCAGTGCCACTGATTCATAGCCACCTAAATGTAAAACAATGCGTTTACCAATCCAGCTGTCCGGTAAATCAAAATCACGCTCGTACACACCATGTGGATTTTGCTCTGGAACGAAAGGAGGTTGCTCTTCAAAAGGCATTTGGGTATTTGTATAAATTGGCTTATCAAAAAATACATCACTCTCGGGTTGCATCGTCCACAAACCTGGAACTGGGATCGAACTCCACTTGCGACCAAGAGGTTCGCGCGGACTACGTAGAAGTTGAAAACGCCACGTTCCATCCAAAGAGATTTTCTCTACATGTTCAATATTGAGCATGGGAAGACGATTTACTGCGGTGGTTTCAGGACTCATCCAGTAGTTCGTGATCATGTCGGCAAGTCTGCCATTGAGCGTGGATTTGCACCTAATCTCTCGAGGTTAGCCTGGTGGTCGCTTGCCAGTACCCTGTTGTTCACTAGGAAGAGGGAGAATTCGACTATGAAGCACCAGAATATTACTGATCGAGAGCTCAGTTGGCTTTCTTTCAATCAACGGGTGCTAGAGCTAGCCGAAGATACAGATACTCCACTTTTGGAAAGAGTCCGCTTTCTTTCTATCTTCTCATCAAATCTAGATGAGTTTTTTATGGTCCGCGTTGCCACATTAATGAGCAAATTGGAAAATAATGTCACGGCCGCCAATGTTGCTGGAATAACCCCAAAGGAGTTAATGAGGCAGGTTTCATTTCGGACCAATGAATTAATGTCACGGCAGTCAAAGCTTTACCATGAAGAAATCCAGCCACAATTAAGTAAAAATGGAATTGAATTTCTCAATTGGGATCAACTTGATGAAGCTGAACATAGCTATGTATCGAAGTTATTTCACGATCGTATTTTTCCCGTACTCACGCCTTTAGCCGTAGATCCATCGCACCCATTTCCATATATTTCAGGTTTGTCACTTAATTTAGCGGTGATAGTAAAAAATCCAAATTCGCAGGACGAGTTTTTTGCTCGCGTTAAAGTTCCAGAGATCCTTCCGCGCTTTATTGCTACAGCTAAATTTGGGTCAACGCGATTCTTACCACTTGAAGATTTGATTGCAATTCACTTACAAGAACTTTTCCCGGGCATGATTATTCAAGGTCATTACACTTTTAGAATTACACGTAATCAAGATATAGACCTTGATGAGGAAGAAACTGAAGATATTTTGGTCTCACTTGAGCAAGAGCTCGCACGTCGGAGATTTGGGCCTCCAGTACGCTTAGAAATTGAAAATGGAGTTGACGCAAAACTAGTTGAAAGACTTTCAGAGGAACTAGGCATAAATCCCGAAAACGTTATTCAAATTGCATCGCCATTAGATTTGACGTCACTGAACAAGATTGCCGATCTTGATTTTCCAGAGTTAAAATTTGAAAGGTTTAGATCACGAACCGCCAAAGCACTGTCGGAAGTAGACCCTGAAGACCCGGATCTCTTTTTTGCAGCCATTCGCCAAGGTGAAATTCTGCTGCACCACCCCTATGAATCTTTCACAACATCGGTTGTGCAGTTCTTACAAAATGCTGCGCTAGATCCACAGGTTTTAGCTATTAAACAGACACTTTATAGAACCTCTGGTGATTCACCGATTGTTGAAGCCCTTATTGAAGCTGCCGAAGCAGGTAAGCAGGTCTTAGCTGTTATCGAAATCCGGGCACGTTTTGATGAGCAAGCAAATGTGCGGTGGGCCAGAAAATTAGAAGCTGCTGGTGTTCACGTAGTTTATGGATTAATGGGATTAAAAACGCATGCAAAAATTTCTTTGGTTATTCGCGATGAAGCCAATGGTCTTCGCCGCTATTGTCATATGGGTACCGGAAATTACAACCCAAAGACTGCCCGAATGTATGAGGATCTAGGAATTCTCAGTGCAGATCCCGAACTCACCGAAGACTTAACTAAACTTTTTAACCAACTATCTGGTTTTGCTCCACAATCAACTTACTCTCGCTTGTTAGTTGCGCCATCAACTTTACGATCTGGCATCACTGAGCGTATTGATCGCGAAATAACTAACCAAATGGCGGGCATGCCAGCCGGTATTCAATTAAAACTCAATTCGATTTTGGATGAAACATTTGTTGCCAAACTTTATGAAGCGTCACAAGCAGGTGTAAAGATTGAATTATTAGTCCGAGGTATTTGTGCCGTTCAACCAGGCATTAAGGGGCTTTCTGAAAACATAATTGTTAAATCAGTCCTTGGGCGATTCTTAGAACACTCTAGAATTTTTCACTTTGTGAATGCGGGCAGTGACGAATATTGGATTGGTAGTGCCGATTTGATGGGCCGAAATCTGGATCGCCGAGTGGAAAGCTTGGTTCGCATCGAAAAGAAAGAGCACCAAAATCGCTTACAAGAGATTATTGATTTAGGGCTAAGCCCATCAACAGTTAGCTGGCAGTTAGTCGGAACCGAATGGACAAAAGTAAGTGAAAACAGCCGAGGAGAAGCCCTTAGTAATGTGCATGCCACATTAATCAATCAATACTCAAAGGAGCGTTAACGATGAGCGAAGTTTCACAAGTAATTTATGCCGCTGGTGCCGTGCTATGGCGCCAAGCCGGAAAAAAGAAAATCGAGATTGCAGTAATTCATCGCCCACGTTATGACGATTGGTCATTGCCAAAAGGCAAACTCGATCCGGATGAAACTATGATTGGCTGTGCGTATCGCGAAGTTATGGAAGAGACTGGTTATACCCCAATTTTTGGTCCAGAAATCGGTGATGTTACTTATGAAGTCGATGGCGTAAAAAAACTAGTCAAATACTGGTCGGCTCAAGCCGTTGGAGAGCCCACTGGTACAACTGATCTTCACGAAGTTGATCAACTATTGTGGCTAACGCCGACGGATGCCAAAAAGAAATTAACTTTAGACGATGACAAATCACTCGTAGATTTCTTTTTAGAGTTTGATTCAGGCACAACACCACTTGTGCTTTTACGTCATGCCAAAGCAGTAAAGCGCGAAGATTGGGATGGCGATGATGGTGATCGCCCCCTTGCCCACCTTGGACAGATTCAAGCTAAGCGAATGCTTTCACTCTACTTGCCATACGGCATTGCTGAAATTCATTCATCAGATGCACAACGCTGCATTGAAACAATCGATTCGATGGCACGGGCGATGAAATTAAATGCAATCTATTCCGCTGATTTAAGTGAATACGGCTTCGAAAAAGACAAAGAAGCGCCACTTGATTATGTTCAAGATTTAATGGATAAAGGTAAAAGCGCAATAATCTGCAGCCATAACCCAATTTTGCCTAAGTTACTAAAAAAGCTCATTGGAAAGAAAAATTTTAAGCACATGGATCAAAAGCTGGAGCCGGGTGAAGCGTGGGTGCTGCATTACCGAGATGGAGAGATTGTCTCTATCGATTATGTTGAAGCACCCCGTGCTTAATTACTGAGCCAATCCAACCTTCTTAAAACAATTCCTTCGCGCAGCGCCCAAGGACATATTTCAACTTTTTCGATATCCAGAATTGCCATCACAGAGCGAGCAACTATTGCTCCAGCAACAATTTGTTGAGCACGACTGGTCGAGACTCCTGGCAAGTCAGCCCTAGTTTTATTTGTCATTTCAGCTAACTTAGAAATCATTGCTTTCAAGTTTGCACTTTCAAGAAACTTCGGATTTTCATTAAACATGTGACCTGAAAGTCTGGCTAAAGTTCTAAAAGTTTTACTGGTTGCTACAAAGTGATTCGCATCGTGAACTCGAAGAATTGAAGGGAGTTCATCCTCTAACTTTGTTTGCACAAATTCCTCTAGAAATTTCACTCCTTTAGAACTATATGGATCACCAGTTAGGAAATCTCTGGTTAAACGTGCCGCACCAAGCGGAAATGAAATAGTGGCTTCTGGGTTCTCATCAATTCCTGATGCAATCTCAAGTGAACCTCCTCCAATATCTAGCACTAATAATTTTCCCGCAGACCAGCCCATCCAACGACGGACGGCTAAAAAAGTCATTCGGGCTTCTTCATCTCCAGTTAAAATTTGTAAATCAATTTGATGGCGTTGGTTTATTTCTTGAATAATCTCTGGCCCATTTTTTGCATCTCGTACGGCAGAAGTTGCGAACGCTAAAATCTCATCGGTCTTATTCTGGTTGGCATGTGACACCGCATCAGCGATCGCATCGTGAAGTTGCTTGATTCCTTCTTTAGTTATGGAACCTGTCTCATCTAAATAATCTGTTAGGCGGAGTTCGACCTTAAAATTTGTGGCAGGTGTTGGCCGAGCGCCCAGGTGGGCATCCATTACCTGCAGGTGGATGGTGTTAGAACCCACATCTAAAACGCCTAATCTCACGTGCACAACCTATCGTCGAGGCTGGCAAAGCTTCTCGATTTCAAGTTTTTGCGAACCACTGCCATAATTGCCGCTGGTCGAAAGACCGCTACGTGTTCGCACGTAGGCCTCTCTAGCTCAGTGGTAGAGCAGCGCACTTGTAATGCGCAGGTCGTCAGTTCAATCCTGACGGGGGGCTCGGAAGTTTTTTTAAAAGGGAGGCAACCCATGGCGACATTTCCTCGCGATAAATTTGCCGATGTGCTTGCTGCAAATGCGCAGTACATCAAAACCTTTAAATACTCAGATTTAACTGGAGTTGCCCAAAAAGGTTTAGCGATTGTTACCTGCATGGATTCACGCATTAACCCATTGTCTGTCGTTGGAATGCAATCCGGCGATGCAAAAATCTTACGCAACGCAGGAGCTCGTGTTACTGATGACGTACTGCGTACTTTAGTTTTGGCAACATATTTATTAGGCGTAGAACGTATCTTGATCATGCCTCATACCAACTGCCGTATGGCGCAAGTTGATGAAGCTGAAATTCACCGCGAGATTGACACTAAGTATGGAATTGATACATCAGAACTTGAATTCAAAACGGTAGCAGATCAAACCCAAGCTTTAATTGAAGATGTTGCCAAAGTTCGTAATTACCACTTACTAAATTCTGGAGTTTCAGTTGGTGGCGCGATTTACGACGTTGCTAGCGGAAAAATTACTCCGATAGATTGTTAGTGCGCCGAATAGGTTGCCGCGTATCTGGGTAACTTAAATCTTCAAGAAATTGCGTAATCACTGCGAGCATTAAAGCTGGTTTTTCTTTCACTACGCCATGCGAAGTTCCAGGAATAATCGCTAATTGACCCAGAGGTAGCGCTTCATAGAGTGCGATGGTGTGCTCGTGCTTAATGACATCATCATCGCCAGCCAAAACCAATACTGGGCACTGGATAGTGGCAATGTCGCTCAAAGCAATGTCGGGCTCAGTTTTCCAGATGTGATTCATTCGAATGGTTTTTTCGAGCAACGTATGAGGTGCATCGGGTGAAATTAAGTTGTACTCAGCTTGATCCTCTTCAGAAACTTTAGCTTCAGCGAAATCACTTAATGGTGCGCTGTAATGAAAGTTAGCACCAATCGCGACAATTGATTTAACTAACTCTGGTCGGGCTATAGCAACCATGAGAGCAATGATTCCACCATCGCTATAACCAATTAAATGCGCAGGTTCTTTAACCACATCTTCTAAATAAGCAATTGCTTCTTTGGCTTGAAATTCAAAATGTAAACTTCCGGTTTGGTCACCAGTGAAACCATGTGCGGTACGGTCATATGCAAATACATGAAACTCATCTTCAAGTGCGGGCACCATCAAGTAATCCCAACTTGCAGTTTTACTTAAGCCGCCATGAAGCAACACCATTGCTTCGCCTTGGTTATCCCACTCATAGTTATAGATTTGATGGCCGCGAAGATTAATATATTCAGGCATCAGAGCGAATCCATAATATGTCGATTACCTCGATCAAAAGTTAAATAGTTCCAGGTCCAGTCGGCCATAGTTCCAATCTTGTTTCGACCGCCGACCAAATAGAACAAGTGCAACCATAACCAGGCATACCAGGCCGGAATTCCCGCCATCCTAAAGTTTTTTACTTCAACAACCGCTTTGTGGCGACCAATTGTGGCCATGGAACCTTTATCAGTGTATGTGAATGCCTCTAGTGATTGTCCATCAGCTAAACGCTTAATTTGCTTGGCAATGAAGCGTCCTTGTTGCATTGCAACCGGTGCCACCATAGGTAAAAAACGCCCATCTTTTCCTACGAAACCGGCGATATCACCAATAGCAAAGATGCCTGGGTAATTCTTTACCTGCAATGTTTTGTCAACATCAATCCGAGTACTTATTAAAGGCAGATTTAATTTGGATGCCGTTGGCTCACCTTTAACACCAGCTGCCCAAATAGTTACTTCAGAAGGAATCGGATCACCATCTTTAACAATTATGGATCGTGGCTTTAATTCAGCAACAGAAGTATTAACGCGAACATTCACACCAAGTTTTTCTAAATCTTTTTTAGCACGTGCGGATAATTTCTCTGAAAACATTGGCAAGATTCGGGATCCGGCTTCAATGAGATTAATTTTTATATGAGCTGCTGCATGAGCTTGGTCATTTTTGAGTGGGCCACGAACTAATTCAGCGAAAGCCCCAGCCATTTCAACACCCGTTGGTCCGCCACCCACGACTGAAATTGAAAAGATAGTCTCATCTTCAAATCGACAGAGATCTTCAAATCTACGCATTACTTCGGCACGAATTGCTAATGCTTCATGAACACTCTTCATGCCTAGGGCATTTTCAACCACACCTGGGATTCCAAAATCGGCAGTTGCTGAGCCCAGGGCAACCACAAGATAATCAAAATCTAAAACTTCGCTGCTATCTAGTTTTACTGATTTGTTTTTATGATCGACTGAAATGGGCGATCCCATTCGAAACTTGACGCCAGTTTTACGGAGTGCGCCGCGCACGGGATGGGCCACATGATCGGCGGCTAAGCCAGCAGTGGATACTTGATACAACAATGGCAAAAAAGTTTGAAAGTTGTGGCGATCAACAATGGTGACATCGGCAAAGGCAGCCATTTTACGAGCCGCGGTTAAACCACCAAAACCGGCACCAAGAATAACCACGCGTGGTTTTTCAACTGTCTTTTGCATGCGCCTAAGTCTAGGCTTTGAAGCATGAGTGCTCCAGCCGAAAATCGCACATACCTTATTACAGGCGCATCTGGCTATGTCGGTGGCCGACTAGTCCGCACCTTGGTTGATGAAAAACTTGATATTCGAATTATGGTTCGTGATTCCAATAAAGTGAAAGGTCAGCCTTGGGCATCGCAAGTAGAAATTTGCGTAGGCAGTGCCGAGAATCGCAGCGACTTAGAGCGTGCTTTAACTGGAGTTCATACGGCTTATTACTTATTGCATTCCATAAATTTAGGTAAAGATTTTGACGATATTGAGGCGAAGATGGCTCGTCAGTTTGCGCAAGTTGCCGAGGCTGCTGGCGTGAAGCAAATTGTTTATTTGGGCGGCATTGCTAACGATAAAAATATTAGTAAGCACCTCTCTTCACGCGCTGAAACAGGTGCGCAACTGGCTTCAACTTCGGTTGCAGTTATGGAACTTCGTGCGGGAATCATCATTGGTTCAGGCTCTGCTAGCTTTGAAATGTTGCGCCATTTAACACATCGACTTCCGATTATGACCACACCAAAATGGGTGATGAATAAAACTCACCCAATTGCGATTCGCGATGTCTTGTATTACCTCAGAGCTGCTGCGCACTTGAAAGAACCGGTTAACAAAGTTTTTGACATTGGTGGTCCAGAAGTTTTGACCTATGCAGACATGATGCAAAAGTTTGCAAAATTATCAGGCTTAAAAAAGCGTTGGATTATCAAAGTGCCAGTTTTGACGCCGGGATTATCAAGTTTGTGGATTGGCTTAGTAACACCCGTTCCAACTGCACTTGCTCGTCCACTTGTTGGTTCACTGATTAGTGAAGTTGTCGCAGACCCGGCTAAATCAATTGATGCCATTATTCCTAAACCTGCCGAAGGTCTATTAGATGTAGAAAAAGCAATTAACTTAGCGCTCTCACGCATTACTACGCATGAAGTCGAAACTCGCTGGTCGGATGCATCTGTAGCTACTGCACCTTGGCAAAAAGCGCAGAGCGATCCATCGTGGGCGGGTGAAACTGTTTTGAAAGATCACCGCGAGAAAATAACTGATGTACCTGCAGATTTAATTTGGAAACAGATTGAGGCCATTGGTGGAGACCACGGTTGGTTTGGTGCAGATTTCTTATGGTGGGGTCGCGGAGTTATTGATCGGGCATTTGGTGGCGTTGGTTTGCGTCGTGGACGCCGCGATCCTGATTTTCTTCGAGTAGGCGAGAGTTTAGATTTTTGGCGAGTAGAAGAGTTAGAACGCGGTAAGCGGTTGAAGCTGTATGCCGAAATGATTTTGCCGGGCAAAGCCTGGCTGGAATTTCGAGTAGACACCGTTGATGGCAAGACGCAGATTGTGCAGGAAGCAATTTTCCATCCGCGTGGCCTGGGTGGTCAGTTGTATTGGTATGCAGTTGCTCCATTTCACTTCTTTGTATTTCCAACGATGCTGCGAAATATTGTGAAGAGAGCAAAAGAGAGTGCATGAATTCACGCCCGAAGTTGAAGCTTTAGCCGCCGAAGTTTTAGCTTATAGTTTGGATCGATTAAAAAATGATCCACCACTTGATGGACCACGAACTGCAGAAGATTTATTTAGCGAAGTCGGTAACACCATCACTGCTCGTGGTCTAGGCGGACATGAAGCTCTAGAAGTATTTACATCAGTATTAGCTAAAGCCTGTATTTCTACGGATCATCCGCGCAACTTAGCTTTTATTCCTTCGGCACCTAGCGAATACGCCAACCTTTTTGATTTAGTAGTGGGTGCAAGTGCGCTCTATGGTGGATCGTGGCAAGAAGGCGCGGGTGCAGTTTTTGCTGAAAACCAAGCACTGCGTTGGATTGCCGATTTAGCTGGTTTACCGCAAGCCGCTGGTGGAGTTTTTGTTCAAGGCGGAACTATTGGAAATCTTTCAGCGTTAGTCGTTGCTCGTGCAGAAGGGCGCAAAAAACATCCCGGGGCTTCACGTTGGGTAATTGCATGCAGCGAAGAAGCGCATTCTTCAATAGTGAGCGCGGCAAATGTGATGGATGTCGATGTATTAAAAGTTCCGGTTGCAAGTAATGGAAAATTAATGGGGGATGCAGTTGCGAACGCCATAGATCACTTGCATTCAACAACAACACACCGGGTATTTGCGGTTGTTGCAACGGCTGGAACAACAAACTTGGGAATTATTGATGACTTAAAAGGAATTGGAAGTGCTGCACACGAGCGCGGAATTTGGTTTCACGTTGATGGCGCTTACGGTTTAGCCGCATTATGTGCACCAAGTGTGCGTTCACATTTTAACGGCGTAGAAACCGCGGATTCTTTAATTGTTGACCCGCATAAATGGTTATTTGCACCTTACGATGCTTGTGCACTTATCTACCGTGAACCCGAGTTAGCCCGCCAAGTGCACTCACAACACGCTTCTTATCTGGATACTTTAAAAGATGGTGCTTGGTCACCATCAGATTACGCGATTCAATTAACTCGGCGCACACGTGGTTTACCTTTTTGGTTTTCATTGGCTGCATATGGAACCGATGCATATACCGAAGCCATGGAACAATCACTCACCGTTGCACAGGGTGCGGCAGAATTAGTGCGCGCACATCCAAATCTAGAATTAATTTGCGAACCAGAACTTTCCATTGTTGCTTTTGTACGCACAGGGTGGACGGCTACTGATTATCAGAACTGGTCAGAGAAATTATTATCTGATCAAATTGGATTTATTCCACCTTCATCCCATGATGGCCAGCCGATTTTGCGTTTTGCAATAGTGAATCCGTGGACAAAAATGCGCGATATCGAAATGATTCTTGCCACTTTATAAGTGGCCGTAAATCCCACAATTTTTACATCTCACCCGATACGATTTCGCCCATGTCCGCACAAGAAGAGTCAGCGATGTCTACTGGCTTAAGTGACCTCGAAGTCCGTATTCTGGATTTCGAAGGCAGCTGGTGGCGTTATGCCGGAGCGAAAGAGGCGGCAATCAAGGAGCTGTTCGATTTGACCGCGGCCCGCTATTACCAACTTCTCAATGATTTAATCGATCGCGATGATGCTCTAGCCGCATCTCCCATGCTCGTTAAGCGCCTTCGCCGCCTGCGCGAGGCCCGCATGAACACCCGCATCGCCCGCTAACTCCTGCCTAGCAATCTGCCGTTTTGCGTCCTTGGAATACCTCCCGTAGATTTGGCGTTAGCACTCTCGGGGTGCGAGTGATAAAGCCCCCGTTCAACGAAGGATCTAAGGAAAGTGAGCACAACTCATGGCAAAGCAGATTGCCTTTAATGAAGAAGCCCGTCGCGGATTAGAGCGCGGAATGAATATTTTGGCCGATGCGGTCAAAGTAACCCTTGGGCCTCGCGGACGTAACGTCGTTCTCGAGAAAAAATGGGGCGCCCCAACAATTACTAATGATGGCGTTTCAATCGCTAAGGAAATTGATCTTGATGATCCATGGGAAAAAATTGGCGCAGAGCTAGTTAAGGAAGTTGCTAAGAAGACTGATGATGTCGCTGGCGATGGAACAACTACTGCAACCGTTTTAGCCCAAGCACTTGTGCGCGAAGGTCTTCGCAACGTTGCTGCCGGATCAAACCCAATGGCGCTCAAGCGCGGAATGGAAAAGGCCGTCACAGAAATCGTGGCTGAGCTTTTATCTATGGCTAAGCCAGTTGATTCTAAAGAACAGATCGCAGCTACTGCATCTATCTCTGCAGCAGATGCAACTATCGGCGAGATGATTGCTGAAGCAATGGACAAAGTTGGAAAAGAAGGCGTAATCACCGTTGAAGAGTCAAATACTTTTGGTCTCGAACTAGAGCTCACTGAAGGTATGCGCTTTGATAAGGGTTACATCTCTCCATACTTTGTAACTGATCAGGATCGTATGGAAGTAGTCCTAGAAGATGCTTACGTACTTATCGTTAACTCAAAGATTTCAAACATCAAGGATCTAGTACCTGTTCTTGAAAAGGTTATGCAATCTGGTAAGCCACTTGCAATCATCGCTGAAGATGTTGAAGGCGAAGCGTTGGCAACCCTTGTTGTAAACAAGATTCGCGGAACTTTCCGTTCAGCAGCAGTTAAGGCACCTGGCTTTGGCGATCGTCGTAAGGCGATGCTTCAAGACATTGCAATCCTGACGGGTGCAACAGTTATTTCGGAAGAAGTTGGCCTCAAGCTAGATCAAGCCGGACTTGAACTATTGGGCCGCGCTCGCAAAGTTGTTATCAGCAAAGATGAAACAACAATCGTTGAAGGTGCTGGCGATGAGGCTCAAATTAAGGGCCGCGTTACTCAGATCCGTTCAGAGATTGAAAAGAGCGATTCAGATTACGACCGCGAGAAGTTGCAAGAGCGTCTTGCAAAACTTGCCGGTGGCGTAGCAGTTATTAAGGCTGGAGCGGCAACTGAGGTAGAACTCAAAGAGCGCAAGCACCGCATTGAAGATGCAGTTCGAAATGCAAAAGCTGCAGTTGAAGAAGGCATCGTTGCCGGTGGTGGCGTTGCGCTTCTACAAGCAGCAACAGCTGCATTTAAGAAATTAACTGGTTTAACTGGTGATGAAGCAACCGGTGCAAAGATTGTTGAATTTGCAATCGAAGCGCCGTTGAAGCAGATCGCAGTCAACGCAGGTCTTGAAGGCGGAGTTGTTGTAGAAAAAGTTCGCCATCTTCCAGCTGGACAAGGTCTCAATGCTGCAACAGGTGAATACGTAGACATGATCAAATCTGGAATTATCGATCCAGCTAAGGTCACACGTTCTGCACTTCAAAATGCTGCATCAATTGCGGCACTCTTCATCACAACTGAAGCGGTAATTGCAGATAAGCCAGAAAAGAATCCAGCACCAGCCCCACAAGGCGGCGGGGATATGGACTTCTAAACAACTAGTTTCACGCGTAACGCCGTCCTCGATTAACACGAGGGCGGCGTTCTGCTTTACCCTATGTACATGGCAAAGAAATCATTAGCGAAAAAAGCGGCAACTGCTGCTGCGCCTTTTGATGCAAAAAATCTTGCCCACACTGCAATTTTTGATCACGCTGAAAAACGCGAACACGTTGGCGCTTTCATCTCAGTTGATTTTGATGATGAGAACCGCGTTGCAACATATTTATTTGAAGCAAACCTTGCTGGATATAAAGGTTGGCGTTGGTGCGTCACGATTGCAAAAGTTGATGCCGATGCAACACCAACTGTCTGCGATTTAGTAGTTCTTCCAGGCCCTGATGCATTACTTGCACCTGAATGGATTCCTTATCGAGATCGCATTCAACCTGGCGATGTTGGTGTTGGTGACATTGTTCCAAGTTCACTTGATGACACACGATTAGTTCCCGGGCAACAAGCACTTCCAGTTGATGAAGATTTAGATACTGCAATGGCAGTTGAATTAGGTTTTGGTCGTGCACGAGTAATGTCGATTGAAGGCCGTGACCAAGCTGCAAAGCGTTGGTACGACGGAGACCGTGGACCGAAAGCCCCATTGGCACAAGCTGCACCAAAGCCATGTCATTCATGCGGATTCTTTATTCCAATTGCAGGCTCATTACGTGCAACCTTTGGCGTATGCGCAAATGCAATTTCACCTGATGATGCACGCGTAGTTTCCGTTGATCATGGATGCGGCGCGCACTCGGAAGCGACCTTCAACGCACCTCTGATAAACTAAAGCCCTGACCGCAACCCCCGCGGCTTAAACGAATAAACGAAATTAGCAAGGAGCCCTCCCCATGCCTACAGGACGCGTTAAATGGTTCTCCCTAGAAAAAGGTTTCGGCTTTATTGCAAATGATGAAGGCGAAGATGTTTACCTTGCTGCTTCATCACTTCCTGAAGGTATTGCAACAGTAAAGCCTGGAACAAAGTTGGAATTCAGCATTGCTGATTCACGTCGCGGACCACAAGCATTGTCAGTGCATGTTATTGATGCACCACCATCACTTGCTGAAAACTCACGAGTTAATCCCGATGATTTAGCAGCAATGATTGAAGACACAATTAAAATTTTGGATCGCGTTGGAAATGGTTTGCGTCATGGACGTCATCCATCATCAACTGAATCAGAGCGTTTAGGCCGTGTTTTGCGCGGTATCGCTACCCAGCTCGAAGCGTAATTAAATTCCGCTGCGTTTATTGCGGCGAATTGAATAACGGATTCCCATCAGTCCAAAGATGGTTCCAGCCACGCACGTCCAGATAATTTTCGCTTCGGCACCAACGGCAATTGTGATTACTACAGCAATCACCCAACAAATAGTTCCGATTGCTACTAAGGTTACGACTGAGCGAATATTTGAAGCCATGAGAGAAGAGTAATGGGATTTAAGGTTAAAGTAGATGGTAATTGGCGTTCATTTCGCCATCGTAATTACCGCATCCTTTTTCCAGCTAACACCATTTCAAATATCGGCAGCTGGGCTCAACGCGTTGCTCAAGATTGGTTAATTCTAGAACTAACCCACAGTGGAACGTATTTAGGAATTGTTACCGCTATTCAATTTACGCCGGTCCTATTTTTCTCATTGCATGGTGGTGCGCTGGCGGATCGATTTAATAAACGTAAACTTTTAATGGGCACAAATGCCCTAGGTGCTTTCTCTGCGCTGGCACTTGGCGCTTTGGTGATGACGCATCACATCAAACTGTGGCATGTCTTTGCACTTGCCGCTGTTTTAGGAATTTCAACGGCCGTCGATGCGCCGGTACGACAAGCCTTTGCTTCTGAAATTGTTGGGCATGCTGATTTACCAAATGCGGTAAGTCTTAACTCGGCCAACTTTAATGCGGGCCGTTTAGTCGGGCCCGCGATATCAGGCTTATTAATCGCGGCTTTTGGTACAGGACCTTCTTTTATTGTTAATGGAGTTTCCTATCTCTTTGCAATAGGAGCCCTGATAGCAATGCGTGAAGATGAGTTCTTCCAGAGTGATCGTCCAAAATCGATGACTAATGTGCGCGAAGGTTTGCGGTATGCCTTAGCTCGCCCGGATATCTATGTCGTTATGTTGATGGTTTTCTTTCTCGGAACTTTTGGTCTTAACTTCCAAATCTTTAATGCGCTTATGGCCACTAAGGAATTCGGCAAAGGTCCGGCCTCCTATGGCTTACTAGGTACTTTTGTAGCCATTGGTTCTTTTTCAGGAGCAATAGCTTCTGCGCGCTTAGAACGTTTTCGTAAAACTCGCTTTGTAATTTTGGCTGGCGGCGCTTTTGCTATCGCGATAATCGTGCTCTCCTTTATGCCCAATTACACGGCATATGCAATTTTCTTACCAATATGTGGAGTCACAGCACTGACCACAATGATTACTGCTAATTCAATCGTGCAAGTAAATAGTGATCCAGCTATTCGCGGACGCGTAATGGGTATCTACCTGTTGATCTTTATGGGTGGAACACCGCTTGGTTCACCGCTGATTGGTGTGATGGCCGAAGTAATTGGAATTCGTCTGACTATGGCAGGGTGCGGATTAATCACGTTAGGTGCAACAACAATAATTTGGTTGAAATATAAAAACCGTGTTGATGTACCGGCCGATATTTCGGTAGCAGGAGTTTTAAAGTCCGCTAATAGCAATTAAAACTATTAAGCCAATTAACACAACTAAAGTAACAATACGTCGAGTTTTATAGTTCATTTCTTAAACCTTAACTGGTTGTGATGGCGTGAGTTTAATAATAGCGAAAGCAATTGCGATTAATACTGGCACCATGATGTACGCCCGCGAAATACCGAAGTTATCGCCTAAGAAACCCAGCAGAAATGGGGCACCAGCTATAGCAATTCCAGCTCCAAGTGACGAGCGTCCGATAGCTAAATCTGGACGTCCATCGCTAAATGCCACCATACGGATTGCAGACAACGCGAACTGCATTGATATTCCAAGACCAACAACTAACAGCGAGAGTAAAGAAATCACCATGGAGTGCGAGAACCAAAATGATGCAAAACCAATAAATTGAACCCCAACAATTAATAGCAATTGGTTATCCAGCTTTAGATTTTTAAGGGCTAGGCCGCCATACCAACGTCCAATTCCCATGCCAGTGCCCAAGGCAACAATGGCAACGGTTGAGATTGCCGCCGTGGAACCAACGCGATCTTTTAATAATGCAGCAGACCAAAAAGATGTGGCAAATTCTGAAGAAATACAGGCAACAAAACCAACCCAAGCGAACCAAAACTTAGGTGACATTTTTCCAGTTTCTGGGCCACTTTCATCTGGCACATGCTCTTCTTTTTCTTTCTCACGTCCAACCAGCATCAATATGACAACGGTAGGAAGGGCAAGGAGCAAACCTAATCGCCAGAAGTCACGATACAGCGTTGCGATAGTTCCAATGAGTGCCGTTCCCGTAACAAAACCAACGGATGCAATTCCATTAGCTTGAGGGATAGCAACTTCAGCAGCTTTTCCATAATGGTGTGACATTGTTGTAAGCATTGAATTAATAACAATTGAGGTTCCAAAACCAGTTATCAAAATTGCCGGCAAAGTTAAATAAACTGGGGGAGAAACGATGAACATCGTGAGACCAACTGAAAAAATACTTAATCCAATCCATTGAGATTTTTTGCGGCCGAATTTATGAGCTAAATGTGGATTGGCATAACCCGCGGCAATGGATGCGATTCCCATGGCAGTACCGTGTAAACCTGCAATAGTTAATGTTGTTCCTTGGTCGGCCCGAAGCAGTGATTGAGCTGGACCAAATCCACCTAAAAAGAAGTTAACAATTGCGGTTTGGGTAGCGGTTATCCAAAAGAAACGGTCGCGTTGAAAGCTTTTCGGCACGGCCTATTAAAGCGCAGAAACTACGAAATCAATGCATTTCGTCAAAGCGTCAACATCACTTGGCTCGACGGCAGGGAACATTCCAATTCTTAGCTGGTTCTTGCCAAGTTTGCGATAAGGCTCGGTATCCACGATGCCATTAGCGCGAAGTGTTGATGCAATCTTTGTTGCGTCAATCGCATCATCAAAATTAATAGTTCCTACAACTTGAGAGCGCATTGCAGGATCAGTCACAAAAGGTGTTGTGTAACTATTTTTTTCTGCCCATGAATAGAGCAAGCTAGAAGATTTTTCGCTTCGACCTGCAGCAAATGAAAGACCTCCGCCAGAATTCATCCATTCAATTTGTTCGGCAAGTAAAATCAGCGTTGTTACCGAAGGAGTGTTGTAGGTCTGATCAAGACGTGAGTTTTCAATTGCAATTGATAAATCAAAAAACGCTGGAATCCAACGTCCGCTAGCTTTAATCTTTTCAACACGGGCAATTGCCGCTGGACTCATGATTGCAATCCATAAACCACCATCAGATGCAAAAGATTTCTGGGGCGCAAAGTAATAAGTATCAAACTCTTTGGGAGTTACAAGCAAACCACCAGCTGCACTTGTTGCATCAACTAAAACTAGTGCGCCATCAGTTCCAGCCGGGCGCACGATTGGCATCGCAACGCCCGTACTAGTCTCATTATGCGTCAGTGCATAAACATCGATACCAGCTTCAGCAACGGCGTTGGGATGTGAACCGGGTTCAGATTTGATAACCGTTGGTTCACCCAAGAACGGCGCTTCTTTGGATGCGCTAGCAAACTTGGATGAGAACTCGCCAAAAACAAGGTGTTGTGAGCGGTTTTCAATTAAATTTAATGTTGCAATATCCCAGAATGCAGTAGAACCGCCATTTCCCAGAATGACTTCATAACCATCTGGAAGATTAAACAAGGTATGCAAACCATCGCGCACACGTTTCACAACATTCTTTACAGGTTTTTGACGATGAGATGTTCCAAGAATTGATGTTCGGCTTGCAGCAAGTGCGGCTAAAGCTTCAGGCCGAATTTTTGATGGCCCACAACCAAAACGTCCATCAACAGGTTTTAGATTGGCGGGGATAATGATGTCGGCGCTCATAGAGCTCAGCCTATGGGT
>Ga0194037_1001339_pt1 | contig 17908 bp, 18 predicted proteins | sample JunL306m_MetaG_FD_148653 | JGI IMG/M metagenome (GOLD analysis project Ga0194037, IMG submission 148653) | Anoxic zone freshwater microbial communities from boreal shield lake in IISD Experimental Lakes Area, Ontario, Canada - Jun2016-L304-6m | ecosystem: Environmental > Aquatic > Freshwater >...
CATAAATACTTACTGCACAGGCCACCGATATATTTAAGCTTTGAATGATGCCCATTTGTGGTATAATAAAATTACCATCGGCTAAGTTTCTACATTCTTCCGTTACCCCTGCATGTTCATTGCCAAAAACCAAGGCCACCGACTCTGTGAAATTAATATCGTGTAAGCTTACTGCATCACTGGATAAATGCGTGGTTAATATTTTAGTGAATTTAGTTCTAAGCTCCTTCACACAGTCCTCTAATGAATCGAACTCGTGAATGGTTAACCATTTTAAAGCACTACTACTACTTCTATAGCCCCATTTTTTATGTCTAGGTATTTTAGTAGTGACTACATAAATATCTTGAATACCCACTGCATCGCAAGTACGCATTACGGCAGACACATTATGCGGGTCTTGCACATTCTCTAGTACCACCGTCAAATTTGCTTGACGCTTACTTAATACTTTTAATAATTTTTCACTGCGTTCTGGTGTCATACAATTTATTTCAAAATAAAATAAAGCTAATTTATTTTAATAGTTAATTATTTTTTAAAAGGCATTGCATATTGAACCCCTAACCCCGGCCTAGTTAATGGAATTATCTTACCCTTATTATTTTCCAAATTATAGTCAAGCCCTTTCCCATTTAATTCAGTCATAAGTAAGGGGCCATCCATATCTACATAATCAAGTTGTGGCAAGAACTGCGCAATAGCAGCAGATCCTATTACCGACTCATTCATACTACCCATCATTACTTTCAAGTCTAAAGTTTTAGCCTCTTTAATCATTCTAAGTGCTGGTGTAAGCCCACTACATTTAGTGAGTTTAATATTAATACCATGAAAATAATTAGCACAGGTAGCGACATCTTTTTCAAATACACAGGACTCATCAGCAAACAAAGGCAGAACAGAATTCGCTTTTAATTGAGCCATCCCTTCCCAGTTATCTTTAGCTAAAGGTTGTTCTACTAATTCCACCCCTAAGTCTGCTAAGGCTGGAATTTTTTGCAAGGCTTCTTCAGTAGTCCATCCTGCATTGGCATCTACACGAAGTGGTACACTAGTATGTGCACGCAGCGCTGTAATCATTTCAATATCATAATCGGTACCTACTTTAATTTTATAAATTGGCCATGGATGTGCTTTCATTTTCTCCACCATCTTAGTTGTGGTATCAATACCCAAGGTATAATCACAAATAGGTGTGGGCGTTTCTTCATTCCAAGGCGTATTCCAAATTTCATGGATTGGCTGTTTTTTCATTTGCCCGAATAAATCCCAGCCAGCCATATCTAATGCTGAAACTAAAAAGGGATCGTTGGGAAATAAATGATGTAAAAAATGCCAGAAGCGTTCGGGATCTATTAATGCGAACTTCTCAATAAGCTTTCTATTTTTTTCTAAGAGCTCCATCATTGACTCCACTGTGACATTATAATATACAATGGCTGGCGCTTCTCCATAACCCTGCCAATTGCCTAAAGACAATCGTATCATCAAACTATGCTGATGCGTTTTAGTTCTTCCATTAGAAATGGTGAATGGATATTCAAATGGTAGTTGTTGTTCCCAAAAATCTAATTGCACTTTTAAAATTTTAGCTAAGATACTAAATAGGCCTATTTAGCGGCCAGATTCTTTAATGGCTATAGCCCACTTTTCATTAAAGCTTTTCGAAGCTATTAGGGTTTCTAAACTAAGATGCATTCTATAGCGCCAATAATGTTTAGGATTTGCTGGTTCATTAATTCTTTCAGCATGTGGGTCTTGCCTTCTTAATTTTGCATCTACGCCTAAATAATCTTGCAATTGAAATATTGACCACATGGCGGGCGAATATAAATGTTGTATAAGTATGGCTTTGTTAATCCATGGCTCACAAAATTTAGGCGCTTCACCAGACTGTTCTAATTGTTCTTTAAAAAATTGTTGCGTCTTAGAAGGGTCTTCCTCCCACCATCCTCTTAAAGTACTTGTATCATGAGAGGAAGGTGTAACAACACTTAAATAAGGCGCATCTTTTGGATTAAAAAATAAACTATTGTTTGCCTTAGGCATTCTTTGTACTTCCAAACTTAAAATGCCTAACTGCTTCATTACTTCAGGTAAACAAGCGGGCACTAATCCTAAATCCTCTCCACAAATAAGCATATTAGTGGCTCTTTTTAAATTAGGCAGTTTTTCTAATGCCTCTTTCTCCCAAGCATTGTTTTGTTTGACAAAGAAATAATCTACATACAATTCTCTAAGTACTTGCTTTGTTTTATCATCAAGTGATTGAAAAGAGGATGTGCCTTCGATATTAAATCTGAAATGATATAGGCTCGGCTTTTCGTCTTCAAATAAAATTACATTGGTTAATAGTTGCATTAAACCATCTTGTATTTTATTTTGCCAATCGTCATTAGGTAGGGTTTTAAAATGATGCACAATTTCCACCTGTGTTTTAAAAGCAGGCAAGAATGTATACTGCCCATCTCCTATAGCTTCTAAATAATTATTTTTTACATACTCGTTATCATAGCCAAATAATTGAAACAAATTGGTTTCATTAATGAAGGGTTGGGTAAACCTGTTCGCATCCAATGAAATGCCCTTACTATGAAAATCATGCAAGCTTACTGGAATGGCAGGAACAAAACGTCCCATAATGCCATCTACTGCATGCATAGGTATACTCCAAATTCTAAAAAATCCTAAAATATGATCAATTCTAAAAGCATCAAAATAAAAACGCATTTGCTCGAAGCGAAGTTTCCACCAACTATAATTGGTAGCGGCCATCTTTTCCCAATTATAAGTCGGAAAGCCCCAGTTCTGTCCTTTCACTGCAAAATCATCTGGAGGAGCGCCAGCTTGTCTGTCCATATGAAATAAGTCTGAATGCTGCCAGGCATCGGCCCCAAACCTATACACACCAATAGGTATATCTCCTTTTACAATAATACCATTTTCATGCGCATACCTAGTAGCCGACTTTAATTGCAAATGCAAATGATACTGTACATAATAGTAAAAACTAATTTCTGAATAAGTACTAGACTTAGGGTCCGCCAATTTTTGAATAGCTAATTCATTGTATTTTGAATGTGTTGGCCAGGCATTAAAATTAACTGTACCATGCAATTCTCGTAAATAAGAAAATGCACTATAAGAAACTAACCAGTGTGCATTGTCTTTAAAAAATTCAGTGAAACTAGCAGAGGCCAATTCATGTTTACCATTTTTATCAAACAAGGTTCTTAAAACCTTCCACTTTAGTTTCATCACTGCTTCATAATCGACCGCCTCTAATGCATTTAATTTTTCTTTTTCAAGAATATAAGATTCAATTAAACTTTCTTGCTTAGGCAATATCATTTCATCTATTCTTATTAGTAGTGGATGTAGTGCAAATGCCGATATAGCAGCATAAGGATAAGAATCCATCCAGGTATGGGTGGCCGTTGTATCGTTTACAGGTAGTAGCTGAATTAATTTAAGCCCAATTTTTTTTGACCAATCTACAAGTAATTTAATATCTGAAAATTCACCCACCCCACAACCTTCATTCGATCTTAAGGAGAATACAGGAATGGCTACCCCTGCTCCTTTCCACTCTGTACTATTTAAGGCGGCAAAACCATCATTGCAAATAACTAATTTATTTTTACTAGCAGGCTCATAGACAACTCTATTGTTGCCTGCTTCATAACTTATAAATATTTTCTTTTTTTGATCATAAATTCCATATTTATAAATTAAAGGGAAAGAAGTTTCCTTTAAATCTAAGGCCAATTCAAAATAATCCGAGTCTTTTATTTTGGTAAGTGGTATTGTTTTTTGAATATCCCAATTACCCAATACTGCTGACTCCCCAATCATACATAAGGTTTGCCCTTTTTTTAATAAAGGTGCCTTTACCTTAAATAAATGCGTTTTTGTTTTGGTTATTTTTTTGGCAAGTGCCAATTCTAGTTTGTCTTTTAATAAAGTTGAACTAAAGGGCTCTGTATAAAATACATTTTCAATTTGACCTGCAAAATTCCAAGTATCTATTAAAACTAACTCATCATTTGTGAAAGAGGCTAAGTCAAGCATTTTATCATTACCCCACTCTAGTATTTCTGCTCCCTTATCATCCTTAATTAAATAATGATAAATTATTTTGTCTGCATTATCTGTTTTGGGAAAATTTAAATGTAATACCCAGTAGGTTTCATTTAAATAAACCATTGGAATGGCATTATGAGATTCCCCTCCACCTAATAATGGATGATCTCCATAAATCCATATACTTTGACCATAATTGGTTTTGTACTTAAGATGAAAGCTAAGTTTAATCGTATTTTCTTTTTTAACTGTTTTGGTTTTCATGCAATCAAAATCTCTATTCAATCGTTATTACTAGGTTAAGTAACTAAAGATAAAATAATAAAGTGTACGAAAAACACATTAAATTTAATTTTAGTTAAATAATAGTACCAGTCGTATATTTACCTATACTACTTATTATCAATTGATTATGTAATTAAATGGATAAAATTATTATATATACCGATGGCTCCTCTAGGGGTAATCCAGGTCCGGGGGGATTCGGTGCTATATTAATGTGGGCAGGCAAAACCAAAGAGTTACATGAAGCCTATCGTAAAACCACTAATAATAGAATGGAATTATTGGCGGTGATTAAAGCCTTAAGCGCCTTGAAAACGAAAACCTTACCTATACATATTTATACAGATAGTAAATATGTAGTAGAATCGGTAGAAAAAAAATGGTTAAACAACTGGATCAAATCCGATTTCAAGGGCGGCAAGAAAAATAAAGACCTCTGGTTAGCCTATCATAAAATAGCTGCTCCTTTTTCTATAAAATTTCATTGGGTAAAAGGGCACAGTGATAACCCACATAATAATAGATGTGATGTATTAGCTACAGAGGCTGCCGACAATGGCCCTTGGAAAATTGATGAAGTTTTCGAATTAAATGAAGCTGCTAAATAATATTTGAAATACTAAGGAGTAGTTGAACTACTACTTAAATACTTAAAATTTAGATGGCTTTGAACTTCGGTATAAGTACACGAAAAGAGCCAAATAAAACGCCTCCAAATACTAAAGTACCCGCCACACTATAAGGATAGAAAGGTAAACCGTCTACCATAGTTTGTATAAGACCAGTAATTGTGAATGCATGATGATATCCTCCGCCTTGAGACCAAACTAAAAAGTTAGAAACTAAAAAGTAAGCAGTTGGTGCACTTAAAAAGCCAATAAGATATTTAGAGAACTTATTGCTTTGTAAACCAAAACCAAATACAGCAGTACCCGCAATTAATACATAGTTTAATAATTGACCTTCATAAAAGCCTTGCATGGCGGTTAAATGATAAGTAAATAATACTTGGTATAATAAGTCTGAAATAAACATAGAAAGTATTGGCAATAAAAAAGCATATTGTTTTTTATTTGCAAATAAAGATCCTCCAAATAAGGCAATAGCAATTTGTGGTGCGAACCCATAAGGTCTTCCAGGTAATACACGGTATAAAGCACTAGTAAGTATCATTATGACTAAGGCCACCAATATTTGCTTATTGAATCTCATTTTTTTGTTTTTAACTTTAAAGGGTAAGCTTCTTAAAAAAAGCCTAGGAAACAAAAATAAGGTTTTCATTCATTATTTATAAATAATGATTTTCCTCAATTGTGAATAAACTATTTAGGGACATAGGCCTTGAACAGTAAGGCTGGCAATTTAGCCTTTAGTTTGACCATGGTATTTGGTGTTAAAAGCGCAGTATCACCGGCTTTATAAGCTATATCTTCAATAACAACTTCACCCTCCATGACTAATAATAGCTCTAAGCTATAGGTTGAAATTGTGTAAACTTCACCTGCATTTAGCCTTAGTTTAGTTAAACCAAAATCGGGTACAGGACAGGGATAATTTGTTTCTTGGTCATTTAGCATCTCCCCTTTTAGTATTAAAGGATAAGTGGGTACAAAACTAACATGTTGAATAAGCTCCTTAACATCTACATGTTTAGGTGTTAATCCTCCTCTTAAAACATTATCACTATTCGCCATTAATTCTATATTCTGTCCTTCTAAATAAGCATGCAATATGCCTGCCCCTTGAAAAATACCTTGGTACTTTGGAATATTTACAATGTTTAAAATATAAATGGAGAAAATTCCTTTATCAATATTTTTTAAAGGTATGCCGTCTTTATAATATTTATTTGCCCAATAGTGAGGATCCTTTTTAGTAACTGTTCCTCTTGCAACAGCCTCAGCTGCTTCTTCTAATAATGGTTTTAAAATAGAATCAGATGCCTCCATGGGTAGCTGCATAAAAAATGAATAAAGGTTTTGATAATCCACCCCTCTAAATTCATTCATTAAGGGCCTGAAATAAATATAACTATTCAACCTTTCTTCTAAAATTGCTGGCGCTAAAAAACCATGTAGTAACCAAAAGTCGCTCAGCGCCACCATCAGTTCTGGTTTATGATTCTCGTCTTTATAATTTCTATTGGCTGCATCAATGGAGATACCCTTGGCTTCTTCTGCGTTAAAACCAATAACTGCATTTTCTTTACTGGGATGCACTTGAATACTTAGCATCTCCTGCACATCTAAAATTTTATATAAATATGGCAGTGTTTTAAACTTAGTGGCTACTTCTTTCCCTAGCCATTGATTGGGTTGTTCTTTTATAAATTGCGCTAAGTCTTTCTCTCCATCTGGCGTTTGTATAGTCGAAGCTGCTAAAGCATGCGCCCCCATCCAATATTCAGCATAAGGCAAATGATTTACATTCTCTACGCCCATTAAATTAGGAAGAAAGGTCTTACCTCCCCAGTCATAATGCCTATGTTTTCCTAGTAATTTATACGCTTTTTGCATGTAGATAAAATGTCGATGTTTGGGCTATAGTATAAAGCTAAATGAATTTTAAATGAGCAACAAAGAAATTGGGATTTTTGGGGAAAATACAGCTGTACAGCACCTTATTGTATTAGGCTATGAGATACTTCAAAGAAATTGGAGATATAGTCATTTAGAAATAGACATTATTGCCAGCAAGGACAAACGCCTGCATATTATTGAAGTAAAAACCAGAACCAGTATTGAATTTGGTTATCCAGAACAATTTATAAACAAACAAAAAATGCAGTTTTTAAAAAATGCAGCAGCGCATTTTCAATACCAAAACCCTGGGTGGAAATACTTGCAGTTCGATGTCATTTCCATTTTCTTGAATGAGAAACAAATATGGGAATTAGCTTTTTTCGAGGATGTGTATTTCTAAAAAGTATTAGCCAATTAGCTCCTGCATTTTCTCTACCATTTTATAGGTAGCTGGACACAATTCAACGTTTTGCTTGTGCACATGCATGTACTCGGTCATTTTTCTTTTGGTCAAGTGTGGAAATCCAGCACAATCTGCTGGTCTAATTTCATAAATATTACACTTATTCGTTTTCAAATTTAAAAACTGACAAGGCTGTAATTTATTCAACCAATCTTTATCCTTTTTATCATATTCCAAATACTTTTCTTTAAAAGCAGCAGGTGTCATTTCTAAATGACTTGAAATTCTTTTAATATCGGTAGGTGTAAAAGTAGGGCTCATAGTTTTGCAACAGTTCGCACATGATAAACAATCTATCTCCTTCCAAACTAAGGGGCTAATTTTTTGAGTTAATTGATCAAGTCCTTTAGGCGTGTTCTTTTCTATTTTTCTAAGAAATGATTTTAATTGTTTCCCGTTATGCCTCACTTTCTGCTTAAATGACCTTAAATTTACTTTCATATTGATGATTAATCTGACGCGAAATAAAATCATTAATGCATAACTATCAAATCTTTTATTCAAGCATATGAATTGGGCTCCCTATAAAAAAGGATTCAAAGCATTCTTACAACTTGAAAAGTCGTTAAGCGCACATTCTGTGGAAGCTTACTTAAGAGATATTGATAAATTAACCAACTACCTTGAATCTAATGAAGAACCGCTGAGCCCTGCAGATATTACTTTACAACACCTGCAATCATTCATACAATGTATTGGAGAAATGGAGATGGCACCTACTTCTCAAGCAAGAATCATATCAGGCATAAAATCATTTTTCAAATATTGCTTGTTGGAACAAATTTGTACAGTCAACCCTACTACACTTTTACCTAGCCCTAAAACAAGACGTAAACTACCCGATGTTTTAAGCTTTGAAGAAATTGAACTATTAATAGGTCAGATAGATCTTAGTAAACCAGAAGGTGGCCGCAATAAAGCTATTTTAGAAACCATGTATAGCTCTGGCTTAAGGGTTACTGAAGCCATTAACTTAAAAATATCCTGTTTGTATTTAGATGTTGGCTTTATAAGAGTTATTGGCAAGGGCGATAAAGAAAGGCTCATTCCCATTGGATCGGATGCAATCAAATTTATTAAAATTTATAAAGACACTATTCGCGTTCATCAAACACCTGCCAAAAACTGCGAAGACATTTTATTTTTAAACAACCGTGGTAAAGGCCTTAGCCGGGTCATGATATTTTATATTATCAAAGATCTTATTTTAAAATCGGGCATAAAAAAATCGATTTCGCCCCATAGCTTCAGGCACTCTTTTGCCACCCATTTAGTGGAAGGAGGCGCCGACTTAAGGGCCGTTCAAGAAATGCTGGGACATGAAAGTATCACCACTACCGAGATCTATACCCATATTAATAGAGAATACCTAAGAGATACCTTAGATCGCTTCCATCCTGCCTTCAAAAAATAACAAAAAATACATATTTACTACCCGAAAATAAACTAGGTTTGTTCTCTAAAATTTATGTGCATGAAAAAAATACTTTTTGTTTTAACTACATTATTAAGCTTGTCTGCTACAGCTCAAGTTAAAATGCCTGCAGCCAGCCCTACTCAAACACTTATTCAAGATTTTGGATTAGGTAAAATTGAAATTGTTTATTCAAGACCAGGTCTTAAAGGCCGTGCCGCTTTTGGAAATGGTAGTTTATTAGCGCCTACTGGAATTGTTTGGAGAACAGGTGCGAATGGTGCCACCAAGGTGACTTTTTCAGATCCTGTAACTATTGGAGATAAAACCTTAGCTGCTGGTGATTATGGTTTATTTACTATCCCAGGCGAAAAAGAGTGGACTATTATTTTCAATACTAACTCTAAAGGTTGGGGAAGTTTTGAATACAAAGAAGCGGAAGATGTAGTGCGTGTAAAAGTAAAACCTGAAATGACTAGCAATAGCACTGAAACATTTACAATAGGTATTGGAAATATTACCCCTGAAACTGCTACTATTTCTTTAAAGTGGGCTAATACCATGGTTAATGTTCCTATCAAAACAGATATTAAATCTACTATTCGTAAACAAGTAGAAGCCTCTACTACTGGTGCCACCGTTACTGGTGCAGCTTACCAAGCAGCAGCTAATTTCTATTTTGACATGGATAAAGATTATGCTAAAGCATTAGCCAATGTGAACAAAGCCATTGAATCTACTCCTACTGCCTATTGGTTATTTCTTTTAAAAGCAAAAGCTCAAAAAGAATTAGGCGATAAGAAAGCTGCTAAAGCAAGTGCTGAAACTTGTATTAAAATGGCAACTGAGGCAAAAAATATGGATTATGTGCGTTCTGCAAATGATGTGATTGCTTCTCTATAAACTAAATTTAGATTGATATTTAAAAGAGTCCCGTGTGATCCACGGGACTCTTTTTTTGAGATAGGCTCTAAATGTGCGGAAGAGGAGATTCGAACTCCCACGCCCGGGTATGGGCGCTACCACCTCAAGGTAGTGCGTCTACCAATTTCGCCACCTCCGCAGTATCGCAAACCTACTTAAAATTTCTTTTCTGCTAGTATTTTTTGCATCTTTGTAAGACTTCAAATTTTCACTATGTCTACTTATACCGTTACCTGCCCAAAATGTCAACACAACTTCGAGCCTACCGATGCTATTAGAGAAGAAGTGGAAAAAGAACTGCGCGGCAAAATGACCGACTGGCAAAAAAAGAAAGAAGAAGAAACAAGCGTTTTATTAGCCGAACAAAAAATAGCTATAGAAAATGAACTGGCAGAGAAACTAAAAAAAGATTTAGGCGCTCAGTACGATCATAAAATTAAAGTCATGCAGCAGAATGAGTCTGCCATGAGTAAGCAAGTAAAAGATTTTCAAGAGAAAGAATTGGAGTTTCTTAAACAAGTACAAGCTATTCAAGCCAAGGAAGCTGAATTGGAATTAGAACTTCAAAGAAAATTAGTAAAAGAAAGAGAAACATTAAAAGCACAAATACAAAAAGAAGAAATAGAAAGAGGTTCTTTAAAGGATCAAGAACATCTGCTTAAAGTGAAAGAACTAGAAAAGCAATTAGACGACCAAAGAAAATTGGCCGATGAAATGAAGCGCAAGGCCGAACAAGGCAGCATGCAAATGCAAGGCGAAGTGCAAGAATTATTATTAGAAGAATTATTGAAAACAAGTTTCCCTTTTGACCAGATCTCAGAAGTGGGTAAAGGTGTAAGAGGTGCCGATTGTATTCAACTAGTGCGCAATAGCCTTGGACAAGAAGCAGGTAAAATTATTTATGAAAGTAAAAGAACCAAAGACTTTAACCAAGAATGGATTGATAAATTAAAGGCGGACATGCGCAGTCAAGGTGCAGACATTGCAGTGATTGTTACACAAACCTTTCCTAAAGAATTAGATCGTTTTGGCGAAAAAGACGGCGTATACATTTGCTCTTTCCAAGAAGTTAAAAGTGTTGCCTTATTATTGAGAAATGCGATTTTAAAAGTTCATGATACTAAAAAGAGTCAAGTGAATAAGGGCGATAAAATGAGTTTTTTATATGACTACTTAACTAGCAATGAATTCAGCGAACAATGGAAAGCAGTGGGCGAAGGTTTTAGACAGATGCGCTCTAGTATTCAAAAAGAAAGAGACGCTATGGAAAAACTTTGGAAAGCTAGAGAAAAGCAACTCGAAAAGGTATTGTTGAATGCGATGCACATTAAAGGATCTATTGAAGGTATCGCAGGTGCTGACGCCATTCACTTAGATTTACTTGAAGATGATACCACCATTGGAATAGAAGAAGAATAAGTATCTAAGATGGCTTAACTATTACAAAGAATTTTTAGTGATAACAAGTAACGCAGACGTAATCATTTCCAAAATGATAGTCTAAACTTACATTGATTTTATTTCCTTTATGTAATATTTCTGCTGGCACAATGCCCCTATCCCCTTTTGTTAATTCAAGAATATTAAAATCCTTTGCAAAATCTATTCCCAATTGTTCATGCTTTTTATACATGGCTTCCTTGGCTGCCCATAAAAATGCTAATTGATTCAATTGTTCTTGTTCTACCAATTTTGTAATCATTGCTTTCTCCTGGTCATTTAAAAATTTATGCGCCACTTTCGCAATGCGCGGATGTATGATTTCGATATCTATGCCTACAGGTTTGTCATCTACTGCACAAGCAGCATAACCCTTACAATGTGAAAATGAAAAATGAAAAGGCAACCCCATTAAATAGGGTTTCCCATTATCAGCCATCACCAATTGATTCAAATCTGCCTCAGGCATCATTAATTTAAATAATAACCTAACGGCCAAATGTTGTGTCCTTCTTTCCTCATTGGCAATGGGAACAGCAAGTTGCACATCTGTCTCAAAAAAAGACGCAGGTTCTTGAATAGACCAAATGGCTAGATGGGCTGTCTCGTTAATATTTTGTTGATAAAAGAAAGGCATTTTGAATTAGATTGCGGTCTGTTTTAAAGACCGAAATTAAACATAAATCGATTAAGATGATATTATCAGATTCACGCATACTAGAAGAAATTCAAAAAGGAACCATCAAAATTGAACCCTACGATCGCAAAGACTTAGGAAGTAACAGCTATGACGTGCATTTAGGCAAATGGTTAGCTACTTATGACAATGCCATTTTAGACGCAAAAGCACATAATACGATAACTTATTTTGAAATTCCTGAGGAAGGTTTTGTTTTAGAACCTACCGGATTTTATTTAGGCGTTACTTTGGAATATACTGAAACACATGCGCATGTTCCCTTTTTAGAAGGTAAGTCTTCTACAGGAAGATTAGGTATTGACATTCATGCCACAGCTGGTAAAGGAGATGTTGGTTTTTGTGGCTACTGGACTTTAGAAATTTCTGTAAAACAACCTGTTCGTATTTACAAAGGCATGCCTATTGGTCAACTTATTTATTTCCCAGTCGATGGAGAGATTGAAGTTAAATACAATCAAAAGAAAAACGCTAAATATAGCGGACAGCCTGAGAAGCCTATTGAAAGTATGATGTGGAAGAACCAGTTTTAGTGTTGTATTCCCTTTAATTTATTTAGTACCTTTTCATTATTTAGTATTTTATCAAATACTTTAAATAAATTAATTTACTGCTTTAATTTATTATAAGCAAGTACCCATAATAACACTTCATCATAACTTTTTATGCCTTTCGTTTGTTTATTCCATTGCAAGAACTGATCATAGAGTGATGTAGAAGCCGGTAGCAGCAAGTGTTGTCTTTGTATAAAAAATTCTTTTATTTTTTTTCTATCCTCTATCACCTTAGCGTCCAACAAAGTTTTATTTCTATTCACAATGGTTTTCCATTTATCAAAATTGCCCGTTTTAGCAATTAAGTTTAATTGCTCAGATTGACTATACGTAAACATTTGTATAAGCATAGAATACTTAAAAACAGGATCGCTGGTTTTTGAGGCCACTACAAAAGCAATAAAATTGGCTTCTGCTTCTGAGGCATAACCCATTTGGTGTGCTAGTTCATGACAACTCGTAAAAGGCAGGGTTAATAAAGGAACATCGGCCCTAATAATGGCTTCCCCCGTTAAGGGTTGATAAAATGCCATATAGCCAATATAGTCTCCCCAAATAGGGAAATGCGCCTTTTTCAAAACAGGCTTTTCAAGATGAAGGAAAGGATAGTTATTTGGGATTTCCTTATATTCTTGGAGGGTATGGTCAAATACCTGCTTATAATTCAAGCTAGCTATGACCGAATCGGGTAATTTTTGCCTGGTCAAATTCAACTGGTCAATTAGCTGCAAGCTCAAACTGTCTAATTGAACTTCCGAATAACTGGTATCAATACTTAAATGAAAGCTTTGGGCCGGGCTAGATTTACGGTAATTCAATCCCCATAAAAGCATAAAAACAACATAGAGCTGCACAAGCTTCATAAGCAGATTCTTTCCAAAATTCAATAAATCAGTCCAGAAACTATGCAGATTGAATTTATTTTTAAGTACAGATAAACTTTCTATTAATTTGATAACCAATATAATAACTATCAATAAATAGACGTACTCCCCTAATGGGATATTAGTAGCCCCTGAGATAGTTCTTAAGCATGCCCCTATATACTGAAATAGACCAAAACTAAAGTATTCACTCACCTGATTTGGGAAAAAGGAATAGCCTAAAATGGCCAATGCCAGACCTACCCAAAGGTAACTAAGCATAGTTTGGAGTGGTTTGGACAGTTTTAGTAGGTTTTTTTTCAAGTTTTATTGGGTTTTGGGCCATCTAGGCTTAGTCAAAGCTTCCCTAGTCAAAAGTAGGATAAACTTTGTCTTTTGGTTGGTTTTTACTAACTTTGCCAACCTTATAAGTACGGTTATGAACCAAAACAGGGCTTACGAAATAGCATTTGTGGGTTTGAGACCCGGTTTACATGAGTTCGAATACCGTATCGAGGATCAGTTCTTTAACAGTTTTGGACAACAAGACTTCTCTAATTGCAATACCCTGGTCAAGCTTACGCTTGACAAAAAACAAGGTTTCTTGCAATTACATTTTGATGTAGATGGAAAAATTGACACCCTTTGCGATCGTTGCGGCAATCCCCTAACGATTCAATTATGGGATGAATTCAACTTAATTGTAAAATTAGTGGATGACCCAATTACCATGAACAGTCAAGAAGAAGATCCGGACATTTTTTATATCGATAAAAATGAACACCATTTTTCGGTAGCCGCATGGATTTATGAATTCATTAATTTAAGTATTCCCTTACAACATATTTGCAAGGAGAATGAAAAAGGTGAATCTACCTGCAATAAAAAAGTCTTAGAACAGTTGAACCAATTCAAAGTAAATCCAACAGAAGTGAATAATAAAAACATCTGGAAAGGTTTAGAAAAATTTAAAGGACTAGATGACACGAATGAGGAAGAAGTAAACAAGAATTAAAAACGAATATTAAATAATAATTTTAAAAAATAAGAGATGCCTAATCCTAAACGCAGACACTCACAACAACGTAGTGCTAAAAGAAGAACTCACTATGTAGCTCAAGAAGTTACATTAAGCAAAGATGGAACAACTGGAGAAATCCATGTACGTCATCGTGCGCACGTTCAAGAAGGTAAATTGTACTACAAAGGTTTATTAGTTAGCGAAAAAGCGCCACTAAAAGCCTAATTACTGACTCAATGAATATTGGCATCGATATGATGGGAGGCGATTACGCCCCACTGGAAGCCGTTAAAGGTGTACAGCAATATTTAGCCCATTCAGAAAATAATTTATTTTGTATAGGTGAAGAAACCCAACTGAAAGAACTTTTTCGGATCCATGGGATTTCCTCACCTTTTTTACATATTGTACCTGCCACTGAAGTGATAGGTTACCACGAACACCCTACAAAAGCTTTAAAGGAAAAACCAAATTCATCTATTGCTATTGGTTTTAAATTATTAGTCACTGGTGAGATAGATGCCTTCTTAAGTGCAGGCAATACGGGCGCCATGTTAGTAGGTGCTATGTTTAGTATTAAACCTATCAAAGGTGTATTAAGACCTACCATTGCTTCCCTGCTTCCTAAACTAAATGGCAAAACGGGTATATTAGTAGATGTAGGTTTAAATGCCGATTGCAAACCAGAACAATTAAATCAGTTTGGTATTTTAGGCAACTTATACGCAAAGCATATTTTAAATATTGAAAACCCTACTGTAGGTTTATTGAATGTTGGCGAAGAAGAAGGCAAAGGCAATATTTTAGCACAAGCCACTTACCCACTATTAAAAGAAAATACTGCCATTCAATTTATTGGCAATGTAGAAGGCAGAGATGTTTTCAATGATAAAGCCGACGTTATTGTTTGCGATGGCTTTACTGGAAATATTATTTTAAAAACTGCTGAAGCCATGTATGATGCAGCGGCTCATCAAAAATTAGAAAACGATTCTTTCTTTGGCAGATTCCACTTTGAAAATTACGGCGGCACCCCTGTATTAGGCGTGAATAAGCCAGTGATAATTGGTCATGGCATTAGTAATACCAAAGCATTCTACAATATGATTTTACTTGCTGAAAAAATGATCCAAACACGCTTCTGCGAAATCATTACCAGCAACTTCGAGAATCTATAGTACAAATCTATTTGTATCCTTCCAATTCTTATTTATAATTTCACGCATCGCCCTACTCATCGCCCTTATTTTCGTTCAAAACATCTGCATTTCTTTATTCTCTCTTTCTTTATAATTAGTTTATTTTTACTTTATCACTAAAGTGAAAAATACATGTGGTTAAATAATATTTTAGAAACTATTGGCAATACTCCACTCATTCGTTTGAATAAAATAACGAGCGAGATTCCTGCCACTGTGCTTGCTAAAGTGGATTATTTTAACCCAGGTAATTCTATTAAAGATAGGATGGCGTTGAAAATGGTTGAAGTAGCTGAGGCAGAAGGAAAACTTAAACCAGGAGGAACCATTATAGAATGCACGAGTGGTAATACCGGAATGGGACTTGCCTTAGTGGCTATTGTAAAAGGATACAAATGTATTTTCACCACCACCGATAAACAGAGCAAAGAAAAGATGGATATACTTAGAGCCGTGGGTGCTGAAGTAATTGTATGTCCAACGAATGTAGCGCCTGAGGATCCTAAAAGTTATTATTCAGTAGCTAGAAAATTAGCAGCAGAAACACCGAATTCTTTTTTCTTTAATCAATATGATAATTTAGCTAATAGACAAGCGCATTATGAAAGTACAGGGCCGGAAATTTGGGATCAAACAGAAGGGAAAATTACCCATTTAGTATGCACTGCAGGAACCGGTGGCACTATAACAGGTACCGCGAAATATTTAAAAGAAAAAAATCCAACTATTCAAGTATGGGCCATAGATCCTATTGGTTCATTGCTCACTCATTATTTTCAAACAGGCATTGAAGACCATTCCTATGTTCAACCTTATATAGCAGAAGGTTTTGGAGAAGACTTTGTACCTGCCAATTATGATATGTCTGTGATTGACCATTTTGAACAAGTAGGCGATAAAGAAGGTGCATTAATGACAAGGCGTTTAGCAAAAGAAGAAGGTTTATTCTGTGGCTATAGTGCAGGAAGTTGTATTCAAGGTTTAATTCAATTAAAGGATAAATTGAAACCAACAGATGTAGTGGTATGTATTTTACATGACCATGGTAGTAGGTATGTTGGTAAAGTCTATAATGACGAATGGATGAAAAGCAAGGGCTTTCTTTAATACATTGGTTCTCAATTAAAAATGTGTGTATTCTTCCCTATTTTGTGGATTATTTTACCATAATTCTAAGGCTAAGGCTAACATTCGTTTGGGCCTTAAATTGTATCTTTGCCACTCAATAATTAAACTATGAGCAATTACAGAGCAGGGGTTTTATTTGGTAAAGAATTAGAGGCATTATACAACGACGCAAAAGCTAACAAGTTTGCTATTCCAGCAGTGAATACCACTGGAACAGACACCATTAATGCAGCTATTGAAACAGCAGCTAAAGTGAACTCTCCTATTATTATTCAATTCTCAAATGGTGGAGCTCAATTTATAGCAGGCAAAGGAATGCCTAACGATAATTTACAAGCTAATATTCAAGGAGCTATTGCGGGTGCTTTACATGTGCACCAAGTTGCAAAGTTTTACAATGTGCCTGTTATTCTACATACCGATCACGCAGCAAAAAAATGGTTACCCTGGATTAGCGCTTTAATTGACGCAGGTGAACAATATAAAAAAGAAAAAGGACAACCTTTATTCAGTTCACATATGTTGGACTTGTCTGAAGAGAGTTTAGAAGAGAACATTCAAACTTCTGTAGAATTTTATAAAAGAATGGCACCTCTTGGAATGAGTATTGAAATTGAATTAGGTGTAACAGGTGGTGAAGAAGATGGTGTTGACAATAGCAGTGTTGACAATGATAAATTATATACACAACCAGAACACGTTGAATACGCTTATACTGAATTAAGTAAAGTAGGTAATTTATTTACAGTAGCTGCTGCTTTTGGTAACGTACATGGTGTATACAAACCAGGTAATGTTGAATTAAGACCAGACATATTAAATAATAGCCAAGTATATATACAGAAGAAATTAAACACAGCAGAGAAGCCAGTGTATTTTGTTTTTCATGGCGGATCCGGGTCTCCTCAAAATCAAATTAGAGAAGCCATTGGATACGGTGCTATTAAAATGAATTTAGACACCGATTTACAATGGGCTTTCTGGGAAGGTATTCTAGGCTATTACAAAAAGAATGAAGCCTTCTTGCAAGCTCAATTAGGTAATCCAGAAGGAGCAGATAAGCCTAACAAGAAGTATTACGACCCTAGAGTTTGGTTAAGAAAAGGGGAAGAATCCTTTATTAAGAGATTGGAAGTTGCTTTTGATGACTTAAACTGTATTGGCAGAAACGCTTAAACAAAATTTTAACACAGCTGCCTATTTATTAAATGGGCGGCTGTTTATTTTTATATAACTTCATAAGGACTAAAACGATTGCTTAACTATGAGAAATAGAGAAGAAGATATTGAAGTAAACTTAACAGGTGAAGAG
>Ga0194037_1001340_pt1 | contig 17895 bp, 16 predicted proteins | sample JunL306m_MetaG_FD_148653 | JGI IMG/M metagenome (GOLD analysis project Ga0194037, IMG submission 148653) | Anoxic zone freshwater microbial communities from boreal shield lake in IISD Experimental Lakes Area, Ontario, Canada - Jun2016-L304-6m | ecosystem: Environmental > Aquatic > Freshwater >...
CCCGGGTTTTACTCACGCCAAGATATTCGTACCCCAGTCAAAATTGGCCTGTTTGTACTTGTTGCTACCCAATTGGCTAATCTAATTTTCGTTCCCTGGCTGGGTCATGCTGGTCTGGCCCTGTCAGTGGGCACAGGGGCCTGCCTTAACGCCGCCCTACTATGGGTTGGTCTTCATAAACGGGGGGCCCTTCCCCATTTTGCTTGGGCAAAATATCTGGGGCAACTTGTATTAGCCTTAATCCCATTTGCGGCGGTGCTTATCTACGCAGCAGGCGCCCACAATTGGATTGCCTTACAAGCTGAACCTTGGACCCGAATCGGTCTATTAGCCCTATGGTTGGGTGGCGCGGCCATTGTTTACTTTGGCGCCCTAGGGTTGGTTGGAATTCGCTGGCAAAAATTCTTGCGTCATGCAAAATAGAACATATGCCAACACAACAACTCGACTATTTCACTTCTTTAGTTGCTGAAGACGAACACCTCCCATTAACTGAGGCAGCAATTGCTGTGGCTCAACATGCCTATCCCGATTTAGATGTTCAGGGTGTACTTGACCACTTGGATGAACTGGGTAATAAATTGAAGTCACGAATTACGCCGGACACTTCACCTGTTCAGCGCTTACAAATTCTGAAACACTTTTTTTATATCGAACTTGGATTTGGTCCCAACCCGAATGATTTTTATGCGCCCGAGAATTCTTACTTACATTACGTACTTGAGAATCGCAGAGGTATCCCCATTTCATTAGCCATACTCATGATGGAATTGGGTAATCAAATTGGTTTAAAGATTCGCGGGGTTTCCTTTCCAAATCACTTCATGATGCGTACCTCATTGCAGCAGGGTGAGGTGATCATGGATCCATTAACGGGCGAATCACTCTCCAAAAATCAATTACAAGAAATGCTCGATCCCTACTTGGATGCCAAAGGCTATCGCGGTGAACTCAGCCTACCTTTGAACGTATTTTTGCGAGCCTCTAGCTCGCGTGAGATCTTGTCACGCTTTCTCAGAAATCTCAAAATGATTTATTCAGAGCATGACCGCTGGGAGCGCTTGCTTGGAGTACAGGAGCGCTTAGTTATTCTGCTACCTGACTCGATTGAAGAAATTCGGGACCGCGGCCTGATCTTTGCTCAGTTAGAGTATTTACGTCCAGCCTTAGCTGACATGCACCGCTACCTCAGTGAATCTCCAGAAGCTGAAGATGCTGGCGATATTCGCGAGCACATTGCGACACTCGAGAGCCAAACTAAATTTCATTAGTGCTCTGTAGGTCAAGGCAAGTATTTACTTTTTACTGCCTTGAAAAATCTTGTAGATAGCCGCCAGCACTACGGGCACTGCAGCAGCGCCAATACCCACTAAAACAATGACGTTCAAGTTTTGGCGAATGATCGGAATGTTGCCAAAGAAATATCCAGCGATTACTAAACCAAACACCCAAAGAACAGCGCCCGTGATGTTAAAAAATTGAAAGCGTGAGAAGTTCATTGCGGATACACCGGCGACAAAGGGTGCAAAGGTTCGAATGATTGGTAAGAAGCGCGCCAAGATAATCGTCTTGCCGCCATGCTTCTCATAAAATGCATGTGTCTTACGTAAAGCATTCTGATCAATCCAGCGAAACTGACTACTAAACACGCGCTTACCAATCCAACGCCCAATAAAGTAATTCACGGTATTACCTGCCACTGCCGCAATGAGCAAGCCAAGGCATAAAGTCCAGATATTGAAATGCTCAGTTGCGCAATAAGCGCCTGCAATAAATAAGAGGGAATCACCCGGCAAAAAAGGCGCAACCACTAAACCAGTTTCTGCAAATATGATCGCAAACAAAAGACCATAAGCCCAAGGCCCATACTGCTGAATTACGATGTCTAAGTGACTATCAATATGTAGCAATAAATCACTTAGTTGTAAAAGGGTATCCATCTGCTTGCACTCCAAATATGGGCTTGTTGCGGATATTAACAGGCTCTTATAATGAAGCATGCAAACTGAACCCTACATTCAGGCTACGCATGTCCCGGAGACTATGCCAATACTTTGTATTGTTGGCCCCACCGGCGCAGGCAAAACCCATCTCGCCATGTCGCTTGCTGAACATGCTATGTCGATTGGTCTGACGCTTGAACTTGTTAGCATGGACTCAGCTTTGGTCTATCGCGGTTTAGATATTGGTAGCGCCAAACCCACTAAAGCAGAACAAGCGGCCATCGTTCATCATCTGATTGACATTCTTGAACCCACTGAGGTTTATTCAGCAGCTCGATTTGCCAAGGATGCAAAACGACTTTGTGAAGAAATCCGCAATAGGGGAAACATCCCTGTAGTGGTTGGTGGGACTATGCTGTATTGGCGCGCTTGGGCTCATGGGCTTTCGACTTTACCAACTGGTAATCCTGAAATTCGGTCGCGCTTAGATGAAGAAGGTAAAGCGATTGGTTGGCCAGCAATGCATGCCAAACTGGCTCAAGTTGATCCAGAAACTGCTGCACGCTTAAAACCCAACGATTCCCAACGAGTGCAACGGGCGCTTGAGGTATTTGAGATCACCGGTAAGCCCATGTCTGCTTTACTCGCAGATTCTCCCAGTGAAGATGGTAGAGAAGGTTCGGCTATTCCAGCTTGGATTCATTTAGTGTCGCTAGAGCCCAGTGATCGCAAACGATTACATCAAAATTTAGAAAAACGCTTTGATGAAATGCTACTTGCGGGATTCTTAGACGAAGTTAAAGCGCTGCGCAACAATTCTGCCTTACATGCAGATCTGCCAGCCATTCGGTCAGTTGGTTACCGCCAAGCTTGGGAATTTCTCAACGGGGAAATCGATGCTGAGCAGATGCGCTACAAAGCATTAGCCGCAACTAGGCAACTTGGGAAGCGCCAACTCACATGGCTCAGAGCAATCGCTGGTAGAAAAACCTTTGACCCCTTTAATCCCGAGGAATTCAAGGCGGCGCTAGAGTATTGCAAAAGCCAATTAAGTCAGAAATAAACCGAATTTAGATAACGATGGTTTGTGGGGCACCTGTTGGTCGCTCCACCACCTCACCAACGATCCAAGCTTTGAGTCCCTGTGCTGTAAGTGACTTGATTGCAGTATCTGCCTGATCTGGGGCAACAATCACTACCATGCCGATACCGCAGTTAAATACCCGCACCATCTCTGCATCCGCAACGCCGCCCTTCATTTGCAACCAGCGAAAGAGCTCTGGCATTTGCCAGCTATCACGATGCAAAATTGCTTGGGCGTTTTCTGGAAGCACACGAGGTACGTTGTCTACTAAGCCGCCGCCAGTAATGTGCGCCATGCCCTTGACGTCAATCTCAGCAATTAATTTCAGGAGGGGCTTCACATAAATTTCTGTTGGCGCCATCACAACATCGCCAAGGGGACGTCCACCCAAATCATCAGTCGGTTTAGCGCCAGCACGTTCAATAATTTTGCGTACCAATGAGTAACCATTGGAATGGGCACCGCTTGAGCCAATTGCCAAAATCGTATCGCCCGGAACGATGCGTGCACCAGAAATAATCTTAGACTTCTCGACAGCACCAACCGCAAATCCAGCTAAGTCATATTCACCAGGAGGGTACATACCAGGCATTTCCGCAGTTTCTCCGCCGATTAATGCACAACCCGCTAATTCGCAGCCCTTTGCTATGCCACCAACTACGGTAGCAGCAGTATCAACAGTGAGCTTGCCGCAGGCAAAGTAATCCAAGAAAAAGAGGGGTTCTGCACCCTGAACCAAAATATCATTCACACTCATAGCAACCAGATCTTGGCCGATCGTATCGTGGCGGTTCCATTCAAATGCCAATCTCAACTTGGTTCCAACGCCATCTGTGCCAGCAACCAGTACCGGCTCCTGATAACGCTTGGGAACTTCAAAAAGGGCTCCAAAACCTCCAATGCCAGCCAAAACACCTTCACGCATGGTTTTCTTAGCTAAGGGCTTAATACGGTCAACCAAGTCATCCCCAGCGTCAATATCGACGCCAGCATCGCGGTAGGAAAGGCCTTTTGAGGAAGAATCGGGAGATGAGGTCATGTGAAAGTTGGAATATTAGTGAAAAGTGCTACTAGGTCAGTAGAATCATTGAATTCTAGAGGATTACTTGTAATGGCTGAAATTTTTACCCCTTTTCTGGCTGCTTTCATTCTGGCCTACATCTTGAGGCCAGCCTTTCTATGGCTAGAAAGACGTCGGCTGCCCGCTCCCTTGGCTGCCACATTGACCACCATTTTTGGTCTTAGCGTCCTCATTGGAATTTTGAGTCTTTTTGTGAGCCTGCTCAAAACGGAGATTCCCCTAATTAAGGAACAGCTTCCTGGATGGATCCAAAATACTCAAGCCTGGCTTGAACCCAAGTTAATTGAATACCATATCAGCTTTAATTGGGCCAGCATCAAGGCTAGCGCAACGCAAAAAATTTCAGACCACATCAGTCAGAATGCAGATGCCTTGGTCAGCTCCACTATTGATACGGTCTTGATGTCTGGCAGCTCTGTCATTACTGCGTTTGCAAATTCCATCCTCATCATCTTCGTGATGTTTTACTTATTGATTGATTGGGATGAATTCTTTGCCTTGATTAAAAAGCTTGTTCCACCTCGCGCTCAGGAAACTGTTCATCATCTTGCTATGCACGCAGATGGTTTGTTGTCTCAATATCTCCGCGGCATGATCATTGTTATCTCCATCATGACAGTGTTCTATGGAGTAGGTCTGACTCTAGTGGGGATTAAGGGTGCAGTAGCCATTGGTGCCTTCACTGCGCTCATGATCGTGCTGCCCTATATTGGCATTGCTCTTGGCCTTACACTAGGCGTATTCTCTGCGATATTGCAGTTTGGCTTAGGATCCGAACTTATAGGCGTTTTGATTGTGTTTGGGCTAGGCCAACTTCTCGAAGGGTTTTTCTTAACACCCCGCCTAGTTGGAGAACGTATAGGTTTACATCCAGCAGTTGTACTCTTTGCATTGCTACTCTTTGGCAATCTCTTTGGTTTCTTTGGGGTACTTTTGGCACTCCCTATGAGCGCATTAGTCTTAGTTTTGACCCAGTATCTATGGTCGGTTTATACCCAAAGCACTTGGTATAAGAAATAAATTTAGTTGTAATGAACACCTCATCGCTTCCCAGACAATTCGCTCTAGACCTTAGCCATTCACCCAAATCCAGTTTAGAGAACTATTTACCCGGTAAAGATTTTGCTTTGGTTTCTTCACTGCAGTCTCTTTGTAAGTCCTGGAATAAAGCACCTAATAATCTATACAGCAATCTATACAGCAATCTATACGGCAATCCATCCAGCGATCCATCAAACAATCCCCTAAACCACCGCTGGATTTATTGGTGGGGACCAGAAGGATCTGGACGTACGCATTTGTTACAAGCAATGACAAATGCTGCGGAACACGCGGGGCTTGAAAATTTTTCTTTGCATCCAAATGAACCGATTTCCTGGGTGCGCCTAGAAGAACAAATGAATGCTCTTGCTGAAAGGGATGCCCCCTCAGTAATTACGGTTGATGATGTTGATCGATTGGATGAGCGCCTAGTTGGGGCATTATTTCGGGTTCTGAACATCGTTCAGGCGAGCAAGAACATTCACATCTTTATGGCTGGCAAAGCTGCGCCAGCGACTCTAGATCTACGCGAAGACCTGCGCACCCGTCTGGGATGGGGTTTGGTCTTTCAAACGCAGCTTTTGAATGATGATGAGAAAATACAAGCCTTAGAGCAAGCGGCAAGAGCACGAGGCCTGGTTTTATCCCCAGATGTGTTGCCTTGGTTATTAAACCGCTTTTATCGTGATATGCCCAATTTGATGGCTTTGATTGATGCTTTAGACGCTTATTCACTAGAAACTAAACGTGCTGTAACCTTGCCACTCGTTCGTGAGCTCTTACAGCCAAAATAATTTACTCCATATTCAATTTGTGACCCAGTTAGCCCTTTTCGATTTAGATCACACCCTCCTCCCTTGCGATAGCGATTATGAGTGGGGTCAATTTCTGGCACGTATCGGCGTAGTCGATGGCGACTTTTACGCGAAGCAAAATGAGCGCTTCTATCAAGACTACAAAGAAGGTAAGCTTGATATTCATGAATTTCTGCGCTTTGCCCTAAAGCCCCTTTCAGAGCATTCTCGTGCACAACTTAAAGAATGGCATGCCGCGTTCATGGAAGAAGTAATCCAGGGCCAATTAAGACAACAGGCAATTGACCTAGTAAAACGCCATCAAGACGCTGGCGATTTATGTTGCGTCATTACCGCAACGAATAGTTTTGTGACCCGCCCTATTGTAGAAAGTTTTGGTATCAAGCATCTCATCGCAACTGAACCAGCTACCATCGCAAATGACCCGCTGGCCAACTACACTGGCGAAGTCAAGGGTATACCTAATTTTCGTGCGGGTAAAGTTCAGAACCTACATGATTGGTTAGCAGCGCAAAAACTATCGTTCGATCAGATGCCGCGAAGTTATTTCTATTCTGATTCGATGAATGATCTGCCTTTACTGGAAGAGGTCAGCAATCCTGTCGCAACAAACCCGGATGAGCGCCTGCGCCACGAAGCCATTAAACGCAATTGGCCCATTCTTGAGTTGTTTGCATGATTACTAAATTTATTAAACGCATCTTGCGCCGTGACCCGATGGTCAAACACACGCAAGCCAATAACTCGGGTGCACCAAAACGCATTCCCAAGAAAGCCCATCGCATTGACCCCCATCTGCTCTCCAAGAATGCCGTTAAGGTCACGCATACGCTCCAGCAAGCAGGCTATGAAGCCTTCATTGTTGGTGGCGCAGTACGTGATCTTGCGCTGGGAATTGAGCCAAAAGACTTTGATGTTGCGACTAATGCCACGCCAGATCAAGTGCAAAGACTCTTTCGCAAGGCGCGCCTGATTGGTCGTCGTTTTCAGATTGTGCATGTCACCTTTTTTGGCAAAGGGCACCCTGAAATTATCGAAGTTTCTACCTTTAGAGCCCTTCTAGATAACGCTGGTGACCATGTCGCTGAAAGTGGGCGCATTCTACGCGATAACGTTTGGGGCTCGCAAGATGAAGATGCAGCACGGCGTGATTTCACAATTAATGCCATGTATTACGACCCTTCTTCGGAAACAGTACTGGACTATCACGGCGGTATGGCCGATATGCAAAAGAAAACCTTGCGCATGATTGGTGATCCTGCAAAGCGCTATCGTGAAGATCCCATTCGCATGCTCCGGGCAATTCGTTTTGCAGCCAAGACGGGCTTTACTTTAGATGCGCTCACACGTGCACCGATTGCAAAACTGAGCAACCTTTTACAGGACGTGCCTTCTGCCAGACTGTTTGATGAAATTCTCAAACTATTGATGTCGGGGTATTCCTGGGCTGCGATACAAGGACTTAGAGATGCGGGCTTACACCATGGTTTATTGCCATTACTAGACCACATCCTTGATAGTGGTGAAGACTCCAAAGGGGCAAATGATTTTGTTAAATTGGCATTAGCCAACACGGATCAACGCATTCAGTCTGGAAAAAGCGTTTCTGCCGGCTTCTTATTTGCCACTTTACTTTGGCCAGATCTTCTGAAGAACTGGAAGGCAAACATTGCTAAAGGTATGTCTAACCTTCCTGCGTTAAATGATGCGATGGACGATACGATTGCCGCTCAAAGTAGTGGCATGACCATTCAACGCCGCTTTGAAAGTGATATGCGAGAAATTTGGTCAATGCAGCCCCGTTTTGAGAAACGCGTAGGACGCTACCCTTATCGCCTCATTGAGTCGCCCCGCTTTAGGGCTGGTTACGACTTCCTGCTGTTGCGTTGTGCCACTGGCGAGCAGAATCCAGCATTAGGCGAATGGTGGACTCTCTTTATTGCGACAGACCCAGCCGGTCAAGATGGGCTAATGGCAAGTGCAAAGAATGCATCTGGAAATAATGCCAATCCCGTCAAACGGCGTCGTCGCAGAAAACCCAAAGAAGCTACTCCTGTAGAAAATGCGCCAGACTAAGCAGACTTAGAGAAATTTCAGTAAAGTAGTTTTATCTCTAGTTAGGAATCATATGGCACGGGCTTTTATCGGATTTGGTGGCAATCTTGGCGACACGCGTCAACTCATCACTGATGCTATTGTTTGCCTGGCCTTGCGCTCCGAATTACATATCCTAGCCAAGAGTTGCTTTTATCAAAGCGCACCTGTCGAAGCGACTGGCGGAGACTATATCAACGCTGTGATTGAAATTGAAACTGAGCTGAGTCCTTATGGGCTTTTGCATGTGTGCCAAGCAATCGAACAGGAATTCGGTCGGGAGCGCCCCTACTCCAATGCTCCGCGCACTTTAGATCTCGATATCCTGTCTTTCGAGGGTGTAATCCAAAACGAGACCGATCTCATCCTTCCCCACCCCAGAATCATTGAGCGCTCTTTTGTACTCCTCCCCCTTCTAGAGATTGCCCCCAACTTCTTCTTGCCAGATTTAGGTGAACTGAAGTCCTACTTACCTCGAGTAGCTCACCAAAGAATAGAAAAGCTACCCTGCAGGAACTGCAATTGTGGGGAAAAAGGTGTTTATAGCCCATCGGCGCATTAATTCATTAAACTCTCGCCATGGGTTACTTACAAGGCGATAAGCCAATCTCGATTACTAGACTCCTCGCAATGCATGCTGAGCGAGAAAAAATTGCCATGCTCACCGCATATGACTCCACTATGTCTGCGCTTTTGAATCGCTGCGGAGTTGAGGTCATCCTGATCGGTGACTCCCTGGGCAATGTGATTCAAGGTCATTCCTCCACTACTCCGGTTACCGTGGAGCAAATGGTCTATCACACAGAATGCGTAGCCCGCGCAAACACCCATGCTTTTCTGATTACCGATTTGCCCTTTGCTAGTTATGGTGATCCAGCACAAGCATTAGAGTCAGCTGCCGCAGTAATGCGTGCAGGTGCTGATATGGTGAAACTTGAAGGCGGTGGAGATTGGCAAGTAAACATCATTCGATACTTAGTTGATCGCGCTGTACCCGTTTGCGCTCATCTTGGCCTATTACCTCAGTCAGTTCATCTTTTGGGCGGCTACAAGGTGCAGGGCAAATCAAAAGATGCCGCCACCATCATGCTTGAACAAGCGCTGGCTTGCCAAGATGCTGGGGCACAAATGGTCGTACTGGAAGCAATCCCTTCTTCACTCGGAGCAAGAATCACTGCAGAAGTTCATATCCCAACGATTGGCATTGGCGCAGGACCAGATTGTTCTGGCCAGGTATTGGTACTTCAAGATATGCTAGGCCTCAGCCCTGGTAAACCACCCAAGTTTGTCAAAAACTTTATGGATGGCCACCACTCAGTCGAAGCAGCTATCAGAGCTTATATTCGCGAAGTGAAGTCCGGGAAATTCCCCGGACCTGAGTTCGGCTTTGCCGGCTAATCAGTGCTTAACTAAAGAAGCTCTTTACGCCATCAAACCAGCCCTTTTGCTGGGGGCTATGTTTGTCACCGGCAGTTTTGAGGCTTTCATCAAAATTTTGTAGCATTTTCTTTTGCTCATCAGTCAACTTCACTGGCGTCTCAACCACAACATGTACAAAGAGATCGCCCACTAAAGTGGAGCGTAATCCCTTAATGCCCTTGTTGCGCAAACGGAAAGTCTTACCCGTTTGGGTACCCTCTGGTATCGGAAACTCCACGCGCCCAGATAAGGTAGGCACTTCAATTTCTCCGCCGATCGTTGCCGCTGCAAATGAGATTGGCATTTGTACATGCAAATCACTACCATCACGTTCAAACACTTTATGCGGCTGAACACGCACCTCTACGTAGAGATCTCCAGATGGCCCGCCATTAACGCCAGGCTCACCATTACCGACTGATCGCACGCGCATGCCATCATCAATACCTGCTGGTATTTTGATTTCCAGCGTTTTTTGTTCTTTATGTTTTCCGCTACCGTGACAAGTTTTGCAGGGCTTAGGGATGTACTCACCAGTACCGCGGCACTTCGGGCAAGTCTGTTGCATTGAGAAAAAACCTTGTTGCACCCGCACTTGACCATGACCATCGCATGTCGAACACTTTTCTGCTTTACTACCAGGTTCAGCGCCTGTACCTTGACAGGGCTTGCAATTGCTCCAACTAGGGACTCGAATCTGAGTGGTATACCCTTCAGCCGCTTGCTCAAGAGAGATGGCCATGTTGTAGCGCAGATCTGCGCCCTTATAGACTTGAGGCCCAGCATGCCGAGCGCCCCCTTGGCCAAAAATATCACCAAAAATATCGCCAAAGGCATCAGCAAACCCGCCACCGGCACCAAAACCTCCGCCGCCAAATCCGCCACCCATCGATGGATCAACACCGGCATGACCATATTGATCATATGCAGCGCGTTTATTGGGGTCAGTTAGAGTTTCATAAGCCTCTTTTACTTCTTTAAATTGCGCTTCGGTTGTTTTGCTATCAGGATTCCGATCTGGGTGATATTTCATTGCCAATTTACGATAGGCTTTTTTTAGCTCTTCATCACTGGCGCCTTTGGCGACACCGAGCACTTCGTAATAGTCACGTTTACTTTTAGACACGGCTTGTTCCTCTCAACAACCTGAATGACACAAGTCGGCACGAGGCCGACTTGTTATTTAAGTACTTCAAAATACCTTAATGAATACGTCTTTTATACATTCAATGACTCGATTACTTCTTGTCATCCACCTCTTTAAAATCCGCATCAACTACATCAGCATCAGGGGCTGCTTGTTGTGCGCCACCAGGAGCTGCTCCTGGAGCAGCGCCACCAGCTTTAGCCTGCTCAGCAGCCATGACTTTTTCGCCTAGCTTCTGACTTGCTTTGCCTAACGCTTCAGTCTTAGACTCAATTGCTTCTTTATCACTACCTTTGATGGCTTCGTCTAATTCTTTCAAAGCTGTTTCAATGGCTTCTTTTTCAGAAGTCTCTAAGCTAGCACCGTGCTCTTCCAAGGCTTTCTTGGTTGAGTGAGCCAAAGCATCAGCAGTGTTACGTGCAGTTACTAACTCGAGGGCCTTCTTATCTTCGGCAGCATTGGCTTCAGCATCTTTCACCATGCGTTGAATTTCTTCTTCGGTCAAGCCAGAGTTTGCTTTGATGGTGATCTTGTTTTCTTTACCAGTGGTTTTGTCTTTTGCGGTGACATGCAAAATACCGTTGGCATCGATGTCAAAGGTCACTTCAATTTGTGGCAAACCACGTTGCGCAGGGGCAATACCCTCGAGGTTAAATTCCCCAAGCAACTTGTTTGCAACCGCCATCTCACGCTCACCTTGGAAGCACTTAATGGTTACCGCAGGCTGGTTATCTTCAGCTGTAGAGTACACCTGAGAATGCTTGGTTGGAATAGTCGTGTTCTTAGGAATCATCTTGGTCATAACACCACCCAAGGTCTCGATACCCAATGACAATGGGGTCACGTCTAAGAGTAATACGTCCTTACGATCGCCAGACAATACGGAACCTTGAATCGCAGCACCAACGGCAACTGCTTCATCAGGGTTTACGTCCTTACGTGGCTCTTTACCAAAGATTTCTTTGACTTTATCCTGAACTGCAGGCATCCGTGTTTGACCACCGACCAAAATCACGTCATCGATATCAGCCACATTTACGCCAGCATCTTTAATCGCAGTTAAGCAAGGACCCGCCGTACGGTTGATCAATTCTTCTACTAAAGATTCCAACTTGGCACGAGTTAGTTTTAAGTTCAAATGCTTAGGACCGCTAGCATCAGCTGTTACATAAGGCAAATTGATTTCTGTCTGCTGTGCGGATGACAGCTCGATCTTGGCTTTTTCTGCAGCATCTTTCAAACGCTGTAATGCCAATACGTCTTTACTCAAATCTACGCCTTGCTCCTTCTTGAACTCAGCAATGATCCAATCAATGATGCGTTGGTCAAAGTCTTCACCGCCCAAGAAAGTGTCGCCGTTAGTGGAGAGCACTTCAAACTGCTTCTCACCATCTACGTTAGCAATCTCAATGATAGATACGTCAAATGTACCGCCACCTAGGTCATATACGGCGATCTTGCGATCTACCTTATCTTGTTTATCCAAGCCGAACGCTAAAGCAGCTGCAGTAGGCTCATTGATGATGCGCTTCACATCTAAACCCGCGATACGGCCAGCATCTTTAGTTGCTTGACGCTGACTGTCGTTAAAGTAAGCAGGAACAGTAATCACCGCCTCTGTGACTTCTTCACCGAGATAATCTTCGGCAGTCTTTTTCATTTTGCGTAAGATTTCTGCCGACACTTGCTGTGGCGCCATTTTCTGATCACGTGCTTCAACCCAAGCATCACCATTCTCTGCTTGAACAATCTTATAAGGCATGAGACCGATGTCCTTTTGTACTTCGGCATCAGTAAATTTACGGCCCATCAAACGCTTCACTGCGTAGATGGTGTTTCTAGGATTGGTTACTGACTGACGTTTTGCTGGCGCGCCAACCAATACTTCGCCATCTTCAACGTAAGCGATGATGGATGGGGTTGTGCGAGCGCCTTCTGCGTTCTCGACAACTTTAGGTGCATTGTTTTCAACGACTGAAACACATGAATTTGTGGTTCCTAAGTCGATTCCGATAATCTTTCCCATAATTGCTCCAAAAAATTTGAGTTACTAAGTTGTTTTGATGAATTACTACTTTGAATATTCCAATACGCAATAAATGGGGTCTAAAAAGCGGAATTCAAGGGCTGGAATAGCAAAAAAGGCAGAAATCTGCCCTTTTTATGCAATTTTTGAGGTTTTAGCCCTTATTTAGGTGCGCTAACCGTCACTAAAGCAGGTCTGAGCACCCTGTCAGCAACCGTATAACCTCGCTGCAACACAGAAACTATCGTATTCGGCTCTTGCTCAGATGGTACTGAGGCAATGGCCTGATGATGGTGCGGATCAAATTTATCCCCAAGCGCAGGATTAATTTCAGTCATCCGGCCTTTTTCAAATGCGGATAAAAGCTGCTTCAAGGTAATTTCTAGGCCTTCCTTAAAGGCCTTAGCATCAGCAGCATCAGTGCTTAAAGCAGCATAAAGACTGTCAGTTACTGGCAGCAAGTGTTCTGCAAAACTTTCAATGGCAAACTTATGGGCCTTGGCAATATCTTCGACGGCGCGGCGGCGAATATTTTCACCTTCGGCCTTAGCGCGCAAGAAGTTATCTTGCAACTCCCCAATCTGTTGATTGAGCTCTACTATCTCTTGTTCAGACGTCTTTACAAGAGTAGGCTCAACAGCCGCCTCCGCTTGGGGTTCGGTAGCAGAATTTTCTTGCTCTGGGGATGGGTGTTGATTTTCTTGTGTCATGGCGGCTATTTTACTTTTCTATCAGAATGGCTACTACTGTGCAATATGGGGTTGATTAGATTAATTTCAAGCCTTCGTTCTTTCTGCAAGCTCGGCTCTTTCATTGCGCTTAGCCAGAACTTCTGCAGACTCGACCCCCAAAGACCAGCCCAGCAGATGCTCATAGGCTATCTCCCTGAGCGCTTCGATCCATTTTGGATTGCTATTTAAGCAAGGAATATAGCGGTAGTCCTTACCGCCGTGCTCCAAAAATATTTCTCGCGCTTCCATCGCGATCTCTTCCAATGTTTCTAAGCAATCCGCTGGAAATCCTGGGCAGAAAATATCGATTCGTTGACAAGCTTCTTTTGCCAACTTTTCAATCGTTGGGGCGGTATAGGGCTTTAACCATTCGGCTTTACCAAAGCGCGATTGGAAAGTGACAAGATATTGCCCCGACTCTAAGCCTAAAGATTCACCCAGTAAGCGCCCGGTTTTCAGACACTCACAGTGATAAGGGTCGCCTTTCATTAAGTTGCGTTTAGGCAAACCATGAAAAGACATCACAAATCGATCGCCGCTCGCAAAATCTGGGTATCCATCTTTGTCCCAGCTAGATAAAACTTGGTCTCGAAGTGCGGCTATATATGCAGGATTGTCGTGATAGTGCTTAATTAAACGTAACTCAGGTTGATCGCGCCAAGTACCCAGAACTCGAAAGACTTCATCAAAACTAGATGCAGTAGTGGTGGCAGAGTATTGAGGGTATAGAGGTAGGAGTAATAAACGCTCCATACCCTGTTCTTTGAGGCCTTCCAAGACTTTCTGGGTTGAAGGCTGACCATAACGCATAGCCAAATCTACCAGGACGGTATGGCCCTCATTCGTAAATTGCTCACCCAGTTCTTTGGCTTGTAAGCGTGAGTAATGCATTAAAGGCGAACCCAGCTGGGGCATCCAAATAGAGGCATATTTTTTAGCAGAAGCACTACTGCGAATTGGCAAAATAATGCCATTCAAGATGAACCACCAAATGATGCGGGGAATTTCTACGACACGAGGATCCGAAAGAAATTCCTTTAAATAAGCTCTCACTGCTTTTGGTGTTGGTGCAGAAGGTGTTCCTAAGTTTAATAACAGCACCGCTGTCTTGGAAGCTCGTAAGTGTGGGTTCTGTTTCAAAATAGCTTGTCTCTAGTAAATAAATATTTTATAAATACATTCAATCGTTTTTAAGTGCTCAGAGCACCCGAGAGTAGTTTAGAAGTAATGTCCACAATTGGAATCACCCGGTCATAAGCCATTCTAGTGGGGCCGATCACTCCCAAAGTACCCACGATCTGGCCATCCACGCTATATGGGGCGCTAATGACAGCTAAATCTTCATAGGGTAATAAATCACTTTCGCCCCCAATAAATATTTGAATGCCATCTGCGTGACTAGACACATCTAGCAACTGCATTAAGACCGATTTTTGTTCCAACATGTCAAACATTTTGCGTAACTTGTCTAGGTTGGCGCTCAAGTCGCCAACATTCAGTAAGCGGCGCTCACCTGATAACACCATATCACCACCGCCCATATCGTAATCAGCAACCCCGCTTTGCAAAGCTAAGGCCATTAATCCAGAGATATCTGCCCGTAAATGATCTAAATCTGATTTGAGGTGCATGCGCACTTGCTCAAAACTTTTTCCAGCAAATTGCGCGTTAATAAAGTTACCCGCTTCGATGAGCTGGCTAGGGGTGTAATCCTGAGTCGTGGGCAGAATCCGATTTTGTACGTCACCTTCAGGTGTCACCATGATTAATAAGATCTTGCCTTCACCCAAGCGCAAAAACTCAATGTGCTTAAAAACCTGGGTACGCTTCGGGGTCATCACTACCCCAGCAAAATGGGTCAAGTTTGACAGCATCTGAGCGGCTGAACTCAGCACTCTTTGAGGCGAGTCTGGCAAGAGGCCTTTTTCTACCTCCCGAGCAGCCATCTCCTCAAGGGGGCGAACCGTGACCATGGTATCTACAAATAAACGGTAGCCCCTAGGGGTGGGTACACGGCCTGCAGAGGTATGAGGGCTAGTGACTAGGCCCATATCTTCCAAATCAGCCATGACATTCCGAATGGTGGCTGCGGAGAGATCTAAACCTGAGAACCTGGATAAGGTGCGCGAGCCAATAGGCTGGCCCTCCTCGATATAGCGCTCGATGAGGGTTTTTAGTAAGGCGCGGGAACGTTCGTCCATGGTGGAAGGGATTTTATGCCTATGGTTTAATCGTTATATGTTAAGCCCATCCCCAAATTCCACCAAGAAGGCATTTAGTCGGGTTGCGCTTGTCGGTAAATTTCAGGCTGACGGCATTGATCAGTACCTGAAAGACCTAGCCAAACTGGTCACTAGCCTAGGCTGTGAGGTCTTTATTGAGGCTGATACCGCCGCTCACCTGGGTTTGAGTGATTACCCCACAAAAACTGCACAAGACTTTTCTGGAGCAATTGATCTTGTCGTAGTCTTGGGTGGCGACGGCACCATGTTGGGCATTGCCCGTCAATTGGCAGGCAGCAACGTCCCACTCGTTGGAATCAATATGGGTCGCCTTGGATATATGACTGATATTCCAATTCAGTCCGTACAAATCACTCTGCCCAAAATTATTGCCGGTGAATATGAAGCCGATACCAGAACATTGCTAGCTGCTGTCGTTCTTCGCGATGGCAAAGAAATTAATCGCGCTTTAGCGTTGAATGATGTGGTCGTCAATCGTTCTGGCATTTCCGGGATGGTAGAGCTTGCGGTTCATGTCAATGGCTCCTTTATGTACAACCAACGCTCTGATGGCTTGATTGTGTCTACTCCTACTGGCTCTACTGCCTATGCCCTCTCTGCAGGTGGCCCCATTTTGCATCCACATGTCGCAGGCATATTACTTGTGCCAATTGCGCCGCACTCGCTCTCTAATCGACCCATTGTCTTGCCGCAAGATAGCGTTACAGTGATTGAGGTAGTGAATGGACTTGAAGTGATCGTCAATTTTGATATGCAATCACAAACCAATTTGCAAAGTGGCGACACAATTGAAGTACGTCAATCTGATAAAACGATTGCTCTTCTTCATCCTAGCAACCACAGCGACTACAAGACTTTGCGCGAGAAGTTGCATTGGAATGAGTACCCCTCGACATTTTGATGTTGAGTTCTACGCTACGCTAATACATGCTTCAAAACATCTCACTTCGTGACTTTGTCATTGTTGATCAGCTTGAGCTAGAGTTTGCCTCCGGCTTTACCGTCCTCACCGGCGAAACAGGCGCTGGCAAATCCATTCTTTTAGATGCCCTTGGCCTAGTATTGGGAGAGCGTGCAGATAGCAGTCAAATTCGGGAAGGAAGTACGCGCGCAGAAATCTCAGCGCTCTTTCGGATTGATAACGAGCAAATCAATCATTTCAGCGCATGGCTCGATAGTCAGGGATTCCCTTTAGAGGATGAGGGTCAGAGCCTCTTACTAAAAAGAACGATAGAGAGCAACGGCAGAAGTCGCGCTTTCATCAATGGCAGCGTTGCTACCTTGGCACAACTGCGCGAAGCTGGTGATCAACTGGTCGATATTCATGGTCAACATGCCCATCAACTCCTTTTAAAAAGCGGCGCTCAAAGAGAGTTACTGGATCGGCATGCAGGCTTACTCTCGCTTGCAACAGATGTTGCTCAAGCATTTAAAACACTCAATGATTCTCGACGTCGCTTAGAGCAAGCGGAAAATGCTGGGCAGGATATCGAGCGAGAACGTGAACGCCTCGAGTGGCAGCTTGAAGAGCTCACTGAGTTATCTCCTCAAGAAGGGGAATGGTCAAGCATCCAAAGCGAACACTCACGCTTAGCGAATGGGGCAAAGATTATTGGTGGCTGCCAAGAAGCAATTGATATCCTGAGTGATGCGGAGAACTCGATCGAATCAAGTCTATCTAAAGTCTGCGGCACTATTGGGGCTTTAGCGGAGCATGACTCAACCCTAGGGGAAATTAATACCGCCTTGGAGAGCGCCCAAATTCAACTAGATGAGGCTATTCACAGTCTGAATCGCTATCTACAGAAGGTTGAACTCGATCCTGCACGTCTTGGACAGGTTGAAGAGCGCATGCAAGCCCTTCACACTGCAGCTAGAAAATACCGTACTGAGGTTAATGAACTGCCAGAGCTACTTGTAGAAACTGCCGATCGCTTGGATGCGCTCACCGCCTCTCAAAATATGGAAGCCTTGCGTGAAAAAGTAAAGCAAGAAGAGACTGTCTACCTCAAGCTCGCCAAACAACTCTCGCAAAAACGGGCGGTCGCTGCAGCCGATCTAGGCAAACTGGTGACGGATGCAATGCAGAATCTATCGATGGCAGGCGGACAGCTACAAATTGCCTTAACCCCGCTTAGCGAGGGCGGTTCATTTGGTCTAGAGCAAATTGAATTCTTGGTTGCTGGTCATGCTGGTAGTACCCCACGCTCCTTAGCCAAGGTCGCCTCTGGCGGTGAACTGGCACGCATTAGCTTAGCTATTAGTGTGATC
>Ga0194037_1001341_pt1 | contig 17886 bp, 13 predicted proteins | sample JunL306m_MetaG_FD_148653 | JGI IMG/M metagenome (GOLD analysis project Ga0194037, IMG submission 148653) | Anoxic zone freshwater microbial communities from boreal shield lake in IISD Experimental Lakes Area, Ontario, Canada - Jun2016-L304-6m | ecosystem: Environmental > Aquatic > Freshwater >...
GATGGCGATTCGATCCCCCAGTTTCACTGCTTCAGCAAGGTCGTGAGTAATAAAGACCATTGTCTTTCCCAGTTCATGATGTAGACGAATTACTTCGGCCTGCATATCTCTGCGAATCAATGGATCTAGGGCGCTAAAAGGTTCATCAAGAAAAAGCACTTGCGGATCCACAGCCAAAGCTCGAGCAAGACCCACGCGTTGTTGCATGCCCCCTGAGAGTTGCTCTGGATACGAATGCGCGTAGCCCTGCAAACCGACCAGGTCAATCACCTCTAGAGCCCTGGCATGCCGTGCTTCTTTGCTCACTCCATTGATTTCTAGGCTGTAGGCAATGTTGTCAATGACCTGACGGTGTGGAAGCAAGCCAAAATGTTGAAAGACCATCGAAAATCGCGTGCGGCGTAGTTCACGTAACCTCTTGTCATCAGCCTTGAGAATATCTTCGCCTTCAAGTTGCAATTGACCTGCCGTCGGTTCGATAAGTCTGGTCATGCATCGCACCAAAGTGGATTTACCCGACCCAGAAAGACCCATAACGACAAAGACTTCACCCGGTGCTACATCAAAGGAGACATCTCGGACTGCAATTGTGTTTCCGGTTTTTGCGCGAAGATCGGCGCGAGAGAGATCCGCATCAGGTGAGCCGATAACTTTGTCGGCGTTAGAGCCAAAGATTTTCCATAAATGACGCACGGATATCATCGGCTCGAGGGTACTCATTGACGCTCTCCCTCTGTGACATCGTGAAACCAGCCTGACTTACTAGGTGAATTGTTGGTCCAAATGTGCTTAATTTCAAGGTATTCACCCAACCCATGTGATCCTAATTCGCGCCCAATTCCTGATTGCTTATAGCCACCCCACTCAGCTTGCGGACGATATGGGCCGTAATCATTGACCCAAACAGTTCCGTGGCGAAGTGCGCTGGCCACTCGCGCGGCCTTGAGGCTGTCTCCCGTCCACAATCCTCCAGAGAGCCCAAAAATTGTGTCGTTGCCAATTGCTATCGCTTGCGCTTCGGTATCAAATATTTCGACAGTCATCACTGGGCCAAACGATTCTTCCTGAACGCAGTGCATCGATGTGTTGCATTCATCAAATACCGTCGGCAAGAAATACCATCCTTGCGCATGCTCTGGTAGTTGACTTCTTGCCCCGCCAACCAGAAGTTTGGCACCTTCTGCTACTCCCGCCGCAACATATTTTTCGACACCTTTGAGATGGCTCTCGCTAATAAGTGGACCCGTCTCAGCGCTGAGGTCGGAAGGTCCGCCCATGCGAATGTGTCCTGCTCGTCTCACAATTTCTTTTACAACGCGATCATGAATGGATCGCTCAACAATGAGTCGAGTTCCCGCCGAACACACCTGACCTGAATGCAAGAACGCCCCTGTTACCGCGTTGTCGATTGCGGCATCTATATCGGCATCAGCAAAAATAATGTGTGGATTCTTGCCACCAAGTTCGAGTGCCAGTTTTTTTACTGACGCAGCAGCTGCAACCATAATCGTCTTGCCTGTTGTTAGGCCTCCAGTAAACGAAACCATATCAACGCGGGGATCTGTTGTGAGAGCGTTACCGACAAAGGATCCTGGGCCAAGGATCAGATTTGCCACGCCTGCAGGGGCCCCTGCCTCCTCAATAAGTTTTATAAGATGTATCGCGCTCTGCGGAGTTAGCTCACTCGGCTTGAGAATAAAGGAACATCCAGCTACCAGCGCCGGTGCAACTTTCCAAGCAATTTGCAGCAGAGGGTAATTCCATGGCCCGATAAGCGAACACACTCCAATAGGTTCATGCACGATCCGACTTGTAACATTTTGCAAGCCAACATCTACCGTGTGATCTTGTTCCTGAAGTCCTAACTTTGCGAAATGCCTGAACGTGGCCACTACGTCAGCAACATCATATTCGGCTTCAATAATTCGCTTGCCCGTGTCATCGCTCTCTTTTTTGGCGATGATTGCTGCGTCCCTCTCAAGGAGGTCGGCGAGCGTTGAAACTAATGCGCTTCGTTTGCTCCAACTCCAGGAAGAATAAATACCAGAATCAAAAGAGGCACGTGCCGCGGCTATTGCATCATTGACATCATCAACGCTCGCCTGAGGAACACTCGCGATGAGAGCGCCATCATGAGGGCTACGAATTTCATGCGTGCCGCCATCCGAGGATGCCCGCCATTCGCCGTTGATGTAGAGAAAAGAAGTCACCTCTGCAACTATCCGTCGAGTTCGCTCTTGCGCTTGGAAACAAATTCTGTGAGCTCGGAAAGCACCTGAGAATCCATCTCTGGCAGCACATATTCATCAAGTTTCTTCTGCCAAATTTCGGCAGCACGATCGCGAGTGTCACGGGATCCTAAGCGGGTCCAGCGTTCGTAATTATCGCTGTTGGTGAGGAATGGGCGGTAGAAGCAATCACGGAAGCGCTCCATAGTGTGCGCCGCTCCCAGGAAGTGACCACCATGGCCGACTTCAAGGTGAGCATCAAAGGCAAGAGATGACTCATTGAATTCCAATGGGGTGAACTCGACCATCAGGCTCTGCAAAATTTCAACATCCAAAATAAATTTGTCATAGGAGGAAACTAATCCGCCTTCTAGCCAACCAGCGGTATGCATGACCCAGTTTGTGCCTGACAAGAACGTTGGCATCATGGTCATCATTGTCTGATAAGCCGACTGTGCATCAACTGTCTGTGAGGAGTTCAGTCCTCCGCCACCACGAAACGGCAACTTAAAGTGGCGAGCAATTTGGCCGGTGCACAGCAGTCCAATTCCTGATTCAGGTGTACCAAATTGCGGCGACCCAGATTGCATATCAATATTAGATAGGAATGAACCAAATACAACAGGAACTCCTGGGCGAACCAACTGGGTCAGAGCAACTCCAGTGAGAGCCTCGGCAATTTGCTGAGCAAGGGTGGCGGGGATTGTTACCGGACTCATCGCGCCCATCAAAAGAAAAGGAGTAACAACGAGCGGCTGACCTGCAAGGGCGTACTCGCGAAGTGAATCCAGCATGCGGTCATCCCAGCGCAACGGTGAGTTGCAGTTCACGAGTGAGATCAGGGCAGGAGTCTCCTCGATTGCAGAGCGACCCCCATGCAAAATCTCGGCCATGCGAATCACGTCTTTTGCATTCTCCGCGGTGACGACGTTGCCCATAAAGAACTTGTCAGTCAAAGTTGCAGCAGCAAATGCCATATCTAGGTGGCGAGAATCTAATGAGAGATCATTCGGCTCACATACAACCCCGCCAACGCTATCGAGGGCATCAAAGGACTGAGAGAGCTTGCAGAAATTCTCGAAATCTTTAAATGTCGCATCACGTCGCACATTTCCTTCTCGAACGAATGGTGGTCCGTATACGCCACCGAACACCATGGAGTTTCCTCCAATATGAACACTGTTCTTAGGGTTTCGTGCTCGAAGATTGAATTCGCTTGGTGCTTTGGCAACCTGCTTCAAAATCCATTCAGGATCAAATTTAACGTTCTCGCCTTCAACGGTCTGCCCCGCTTCGCGAAACATTTCAACCGCCCAAGGGCTCATGAATTCAAGGCCGATCTCAGAAACAATTCGGCGCCAGCCTTTATCCAAGACGGCCATTGATTCTTCGCTCAGGATTTCATAGCGCGGCATTTTATTTTCGAACACGGAATGAGCCTCCAATAATCCCCATGTGGGGTGTTGACCAGGAACATCGATGAGAATACGCTATGGAGATGGAACTAGTGTTCCATATTGTGGAACACTTTGAATATCGTTGGGAGGCACTGATGGCCAATCCTGAAGTGCCTATTGGCACGCAGGCAGTTGATCGAGCCGCAACCCTCCTGATCGAAATTCTCGAATCCAACTCTCCTCCACTCTTGAGTCATCTCGCTCGAAGTAACGATCTTCCAAAAAGCACGACATCCCGATTGCTTGGAGCGTTAGAGCGTCAAGGTTTAATTTCTCGCGACCGCTCTGGCGCATATCTGCCTGGAAATGTCATCACTCGTTTTGCACGACAGAGCAATCGCGAGTTAGAACTGACCAAGCGCATGCACGAAGTACTTGAGTCACTTGCCAAGAAGACAGGTGAAACTGCGAACTTGGCCGTGCCGGGCAATGGACATGTTGAAATGATCGATCAAGTCGATGGGAAGTATCTTCTTGGCGCAACAAATTGGATTGGCGCCAATGTTCCTTATCACTGCTCCTCTCTTGGAAAAGTTTTGTTGGCCTACGGTGCGGTAAAAATTCCGTCAGGTCGCCTGGAGCGACGAGCGAAAGCAAGCATCACATCGCGCACTCGATTGCTCTCAGAGCTTGAAGATGTACGTCGTAACGGATTCGCCGTCATAAAGAACGAACTCGAAGAAGGTCTCGTCGCAATAGCTGCGCCCATTCGTGAAAGAGATGGCAGCGTAGTCGGAGCAATTTCAATCTCCGGTCCAACTCCACGAATACCCGATAACCAATTCGCCACGCTTGGTGCATTAATCATTTCAGAAATTGCACTCTCACAACAGAAAGCAGGAGCAGCATGACTCACGATGAGATCATCAAGGCACTTTATGACGAAACACTTGTAGGGAATGCACCTGCCGTACTAGAACTAACCATTGCGGGCCTTGCTGACGGCATGGGACCAGACACAATCTTGTTTGATGCGCTCATCCCTTCACTAGAAGAGGTAGGAGCCCGCTTTGAGCGCGGTGACTTCTTCGTCCCTGAGATGCTTATCGCAGGTAAAGCAATGTCAGGCGCTCTGAACTTACTGCGCCCATTACTTGCAGAGACAGGCGCCGAATCTATCGGAACATTTTTGATGGGTACGGTAAAAGGCGATGTCCATGATATCGGCAAGAACTTAGTGAACATCATGCTCGAAGGAGCAGGTTTCAACGTCATCGATATCGGAGTTCAAGTAGCTCCTGAGAAATTCATTGCAGCAATCAAAGAACATAAACCAGATATCGTCGGAATGTCGGCTTTTTTAACCACCACGATGCCAATGTTCAAAGTGAATATTCATGAAATAACAAAAGCTGGCCTTCGCGATGATGTCATCATCATGGTCGGTGGAGCCCCCGTCACACAGGAATATGCAGATGCTGTCGGAGCAGATGGTTTTGCCTCAGATGCCTCCACTGCGGTACGTGTGGCAAAAGACCTCATAAAGAAGCGCCGAGCACTAGCAAACGCATAATGCCAAAACTACTTCCCCTGATCGAACATGCGATCAAATCCCCCGTATGGGACTGTCGCATGTGCGGTCAATGTGTACTGCACTCCACGGGCATGGTCTGCCCTATGACATGTCCGAAGACACTTCGAAATGGACCATGTGGTGGAGTCAGAGAAGACGGGCATTGCGAAGTAAAACCCGACATGCAATGTATCTGGGTTAAAGCCTACGAACGAAAAGAATCTCTGCCCTTGCCACAGAGTTGGCGCGATCACTACAACGACTTGCGACCACCCGTTGACACCCGCCTTCAAGGGAGTTCATCGTGGATTAATCTGCTGACCAAACGTGATCAGCAAGTACCCGATGGCTGGAACCGCGATGTCTAAGCTACGCACACTTCTTGAGGAAACAAGCGATACCGTTTTCACCGCAGAAATGCCTAACGTTGATGGTGGCGGAATGGCTAGCTTGATAAAAAATGTTGAGAGACTCGCACCATGGTTTGATGCAGTAAACGCTACAGATAATCCCGCTGCCCATGCCCATGCATCCAATACCTCGATGGCGATTGCGATGTCAATGCATGGCCTCGAACCCATCATGCAAATTGTCTGCCGCGATAAGAATCGGCTAGCAATTCAAGCTGACATGGTAGGGGCTGCATTACACGGCATAGATAACATTTCACTTCTCACAGGAGATGATGTAACAGCGGGCGATGAACCAGAATCAAAACGAGTCTTTGACCTTGATTCGGCACAAGCAATCAATGTCGCCAACTCTTTGAATCATGGAACCTACCTTTCTGGTCGAAAAATCCAACCAGCGACAAATTTCTATATCGGGGCTGTTGAAAATGCGGCAGCTCCTCCCTTGGACTACAGGGTGCAACGAGTGCTAAAGAAATCTCGGGCTGGTGCTCGCTACCTGCAATTGCAGATCTGTTATCACGCTGATCGTTTAGAGAAGTTCTGCACCGGAGTGAAGGAAGTCGTGCCAGGTATGCATCTATTGCCCACCGTCGTTTTGGTTAAAGGCGCCAAGCAACTCACTTTCATGAACGATAAAGTTCCTGGCATTGATATTCCTGCCTCCATTATTCAAGAGGTCCAAAATAGCAGCGATCAGGGTGAAGCCGCCTACCAATTAACTTTGACACAGGCTCGACACGCACTTGCCCAACCTGCCGTGCGTGGTTTGCATGTTGCAGATTTTAGACATGACGACACTCTCGCGCGATTAATGTCCGACCTCGGCAGAACCCCACACTAGATAAACAGGAGCACCATGCACACCATATTAAGTTCGGCGACCAAGACCATCACGATGGGTCACGACCAACCATTTTGCATTATTGGTGAGCGCATTAACCCGACCGGACGTAAGAAGTTTCAAGAACAGTTGCGCGCTGGCGATCTTTCACAAATTGCCATAGATGTGGAAGCACAAACTCTAGGAGGCGCTGACGTACTCGATGTAAATATGGGTGTCCCTTTGACTGATGAACCAGCTTTGCTTGCAAGTGCCATCACGATGATACAAAAGATGAGCGACCTTCCTATTTGCATCGATTCATCCGTCATCGAAGCCCTCCAAGCAGGTCTTGAGGCATACCAAGGTAAGGCGCTAGTAAATAGCGTGACTGGTGAAGACGATCGTATGGAATTGGTTTTACCACTCATCAAACGTCATGGAGCTGCGATTATTGCTCTACCAAATGATGAGACAGGAATTCCTGCTACTGCTGCCGAGCGAATGGTGATTACTGAAAAGATTGTCCGTACCGTGGAGAAATATGGAATCCCCCTTGAAGATCTCGTCATCGATCCCCTAGCAATGACTGTTGGGGCAGATCCTGAGGCAGTGAAGATAACTCTGGAAACCATTTATCTTATTCGTGAAAAGTGGGGTCTTAATATGACTCTCGGCGCATCCAACGTCTCCTTTGGACTTCCTTATCGCCATGCCGTCAATGCGGCATTCTTGCCGGCAGCGATGTCACATGGATTAACAAGCGCGGTCATGGATGCACGAACTCCCATGATTGTCGAAGCAGTTCGCGCAGCGGATCTATTACTAGGCCTAGATCCATGGGGCGGCAACTGGATTACTCGTTTTCGTAAACTCGAAGCAGCAAAAGCCGCTGCAAATACGGAAGGCTGACATTGCAAGAACACGATGGCACGGGGAGAGTTAAACTTTCATTTCGTTCACTTGAGACTGATGGAAGTGTTTCCAGTGAACGGGTAATCACGGTCCCCACAGGGGTAAGCGCATTTGATGCAGCTTCCTGGAACGGTATCGCCATTGACTCCACGTGTGGCGGGTATGGAACATGCAAGAAATGCAAAATTCAAGTCACCAATGGCGATGTTCCTCCATCGAAACTCGATAGTCGGGCATTTACGCAAGATGAAATTGCCAAGGGTTGGCGCCTTGCGTGTTTAGTCAGGACCGTTACTGATGTATCCATCGACGTCCCGCCACTAACAACACGACCAAAAGCTGCAACCGTAGGAGTTGGCCGTCAGGTAATTCTTCGCCCAGCCGTACAAAAGCGTTATGTGGAACTCACTGAACCAACTTTGCACGATCAACGAACAGATATTGTGCGCCTGCTAGATGCCATTGAAGACATTGAAGCCACGGTTTCTCTCGATTCAATTCGTAACCTACCCCGAATACTTCGAGCCGCTGATTTCAAAGTGACTGCTGTCTTTATTGATCAGGCGCTCATCGATGTCGAACCTGGCGACACAACCGCTATTCGGTATGGAGTCGCCTACGACTTGGGAACAACCACCGTCGTTGCCACTCTCCTGGATCTCAACACGGGTGTCCCGTTGGCAGTTAAATCCATGCTCAATAAGCAACAACCATTTGGTGCTGATGTGATTACTCGCATTAGCGCAACGATGATGGATCCAACCGCGCTTGATCGATTGCGCTCACTTGCACAGGCAACCCTTGCTGAGTTAACAAAAGAAGTGTGCGAAGAAGCGGGGATTAATCCTCTGCACGTCTATGAAGTCGCCCTGGCTGGAAATGCCACAATGACACAATTAGTTTTAGGAATTGACCCTGAACCTCTGGGCGTTGCGCCATTTATTATGGCCAGTGCTGATTATCCAGATGTTGAAGCCAGCGAACTTGGAATTTCTATTCATCCACGAGCAAAGGCTGTAATTCTTCCTTCACTTGGGGCATACGTAGGTGGAGACATTGTCGCTGGAGCTTTGGCTTCAGGGATGGACCGCGATAAACGCCTACGCCTTTTCATTGATGTCGGCACCAACTGTGAAATTATTTTGGGCAACGGCGAGAAGATCCTTGCTACGGCAGCCCCTGCTGGTCCGGCTTTTGAAGCTGCTTCAATCAAATGTGGCGTGCGAGCTGCCTCTGGTGCGATCGAAACGGTAAAGATTGTCGATGGCGACTTAGTGATTGGAACCATCGAAGACACTCCAGCCATCGGAATATGTGGATCTGGTCTTGTTGATGCCTGTGCAGTATTGGTGCAAGTAGGTTTACTGGATCACTCTGGACGTTTTGTCACCGCAGAGATTGCTTCAGAAGTCTCGCCCTTACTCGCGCCTCGTTTACTGGAGCGCGAAGGGGAACGAGTATTCGTTCTTACTTGGGGTGCAAATGTTGGTGATCCCAGCGATGCTGTCTTCCTAACTCAACGCGATGTTCGTGAACTGCAATTTGCGAAGGCTGCTATTGCTACTGGGTGGGCGCTGTTGCTTGAGGAATTTGACGTGGAAGAGCGAGATATCCAACAAGTGCTCCTTGCGGGATCTTTCGGGTCCTATCTCTCACCTGCATCGGCGATCAAAATCGGGCTTGTTCCGAAATTATCCGTCCTTCGCATCGTATCGGCTGGAAACGTTGCAGGAGAAGGCGCCAAAATGGTTCTCTTGTCGGCACAAGAGCGTCACGGCGCATCTGCTCTACTCGAGGAGATCGATTACGTCGAACTTTCTGATCGGGCAGACTTCAACGATAAATTCGTAACGCGGTTATCCTTCCCGTCATGAGTGTCGGAATCGTGGCATGCGGTGCCATCGCCACGCACATCTCATCAATCGTCAATAAACACGATTTAGATGTGACTCTTTACCCACTTCCTCCCCTATTGCACAACTCTCCAAAACTCATTGCGGGGGAAGTCGATCGACTTTTAGATGAAATCAGTTCACTCCACCAAGAGCGTGCGGTTGCCTACGCCGATTGTGGTACCTATGGAGCGCTGGATGAAGTTCTCCTTCGCCACGGAGTAAAGCGCCTGCGTGGCGATCATTGCTACGACATTTTTGCCGGGCAGGCCGAAATACAAGCGATCATGGCTGATAACCCAGGCACCTACTTTTTGACAGATTTTCTTGTGAGGTCATTTCAGCGAAGCGTCATCGTCGAATTGGGACTGGATAAGCACCCAGATTTAAGAGATGACTACTTTAAAAATTATTCACAGATGATCTGGTTGGCTCAAAATCCAAATGAAGAACTTCACGCCCTTGCCCAACACGCAGCAGATCTGATCGGTCTTGAGCTAGAAGTTCGAAATGTAGGAGAAGCGGGTTTAGAAAGAGAACTGCTTACTTTGCTAAACCGCTAAGTTCCAGATCTAGAGCCGCCAGCACAATCGGTGAAAGTCGCGTTCGATCCACTTCAGAGCGCAATCGCTCACGCATCACAGGAGTCCAGAATTGAACCAAATGGTGGGCAACCGCGTGCTCTGGCGCAGCGTCTTTTGGCACATTAGCTGCTATTTGATTGGCCATTCGAATAATCGATTCCAATTGCGCATCGCCACTCATCTGATGTTCTTGTATTTCACCTGGCCCGCGAAGACTTGGAGACATTTCCACGGCGGTTACTTTATATTCAGGACAGTTCGTAGCCCAGTCCGAATAGTCCGTGGTAATCACGTTGGCGCCACTTTCGGGAAAATGGAAAGTTGTGTAAACAACGCCAGCAGGAACTTCTGAAGTAATTCGTGCTTTCAGCGTTGTCTCACCTACTCGACTGGCAAGCTTTACCCACGACCCATCGGTGATACCGCGAAGTTCGGCATCGGATTCATGAATATCCAAAATATCTTCCGAATGCCACACGACATTTGCCGTACGTCGGGTTTGCGCACCTACGTTGTACTGACTCAAGATTCGTCCTGTAGTGAGCAGAAGAGGAAACTTGCGAGAGGCTTTTTCATCAGTGGGAACGAATGGTGTCTCCATGAAACGACCCTCGCCTCGGACAAACTCATCCACATGCATAACAGGAGTTCCCAAGGGTGTCTTATCGTTGCAAGGCCACTGCAGACTTCCCATGGCATCCAGCTTTTTAAAGGAAACGCCAGCAAAAGTAGGGGTGGTCGCAGCAATTTCATCCATTATTTGTGCCGCGTTGTCGTAGTGCATGTCATAACCCATAGCCAGAGCAAGATCACATGTGACTTCCCATTCAGTCTTGCCAGTTTTGGATGGCATGACTGGGCGAACTCGGTTGATACGACGTTCGGCATTAGTAAAAGTTCCATCTTTTTCTAGGAACGACGTACCGGGAAGAAAGACATGAGCAAATTTGGAGGTCTCATTGAGGAAGAGATCTTGCACAATAATCATCTCCATCGCCCGCAAGGCAGCATGCACATGAGAGATATTGGGATCAGACTGAGCAATATCTTCGCCTTGTATATACATTCCGCGGAAAGTTCCCGCGAGAGCGGCATCAAACATATTTGGAATGCGCATGCCTGGTTCGGCTTTGATTGTGCGGCCCCAGATCTTTTCAAAAATCTCTCGCGTCTTCGGATTCGAAATGTGTCGGTAGCCAGGTAGCTCATGTGGGAATGAACCCATATCGCAGGATCCTTGAACATTGTTTTGGCCACGAAGTGGATTTACTCCGACGCCAAGACGGCCGATATTTCCAGTGGCCATAGCGAGGTTTGCGATACCCATAACCATTGTGGAGCCTTGGCTATGTTCGGTAACACCGAGCCCGTAGTAAATCGCAGCGTTAGGCACACTCGCATACAGTCGCGCTGCTGCTCGTACTTCCGAAGCTGGCACGCGAGTCGCAGCTTCAAGGGATTCTGGAGAATTCTCAGGCAAGCGAATAAAAGTTTCCCATCGCGCAAAAGAATCAAGATCGCATCGAGCATTGACAAAGTCACGATTGATGAGGCCTTCTTCAGCAATCACGTGCGCAAGAGCGTTGATGATTGCAACATTTGCTCCCGGCATAAGGGCTAGGTGATGCGCAGCTTCAATGTGTGGAGTTCGTACTAACTCAATTCTGCGAGGATCTACAACGATAAGTTTCGCTCCCCTACGCATTGCCTGCTTCATGCGGGCGGCAAAAACTGGATGAGCTGCGGTGGGATTGGCGCCAATCACCATGATCACATCTGCATGCTCCACGGATTCAAAGTCCTGGGTTCCCGCCGATGTGCCGAAAGTCTGACTAAGACCGTACCCCGTTGGCGAATGACATACCCGCGCACATGTATCCACATTGTTATTCCCGAAGGCAGCTCGAATCATTTTCTGAACGGCGTATACCTCTTCATTTGTACAGCGAGATGATGTGATTCCACCGATGCTGTCATTACCGTATTCGGATTGAATGGCCTTTAACTTATTAGAAGCAAAAGTAATTGCCTCCTCCCATGATGCCTCGCGCCAAGGATCAGTAATGGCTTCTCGAATTAAGGGAGAGGTAACACGATCGGTGTGCGTTGCATATCCCCATGCAAAGCGTCCCTTTACGCATGAATGTCCCTCATTAGCGCCACCATCCTTATAGGGCACCATGCGAACTAATTCATCGCCTTTCATCTCCGCCTTGAAAGAACAGCCCACTCCGCAATATGCACAGGTGGTAATGACGGTTCGGGTAGGAGTTCCAATTGTGTACAAAGTTTTTTCGGTCAGCGCACCTGTTGGGCAGGCCTGAACGCATGCTCCACACGAAACACATTCGCTCTCAATGAATGAAGTTCCCGAGGATGAGACTCGAGCCTCGAAGCCGCGATTTTCGATTGTAAGAGCGAAAGTTCCTTGAACTTCATCACAGGCGCGTACGCATCGATTACAGACAATGCATTCAGTGGAATCAAAGGTGAAGTAAGGGTTGGACTCATCTTTTGGCAAATCAAGGTGGGTACTACCTGAATATCGAACTTCTTTCAAACCTACTCGATCGGCCATGGAGTGCATCTCGCACTCATCTCCCGCCGCACAGGTCTTCGGGTGATCGGACATGTAGAGCTCCATCACGCCTTGGCGCAATCGATCAAGGCGATCACTCTTCGTGGAGATCTTCATTCCATCGGCAACAGGAGTCGTGCACGATGACGGGGTTCCATTTCGTCCATCAATTTCAACAACGCAAAGCCGACACGATCCAAATGCTTTAAGACGATCGGTTGCGCATAATTTAGGCACTTCAATACCGGCCTCTAACGCTGCACGCATGATGGAGGTATCTGCTGGGACTGCAATCGCTTGTCCATCAATGACTACGTTGACAATCTCTTCGCGCATGCTTGCTGGAGTTCCGTAATCTGGTTCAATGAGAAGAGTCATCGCACTGCTCCAATTCTTACGTCGAAGTCTTCGGGAAAATGAAGCATGGCACTTTTCACGGGGAGAGGTGTCAGGCCGCCCATTGCACATAGAGAACCATCTGTCATGACTTCACACAAGTCCAAGAGCAAACGCTTATTGCCATCTACATCTACGCCATCAATAATCTTGGTAATGGTTTCAGCACCGCGTGTTGATCCCAAACGACACGGTGTGCACTTTCCACAAGATTCAAGGGCACAAAATTCCATCGCAAATTTGGCTTGAACTGCTAAGTCGACGCTTTCATCAAAGAGAACAACTCCCCCGTGACCCAGCATGCCGCCAGCAGCTAACAAGGATTCATAATCCATGGAGATATCAAAGGAGGACGTTGGAAGGTAGGCGCCTAGTGGGCCACCAATTTGAACGGCGCGAATAGGTTTACCTGTATACGTTCCACCGCCGAAGCCATTAACCAGGGAATCCAATGTTGTGCCAAATGCCAACTCCACAATTCCACCCCGAGCAATATTGCCGCCGAGTTGAAATACCTGAGTACCAACTGAACGACCTACCCCTCTGGCTTTATAGGCATTCGCGCCTTCAGCAAGGATTGCAGGAATAGTCGCCAAAGTGAGCACGTTATTGATCACCGTTGGCTTCCCAAATAACCCCTCTATCGCAGGCAGTGGAGGTTTGGAGCGAACTACCCCCCGCTTACCTTCAATGCTCTCGAGCATCGCCGTCTCTTCACCACAGACGTAGGAACCGCCACCTTTGCGAATGCGCACGTTAAATGTGTGAGCGCTTCCTAATACGTTCAGGCCAAGCCAGCCATAATCACGAGCAATCTCGATCGCCTTGCTCATCACCTCAATTGCATCCGGATACTCCGAACGAATATAAATTACGCCCTCATCTGCCCCGACTGCGATCCCAGCGATTGTGAGACCTTCCAGCAACATGAAAGGGTCGCCTTCCATCAACATGCGATCGGCAAAAGTTCCGCTATCTCCCTCATCAGCGTTGCAGCAAATATATTTCTGGTCGCCACTTTGATTGAGAACGGTACGCCATTTGATGCCCGCGGGAAATCCAGCCCCACCGCGACCGCGAAGTCCTGAGTCGGTAACTTGCTCAACAATTTCATCGCGCGTCATGGCCAGTGCCAAGTGCAATCCGACAAGCCCACCATGAGATTCGTAGTCTGAGATAGAAAGTGGATCGATGATTCCAACCCGCTTGAAGGTCACGCGATCTTGACGGGCCAACCATGAAATCTCATCGCTTCTGCCAAGGGATAAGCGATGGTGACCACCGTTGAGAAAATCTGCATCGTAAAGTGAGATGACATCGCTAGGTGCGACAGGACCAAATGCAATACGACCTGACTCAGTTACAACTTCTACTAGCGGCTCTAGCCAAAGTGCGCCCCGAGATCCATTGCGAATAATCTGGACGTCCAGTCCCCGAAACTTTGCCTCGTGAGCAATTGCTAATGCAACCTCGTCGGCTCCCACTGATGTGGCTGCACTATCTCCAGGAACATAGACGCTAATCACAGTTGGCTCACTTGCTGTGCCAATGACTCTGCGCTGACGCGACCCCGAAGATTGCCATTAATACTTGCAGCGGGTGCTAGGGCGCAATTGCCGAGACAGTAAGCATCTGTTATTTCAACATCAGCATTACTCGCAAATTCCTGCTTCGCATCTGCAACGACTCTACGCGCGCCCATAGATTGGCATGCTTCTGCAACACAGATATGAATCTGAGTCTTAGCAGGCAGGTCAGTGCGTAAGTCGTGATAGAAAGTCAGGACACCATGTACATCAGCGCGTGAAACATTGCACGCCTGTGCAATCAGGACAACGGCAGCATCTGGTACATATCCAAAATGATCTTGAATCCCCTGCAGGGTCACAAGTACTGGACCTGGTTCATGCGAGGTCAGCGCTATTACTTCTAGCGCTTTCTCTGGTGACCATGCAGGAAATTGCATTAGAACAAGCCCACCACTTTCCCGTCGATGTAATCAATTCGCTCGCTAGATGGTACGCGAGGAAGACCAGGCATGGTCATGATTTCCCCGCAGACCATCACAATAAATTCTGCTCCTGCGGAGAGACGTACCTCTCGAATATTCAATGAGTGCCCCGAAGGAGCACCCTTCAGGGAGGGGTCGGTAGAAAAGGAGTATTGAGTCTTGGCAACACAGATTGGAAAGTGTCCATACCCAGCATCTTGGAGCTCTTTAATTCTTGCGCGAACCTTCGCATCTGCAGTGACTTCGGTGGCTCCGTAGACCTTGGTGGCAAGTAGTTCCACTTTTTCCCACAACGGGGCTTCATCAGGGTAAACAAAAGTAATTTCACTAGGTTGCTCACACAGCTCGACAACAGCCTTCGCAAGTTCGGCGGCTCCAGCACCACCATCTGCCCAATGCGTAGCCAATACAACACGTCCACCTATCGCTTCAACTTTTTTGCGAAGGAGTGCTACTTCAGCATCGGTGTCACTTGTGAAATGATTAATTGAAACCACAACCGGAATGCCATAGACATCGCGAATATTAGAAAGATGCTTCTCAAGGTTGGCCATTCCAGCTTCTAGAGCTACGAGGTTTTCTTCGGTGATCGTCTTGAGATCTGCTCCGCCATGGAATTTGAGAGCGCGAATGGTGGCAACGAGTACGCACGCCGATGGGCGAAGGCCAGACTTGCGGCACTTGATGTCAATGAACTTTTCCGCTCCAAGGTCGGCGCCAAATCCCGCTTCAGTAACTACATAATCAGCCAACTTCATCGCTGATTTTGTAGCGACGACCGAGTTACAACCATGGGCAATATTGGCGAATGGACCTCCGTGAATAAAAGCTGGGGTGTGTTCTAGTGTCTGCACTAAATTCGGCTGGAAGGCATCCTTTAAGATCACCGTCATCGCACCTTGTGCGTTAAGGTCACTTGCCAAAATAGGCTTTTTCTCGCGATCGTAAGCAACCACGATCTTGCCAATTCGCGTCTTCAAGTCTTCGATAGAGGTCGAAAGGCAGAAAATGGCCATGATCTCTGATGCAACAACTATGTCAAAACCATCTTCACGTGGAAAACCGTTTCCTGGGCCACCAAGTGAGACGACGATATCGCGAAGGGCGCGATCATTCATATCTACTACGCGCTTCCACGCGATGCGACGTACATCAATGTTTAGTGCGTTGCCATGGTGAATGTGGTTATCCAATAGCGCAGCAAGAAGATTATTTGCTAAAGCAATTGCCCCGAAATCTCCTGTGAAATGGAGATTGATGTCCTCCATAGGCACAACCTGTGCAAACCCGCCACCTGCGGCCCCGCCCTTCATACCAAAAACTGGACCAAGAGAAGGCTCGCGAAGACAAATCATTGCATTCTTACCAATATGGCGAAGAGCATCGCCCAGCCCAACGGTGGTCGTCGTCTTTCCTTCACCTGCGGGAGTTGGACTAATGGCTGTAACGAGGATGAGCTTGCTATTGGCGCGCTCTGGCAGTGAATCCAAATACTTCAAAGAAACTTTCGCTTTGTAGTGACCGTACGGCTCAAGATTTGATGCATCAATACCTAACATGGCGCTAATTTCACCGATTGGCTTCATTGTGGTGGCTTGAGCAATTTCTATATCGGACACTTGTCTAACCCTTCGTTGCTTTAATGGCTTGTGTAAGAGCTGGAAGTACTTTGTGAAGATCGCCGATGATTGCGTAATCTGCATACGCGAGGATGGGTGCTTCTGGATCCGTATTGATGACGACTATCGTTTTTGAGTTTTTGCATCCCGCAATATGTTGCATTGCACCACTTATCCCAGCTGCAATGTAAAGATCCGGAGCAACTTTTGTACCTGTCTGCCCCACCTGTTCAGCATGTGGGCGCCAACCAGAACTTGTGACAACTCGCGAACACCCGACCGCGCCATCTAGCAGAGCGGCTAACTCTTCAAGCAATGAGAAAGCCTCAGGTCCGCCAACACCACGACCACCTGAAACGATTACCTTTGCATCGGTAAGTGAAGCGCCAGATTTTTCTGCTTCTCCTCCGCGTCCAAGGATTCGCACCTGCAGGTCGATCGCTTCCAGATTGGCATCAAAACTGGAAATGGTTATGGCGCTTGGGGAAGCCTCTGCTTCAACAGCGAATGCAAGCACGGTGGCAATCAGCAAATCTGAATGCACTAAAGCTTGTTCCATCAAGTTCGCAGCCCATCGTGCGCGAACAACGGTATGCGGATTTCCTAAAGTGATTTCACTGCATTCTGCAGCCATAGGCAGATCCAAAATCGTTGCAAGGTGGGCAAGTTGTTCATTTCCGCGAGGACTTCCTGCCGCCAATACTGCTTGCGGTTTGATTGAGGCAACAAGTTGCGCCAAAGCACGTCCACTTGCTGCTGGCGTGTAGTCCGTGAGATCTGGATGGATGGCAACATGCAAAACACTGGCGCCGTATTCTCCGGCCACGCCTGACAGGGGCGCACCATTACTTCCAATTACTACCGCTTGAACATCGCTGGATAGTTTTCTTGCAGCAGTCAGCGCGCGAAGTGAAAGTGGATCTAGCTCTCCGCGATCATGATCAACAAGTACCAAAATCATGCGAGGACTCCAATCGTGCGAAGTACTTCAACTAGAGCTGGCACTGCCTCAACACCGTTGCCCAAAATTTGAGCACCTGCAGAATTTGAAGGAGCAACACTGAGTGAGACTTTCTCTAATCGAGGCACATGAGCCTGAGGTTTCTTATGATCAATCGGCTTCTTGCGCGCTTGAATACGACCAGGCACCGATGGGTAGCGAGGAATATTGAGACCATCGCGAACAGTGATAACGGCTGGCAAGGGTGTTTCGTATAACTCGCGAACGCTTCCGACAGCGCGCTCACATTGGGCTAAGCCATTTTCGATTTTCATCGTTTTCACATTCGTCACAATCGGACGAGCAAGGGCATGGGCAACTCGAATATGAATTTGATACCCGGCGCTATCGGCAGATTCTGCGCCAAATAAGATGAGATCAAATTTTGTTTCCTCGGCAGTAATGGCATCGACGAGGGCGGCTGCAGTTGCTTGGGGGTCCCAATCTTCACCATCGGTTT
>Ga0194037_1001342_pt1 | contig 17882 bp, 16 predicted proteins | sample JunL306m_MetaG_FD_148653 | JGI IMG/M metagenome (GOLD analysis project Ga0194037, IMG submission 148653) | Anoxic zone freshwater microbial communities from boreal shield lake in IISD Experimental Lakes Area, Ontario, Canada - Jun2016-L304-6m | ecosystem: Environmental > Aquatic > Freshwater >...
GCTAATAATTGATTTATCGCAGCATTGACCTTATCAATTGCTTCGCGTGGTGTTCCTTTGGGCATCGAAAGACCAAACCAAGCGGTTGCCTCGTAGCCAGGCACCGTCTCTGCAACCGTTGGCAGATTGGGGAATGAAGGTTCAATCGCTACTGAAGTGACCGCCAGTGCTCGAATTCTCCCATCTTTAATAAATCCAGCGGATGAAGGTAAATTGTCAAAAAGGACTTGCACTTGTCCACCCATCAGATCAGTTAAGGCGGGGCCAGCACCCTTATAAGGGATATGGGTCATCTTGCAGCCCGTCATCGATTTAAAAAGTTCGCCCGATAAATGAACTGAGGTTCCACTACCAGAGGATGCCATATTTACTTTGGTGGGATTAGCCTTGCAATATTCAATAAACTCAGCAACGGTTTTGACTGGCATTCCATTAGTAATGACCATCACATTAGGTGTGCGCACAATACCCGCTACGGGGGCTATATCGTTGACAAAGTTAAATGGTAAGTTTTTATACAGGGTGGCGTTTATGCCATTGGCTGGGTTGGTTAACAGCATGGTATACCCATCAGGCGGTGATTTAATCACAAACTCAGTACCAATATTATTTCCTCCGCCCGGCTTGTTTTCAACCACGACAGTAACGCCTAATTTTTCCGATAAGCCTTGCGAAATAATTCTGGCTAATACATCAGTAGTTCCGCCGGGAGGGTAAGGTACTACTAAACGAATGGGCTTCTCTGGATATGGTGCTGCAGTAGTAATGCTAGAAAAAAAGCTTAGGCAGCCAAACAACAATGCAGCGTATGGTGAAATATTGCGCATGTTTACTCTCCTATGATTAATAACAAATCCATGTATTTAGGGTCTATTTTGAATGGGCTTATTAAGGCCTGCATATAGGGGGTTTCCTCTGTGCAAACAGTGTTTTTTGCTCAAAGGCGTGTGCCAGTTGCAAAATACCAAAATCATCGCGATGGCGCCCCACAATCTGTACGCCTACCGGTAGCCCGCTTTGCGTAAATCCTGCTGGTACTGAAATCGCTGGATTTCCGAGTGCGCTAATGAGGTAGCACGTTTTTTGCCAAGCAATATAAGTATCCATTTTGATGCCGTTAATTTGCGCTGGATACTCTTCCTCAATTGAAAAAGGCGCAACTTGAGATACCGGCAAGACTAAAAATTCATACTTCTTAAAAAACTCTCGCATGCGGTGGTAGAGCTCAGTTCGTTTCGCTTCCGCTCGTGCTAATTGGGGACCGGTAATGGGTAAGCCTTGCTCAGCATTCCAGATCACAGTATCTTTAATCTGCTCACGATGCTCTTTTAATAAGGGAGTAATACGAAGCTCTGTTCTCCAGGCGCGCCAGAGCATGAAGATTTCATCTGCTTCAGCGATATCGGGCTCATCATTGACCACATCACAGCCTATCTCCTGAAATACTACTCGCGAAGACTCTACGACTCTAGCTACTTCTGACTCAACCGGTAAGCCACCTAAGCTCGCACTAAAAGCGACCTTACATCCTTTAAAAGATCGCGCTAAAGGATTGAGAAAGATTTCTCCAGGAGCCTCTAACGAAATAGGTGAACGATCATCGGGCCCAGACATTGCTGCCATGGCTAAGGCCAAATCTTGAACCGAGCGCGCCATCGGGCCTGAGACGCTCATCGTTTGCCAACCTAATGATTCTGGCCATGATGGCACTCTACCAACTGAAGGCCGGATACCGACAATATTGCAAAAGCTCGCAGGATTGCGTAATGAGCCACCCAAATCCGTTCCATCACTCAATGCAATCATGCCGCTGGCTAAAGCGACTGCACCGCCACCTGAAGAACCACCACAAGTCTTACTAAGATCATATGGATTAGGTGTAGAGCCAAAGACGGCATTAAATGTTTGACTGCCAGCACCAAACTCAGGTGTATTGGTTTTTCCCAGACTGATAGCGCCTGCTTTCTTTAAGCGCTCAACCGGCAAAGAATCAACCTCAGGAACAAAATCTTTGTAGGCAAGAGATCCAAAGGTGGTTCTTACGCCGCGCGTTAAAAATAAATCCTTATGGGCTACTGGCAATCCCTCCAAGAGGCCAATTGGTTCATTTGCCCCAATTTTTTGGTCTGCAATCTTAGCTTCAGCTAATGCAGACTCAGCCGTTAAGGTAACAATCGCATTTAAGGTGGGATTAAGGCGCTCAATCTGATCTAAATGGGCGCGAATGATCTCCACAACAGAGATCTTCTTTAATCGAATGAGTTTGGATAACTCCGTAGCGGATACAAAACATAAATCGTCATTTAGCATTTGAAAACAGCTCCTAATTCTTATTCTTATTAACGTAGTATATGCGACTACATTTTGTAGCTTTCAGAGCAAATTGATGCATCACAACATATCCATTAGCCTCTAGTGATAGTATTTTCAGGGGGTTAAAAGTTCTATCTAAACAGTGCTTAGTAAGAGCTTGGCCAGAGATCTTTATCGTCATACATCGATTTACTCAGCGGAGGAATCTTTAACTCTCGTCTAATCTCTATTAAGGGCATATGGGCGATAGCGAGATGATCTAATTTAGTAAAGTCACCGCCACAGGCTGCGCCACGCTGTAATGCTTCAGCAAAAAGATCCGCTGCTCCTGGCATATCCACGGTACCCCTAACGCCAGCTGTGTAATACGGGTCTCCATCCCCTCCATGAGGGATAAATTGAACATCGGTGCCGTGGGTAAATAAGCCAACCTCATGAATCAAGAAATTAGCCAATGAGGCCATCCAGTTAGCATCGCTACCATCTATTGCAAGCTTAATAGCGCCAAGAGCAACCTCCCCCGGCCCAGTGGCTTCATAACCTGAAATAACATGCCCCATATCATGACTGACATAGTAGCTAGGATTTGGGGAGTCCCGGCCCGGAACCTCGAATTTGCTGCGGGCATAGAAATTAGTAAATGCCCAACCTAAGCTTCCATAGGGCATGTGAGCCAACTGCTCGAGACGCTCAAAAAACTGATCATCAAGATCCTTAGGATCAACTGGTGGTAGATTGCCATGATGCTCAGAGAGCTCTGGCGTATATGAGCCATATAAACGAATGAAATCCGCGGTTGCATCAATTGCAGATAAGTGGGCAAAATCTCTTAAGATCTTGAGCTCAACGCCATTGAATTTAAATGCTGCTGCATACTCTTCTACACGAAGAAATTGCTTCTCATTTTTAGGGTGACGGCATAGATCTAAAACAATCGCAATCTGCATAAATATGCGCTGATATTTTGGATCTGGGAGAAGTCCCGCAAGTTGCGCAGGAGAAATTGCTGCACTCTTTGAGATGGAGCTCATGTCAAAGCCCAATATATGAGTTGCTAGGGCATTTAATATGCGCGTCTGCTCAAGTGTGGGTCCACCATCAATATCCACAAGACCCTTAAGACCACCTACAATCGCCTGGGCCATAGGCTTTGTTAAAGGAAAAGGGGTCTTGGCGCTCGATAAGTTGTTTTGCATAATATTCATAAAAGTATTTAGGACTCAGTTAAGTCAGTAGTTAATTTTTTAACAAAGGGTGCCAAAAGTAATAGGATCGGAAAGGCAACAGGCCATACCTGAATAAATGCCTTTAACCAACGCATCACAAAATCACCACTGATACCAGTAAGAATGGCTGTTAAAACTGCAGCCATCATCAAGCCCATAATGACCGACATCAACAATGAGTAGATGAGGTTGAAATATTTTTTTGGAAATTTCATTACTTAGCTGTGATGTGAGAGAAACCATTCCAGTGTTTAGCGGACGTAGGTACGAAATCAATATATTTGGTTTTTATTTCGCCGCCAGGTGGTACAAAAGCCGGTGATTGAACCCCAGCAGGACCTAATGACCTCACAAATTGATAGGTGGCACGCAAATCTGAGTCAGAAATCATTTGCATCGTAAACCAAGGCATAGGTGGCCTAGCCTGTAAATTTTTTGAAAAATTTACCCATTGGTCTTCAGTTAAGCTCTGCATCAACAAACGTAAGTTGACAGGATAAGAAACTCCCCAGGGACCTTTAAAGCCAACTGGATTTCCAGTCAACCATTGAGCAGTTGGAATATTGCCGCCTTTTTCTGCATAGCCAGGGGTATGACAATCATTGCAGCCCGTAATCCTGATTATGTATTCTCCACGGGCAACGGCTGTTGCGGGCGCGCTTTGTGCGAATGCTGAGAGAGAGAAACCAAACCCTAGCAATACAAAAATCAATCTTTTATTCATATATTTACTGCCCTTATCTCGTCTAGTCCTCTTTCTTAATAGAATGCCAATAAATCGCAGATAGGTCAAATATTTTAAAAAAAGAAGGTAAACAATCTAAAGTAACTCAGTTCATCTCAAGACTTCTCTTGTAAGTGGTCAACCTCGAAATAAGTTGCCTGAGGTTCAGTTTTAAATCCATCTTTAATTTGCGATTGGATTGTGGGCAATAAAACACCATCTAAAAATTTCTGCCAAGTTTCTTTCGAATCATGAATTGCAACTACTGACCAGCCACCAGGTGATGGTCCAGCTGCATGGTATAGCTGACCCACTGGAAGGCCTGCCCCACCATGAGGATGAACTATTGCAATTTCGGCATCATATTGAGATTTAGTACCGTTTGGATAAAAGTGAATAATTCCATAAGCCATTTTGAACTCTCTTTCGTTATGAATGGAAGGTGTAATTAAAGCGCCCAGGGGTAAGCTTAGTAAATAACTAAGGCTACTCGGAGATCTATTGGATAAACTCTAACTGCCTTTTGATCCAGACCAGACTATTAAGTCTGCTTATATTCAACATAAGCCTAATCAGAATAGATAGAATTGCAATACCGAGGGTATGTCACTAGTGGAATAGTTCTTTATGGATGGGTAATAGCCGAGCTAGACCTAATTAAAATAGCCTCAATCATTTGATTACACCCCGTTCACTTAGCCAATAAAGTTAAATAGAAAATATGTTCTTCAAGCACACTACCCCTGCCGATGCGCCACTGATGGCAAGTGCTGTTGTCAGCACCTGTCGTCAAAACGGTTGGTTCAATGACTTGCAGCCTCAATTTCTAAAAACTGTTTTTCACAACCTGATGTCCTATGACTGTGACTTCCAGACACTAGAGCCCATCAGTGTTGAAAAATCTGCCGTAGCAATGCCAGAACTGCAGAAACGCAATGAAGTTCTCGATTTAATGCTTGCAACTGAATTGTTATGTTCGTCGATCTCTCCAGAAATTTCTGATGCGATTAATTTATGGGCTCAGAAACTAGGCATTGAAAATAATGGCCTTGCATTAGTTCGAGATCTTTCTAAAAAATCGATTACTCGAGCCCAACAAGACTTCTACCGCTCAAATTATTTTTACGACAAAGACCTCGCCTCACCCGACTTTGCTCCTCTAGATGAAAAGTATGGGCTTAGCGCAACCATGATGACTGTAGAGGCTTCAGATGAGATAGCTGCTCACTACGAAAATCTTCAGAAATACCCTGCTGGGAGTCTGGGTAGAGGTCTTTGGGATTTTTACAAACAGAGGAACTTTACATTCCCTGGGGTGATTGGCGGCATCAATGAAGCGGTAGCGCATCATGATTGGATTCATGTTCTAGCAAATTATGATTCTGATGGCATCGGAGAGATAGAAGTAGCAGCTTTTAGTACTATGGCTACAGAATCAGAAAGTGCAGTCATGAATTTCTTGGGAGTGCTTAGCATTTTCCAAGGTGGCTTACTAAAAACGATTGTTGCTGGAGCGCCTCACCCAGGGCATGACATGGAGGTGGCTAATGGACCCGAGCGCATTGCAATCGCCCTGCAACGAGGTAGAGAGGTCAATATTGATTTGGTTCTTGGTATCAACTTCTTTGATTATGCCCAGGAGCCCTTAGAGGAGCTTCGCAAAAGATGGAATATCCCATCTCAATAAGTATACGCATTTACATTAAGAATGCTTAGCTCTAGGCTTACAAAGCATAATCGTTATTAGAGTAAAAGAATAAAACCACCCAAAGGTGGTTTTATTGTCCGCTAAAACTGTGAATGCAAAATTACTTAATCACTAGGACCTCAGCAGGAGCATCGCTTGGATTTTTGATGAGTTCTATTAATGTCGCACCCATAGGGATTCCTATGACAGAATTCTTCGGAGGAATTGGGGCTAAGAACCACTTTTCATAAAGCGTTTTTAGTTCCCCTGATTTCATCATTGATTTGACTTGGCTATCTACTCCAGCCTTAAAGATGGGGTCATCCTTACGCAGCATAATACCAATGGCCTCGACGCTTAAAGGATCTCCAACAATCTTATATGCATTTGGATTCTTACTAGCAGCGATATTTCCAGCCAAGATATTATCATCCATTGCAAATGCATCTGCTCGATCAGATTCAACGAGTAAGAATGCTTCTGAATGGTCTTTAGCATAGACTACATCTAACTTAACGCCCTTTGCTTGCTCAAGTCTTCTTAGATGTTGAACTGGTGTGGTTCCGACAGTAGTCACAATTTTTTTCTTAATAACATCATCAGTTGAATTAATGCCTGAAGATTTTTTTACAGCATATCGAGCTTCAGTTACATAGGTAGTGACCGCGAAATCAACTTGTTCTTTTCTTGAAGTAGTATTACTTGTAGAGCCACATTCAATATCAATCGTTCCATTTTGGAGTAAAGGAATTCGATTTTGTGGGGTTACTGTCATGTAGGTTATTTTGGCATTGGGATAAAGTCGCTTCAAGACTTTTGCGCATAGTTCAACGTGGTAGCCAGCATATTCACTACTTCCAATGGCGTAGGATAAAGGCGCAGAAGATTCTCTCACTCCCACTGTAATTGCATTAGACGATTTAATTTTGGCATCTGTATTAGAAACCTGCGCATAAGCAGCCATTGAAATAAATGCTGATATAAAGACTAATGAAGTGAACTTTTTCATGTTTTATCCTATTCTTTTGATTATTAAAGCGCTTTCAGACTCTCATCCAAAGCTCTATCTAATATGGTTATCGCCTTATCAATCTCTTGATTTGACACGGTTAATGGAGGTGCAATCCTCCAAACTGATCCACGCTCAGGACGTCTCCTAATATTCATGCTTAAACCTAACTCAAAGCACTTTTTAGTTGTTAGCTCACCCAATCGATGATGAGCCAATCTGGATTTACGATCCTGCACTAATTCAACGCCTAAGAGTAGTCCCTCGCCCCTAACCTCACCAATGCACTCATACTTTTCTTGTAATTGAAGAAGTTGTTTTCTTAAGTAAGCTCCAGTGACATTCGCTTTCTCAATCAGGTTCTCATTCTTGATGGTATCTAAAACTGCCAATCCAACCGTTGCTAATAGAGGATCTGATACATGGCTGGTATAGAAAGAAAAGCCTTTTTGGTGAATATCCTCTTCAATCTCAGGAGTCGTCACTACCGCAGCCAAGGGCAATCCACCACCCATTGTTTTAGATAAGGTCATGATATCCGGGGTAATGCCAAACAATTCTGATCCTGTTTTTTTACCAATCCGCCCAAATGCTGTTTGCGCTTCATCAAAGATTAATAACATACCGCGGTCATCGGCTGCCTTTCGAAGTGCCTGCATATAGCTTTTGGGTGGTATTAAGACACCACCAGCACTGATCACTGGCTCGACAATGATGGCCGCGCCTCTTCCAGTCGAAGCCATATCGAACATCTTTAATCCAATCTCCAAACTTCTAAGAGCTGACTCTTCTGGAGGGAGCTCTGGAATATAGGGTCGGTACATATTGGGTTCTGGCAGAATAAAAACCCCAGGAGGTGGAACCCCGTAGCCTTTGCGGTCGCTAGCAAACGAAACCGAGCTTGCGGTACCAGTGACACCATGCCAAGATCCCCCTACTGCCATTACCTCATAGCCACCGGTGTACATTTTTGCAATACGCAAAGCTACTTCGTTACTTTCTGATCCTGTATTGATAAAGATTGACTTGCTAAGAGAGGGAGGCATCCATTCTGTAGCTACTTTTTCTGCGAGCCTAGCGACATCCTCAGGAATCATCCCGCTAAACATGTGAAATGCTTTTTTTCCAGCCTCGTTGACAGCATTCACTATTGCAGGATGATTATGACCAATGGTGGCGCACATCTGCCCAGAGGTGAAATCCAATATTTCACGGCCAGTATCATCAATGACGATGGTGCCTTTGGCGCTTTTAAAAAGATTTGGGAAAACATCTCCGCCGTATCTCAGCATATATTTTTTTGCTGCGGCGTGTAATGCATTACTCATTCTTTTTCCTATCTTCTTTAGCCGTGATTAAACCTTGCTTTAAAGGTTTATTGAGATGCTCAATCTATCTTTGAATATATACCAAAGCTTTCAATGCCTAAATTGATGCAATGCAATATGAGACTCTACTTTGCTCACTAAATAATTTTCTTTTCCTTCAATTGAGTAAGTTGACCATTGCTAAGGCCAAGCCATTCATTTAAAACCTTCTCTGTATCCTCACCAAGTATTGGGGGTGCCGTCCAACCGGCAGTGACGTTAAACGAGGAAAACTTTGTTGCCGACCCAAGTGATGGGACATCGCCATACGTTGAGTGATTTAATATCTGATGCATCCCGCGATGCTTTACCTGTCTGTGACTAAAGACCTGCTGCATATTATTCACTGGAGCACATGGTATTTTGGCAGCTTCGAGCTCTACTATTAACTTATCAGTTTCGTGCTTAACTACTTCGGCGTCTAAAATCTGATAAAGTGCCTCCCGATTCTTTACGCGTCCTGACATATCAGCAAAGCGAGGATCGGTGAGTAAATCTTCCCTCCCTAATATTTTGCAGAATGGCTCATAAAAATTTGGGAATCCAGCGCCAATAATCGCCCAACCATCTGCAGTTTTAAAGCCCTTATATGGGACCTGCTGGGCATGCTCTGAGCCCCATTTCTGTGGCTCCACGCCTGTCATTAAATACTCTAAGGCAGCATTAGCAAGAAAAGCAACTTCGGACTCTAATAAACTGGTTTCAACTTTTTGCCCCTTACCGCTAACGGATCTTTGTAGCAAGGCTGCAAGAATTGCGGAATAGCAGTTCATCCCAGTTAAAACATCAAATGCAGAAGTGCCTAACTTGATAGGTGGACGATCACGCTCCCCAGTAATATTCATATAACCACCAACAGCCTGAATCGTGAGGTCGAATGCGCCTAATTTCATATCAGGCCCATCAGCACCAAACCCTGAAATAGATGCATACACTAAGCGCGCGTTCTCCTTCTCTAAGCCCTCATAACCAAGTCCAAGACGGGGCATTACATCTGGTCTGAAGTTTTCTAAAACAACGTCTGCTTTTAAGCAAAGGTCACGCGCAATCTTTTTGCCTTCATCAGTTTGCATATCTAAGGTAATAGATCGTTTATTACGATTAGTAGCGTAGAAAGTGATGCCGTTACCGTGCACAAAAGGTGGGCCTTGTTTGCGGAGGGGGTCTCCGTCACCAGGCAACTCAACCTTAATTACTTCTGCTCCCAGGTCGCCAAGTAGTTGAGCACAATAAGGGCCAGCAAAAAAACGGGTGAAATCAACTACACGAATACCAGAAAGTGGTTTATTTGTTATTTTTTGTTTTTCAATCATGATGTACTTCATCTCCAACTATGAGTTTTAATCTGGCTTAATATCAGCATCCTTAATTACCTTAGACCAATTAGCCACTTCAGACTTAATCTTTGCAGAGAGAGCTTCTGGGGGCAATGATACGGTCTCGGCACCTTGCTGCAAAAATGCATCTTTTACATCTGGCGCTTGGATAACAACTTCAACTTCTTTGCTTAGGCGCTGGACATACTCTTTCGGCGTACCTTTAGGTGCAACTAGACCATAAATTGCAGTGACATCAAATCCAGTAACACCGGACTCTGCCAGCGTTGGGGCATTCGGAAACATTGACATCCGCTTGGCGCTTGTTACTGCTAGTAAACGCATCTTGCCAGATTTGATCATTGACATCACAGTGGCAATACTCTCAAAGGTAAAGGCTGCATCACCGCTAAGAATGCCCACTACTGATGGTCCCCCACCCTTATAGGGTACATGGGTAGCATTCACGCCTGTTTCTCGTTTAAATAATTCCGCGATTAAATGCGGCGAGCTACCAACCCCTGAAGATGAATAATTATATTTACCAGGGTTAGCCTTCATCAAATCCATGAATTCCTTAAAGTTCTTTGCAGGAAAGTCACTGGCAACAACTAAGACGTAAGGTGCAACCGCTAAAGTTCCTACCGGTACAAAGTCTTCTACAGGATCGTAAGATAAATTTTTATAGAGGGCTGGACTAGCCGATAACATGATCGAGTTCACAATCAGCATGTTATAGCCATCTGGCGCAGACTTAGCCGCAATGCCTGTTCCAACGGTGATGCCAGCGCCTGGTCGGTTATCAATTACTACCGATTGCCCTAAACGATCAGTTAGCCTTTGCCCAACGATACGGGCAAATATATCGTTAGCGCCACCAGGCGCCATCGGCACATAAAGTTTAAGCATATGATTTGGATAATCTTGTTGTGCAAAACAAGAAAATGTCAGCACTGCAGTAACCATTCCTACCAACAAGTGACGCATGAAATAGTTCATGTGAAGCCCTCCATCAAAAGTAGAAAATCAGTACAACAAATACCTCTACACCCTAGTAATGCTAATCTAATATCAGCATTACATTTACTTACTGTCCCGTGAAAATGGGTTTGCGCTTCTCAAAATGCGCTCGTATCCCTTCTTCATAATCTTTGGTACCTTCTAGGGGGCGCCTCAACGCTTGATCAACCTCACCAGCTTCTTTAATTGGCAAATCTGCACCACGGTTGATGGATTGCTTCACTGCAGCAAGTCCTAATGGGCTAGAGCTTTCCATCTCTCGGCATAGCTCTAAAACCTCATCAAGTAATTGTGCACGTGGCACTACACGCTCAACTAAGCCAATATCCAATGCCTCAGCAGCGCTCATTCGTTTCGCAGTAAATAGCATCTGCTTGGCCTTTGCACGTCCGACAATGCGAGGAAGTATTACTGCACCGCCACCTCCAGGGTATGCGCCAAGACTCATCTCTGGCCAACCAAAACGCGCATCATCAGCAGCAATACGTAAATCACTGTAGAGGGCAAGTTCAAGGCCTCCACCCAAACACCAGCCGCTAATTGCGGCAACGACAGCCTTTGGTGAATTCCAGATTTCCTGGTTTACATTCCACAAAGTACGGCTTTGTGCCCACTTTTGATCTGGTGTCAGGTCTTTACGTTGTTTAAGATCGGTACCAGCGCAAAATGCTTTATCTCCAGCGCCTGTGATCACTATCGTCCGAATATCCTTTCTTTGACCGGCCTCTTGAACTGCTAATAGCAATTGTTCAGCAAGTTCGCTCGAAAGTGCGTTCATCACTTCGGGGCGATTAAGAGTCAGAATCAATGAAGATCCTTTTTGTTCACTTAGCAGTACTGCCATTCAATTTTCTCCAATGTCTATCCGAAAGTCAGAATTCATTTAAATCAATCAACAAAAGAACGAAGATGGATAGCTGCTGCGACTACCTCGCCCCGCTGGTTAGTACAAGTAACCTGGTTATATAGTCGCCTTTTTGTGTAATCAATCTCAGTAATCGTATATTCGGTAGTAATTGTGTCTCCGAACTTGACGGCAGCCACAAAGCGTAATTTATCGTAGCCCAGAGATACAGTCCGGCCAATGCGCATTCTGGCTGAAGCCGCAGACATAAAACCAACCATCAATACACCGTGCGCAATACGCTCACCATATCTACCCTGTCGCATGTATTCAGCATCTACGTGGTTTGGTGAGAAATCGCCAGTGATGCCAGCAAATAAATAGACATCTGACTCTGAAACCGTTTTTGTATATACCAAACTGGTTCCAATCTTTACATCCTCAAGCTTTCCAGACTCCATTTGCACATATTCTACTTTTGTCATGATCTAATTTTCCTCTACCAATATTAATAATGACTTCTTTACTCTTTACCTAAACTACAACGATATTTAGCAGCTAGGTGCTAAATATCTAAACAAGATTTATGCAATAGGAATATTGCGAGTATCTATGCAACCATCTTCTTTCATATTAAAGGCAATATGATTCAAAAAATGTAAATCGTCCATTTGGGGATAATCTATACGTTGATGCGCCCCACGACTCTCTAAACGCGTTAAAGCCGCTTGAACAATGATCTGGCCGGTCAAAACCATATTTTTAGCCTCAAGTGAACGTATTGAGTCAGTAAAAGAATTTGATCTAAGCCCTGCATCTATCTCAGATTGCAAGTTTCTAATTTTGGCCTGGCCATCTAATAGGCCATTCGCATTGCGCAATAAGCCAGCAGATGAGAGCATGACCGATCGAAGCGCTTGCTTGATATCTTCAGCCGAAGTTTTGCCAGCTTGGCTGGCAGCCGTTTGAATTTTTTCACAGGCTTGCTGGTGAATCTTGTTCCAATTTCGCTTAGCAGGCTGTTGTTTTGTCATTGCAGCAGAACGGCCAGCAACACCTCCAGACACAATGACATCGCTAGCGCCATTACCAGCTATACGACTAGCGCCATGTATTCCACTGCTAGCTTCACCGGCTGCAAACAATCCTGGAACTCCAGTCCAATAATGTTGATCTACTTTGATACCGCCCATATGGCTGTGCGCTGCTGGTCTAATCCGTGGCATCTCTTTGATGGGGTCTAAACCAGATGAACGCAAGCGCTTACAGTGATTAATATAGGTTTCTAACTTATCCACTGGAACTTGAGTGGTATCAAAAAACACTGTTTGGTCCTCAAGACCCCTGCCCTCATCAATTTCTTGCTGAATGCACAAGGCCATTTTGGCTTTTTCAATTTGTAATTCCCCGTGGACGGGGTTATATCGATACATAAAGCGTTCGCCTAGAGCATTTAAAAGGTGAGCTCCATCGCCAAGCATGGCTGTTGGCATTTCCATCCCTTTAGCGCCTTCAGGGTAAACAACCACCGTGGGCTCAAACTGAACAAATTCCATATCGATCAGTGTTGCCCCTGCTTCTATTGCTAAGGCATAAGAATCTGATGAAACATCTGCCGGATAAGTGCTATCTGTGTAAAGAGCGCCTATACCTCCCATTGCCATCACTACGGATTTAGCATGAATTGCTACTAGTTGACTGCTGTGCCTATTGGCTAATAAGGCACCAACAATCTCACCTTGATCTTTTAATAAACTGATTACCTTCCAGCCTGCATATTGAATAACACCTGCCTGGCTGCAGTGCGCTTTCAAGGCATTTAATGCCATATGCCCTATGCCCTGGGGGTGGTATACAGAGCGCGCATAGGTATTGCCAGATAAATGGCGCTGCGCAAACTTGTCCCCATTCATTGCAAATGGAACACCGATAGAAACGAGTTCAGCCAATGCACTTTCTGCTCCATTCGCTAAAACATCAACTAACTGACGATCGTTTAGCTGATAGCCACCTTTCACCATATCGTCAAAATAAGCTTGTGGAGAGTCTGCTGGATTTGCATGAGCAATTGGGACATTAAAGCCAATAATGTATTGCGATGCCCCGTGAGCCTGAAAAGCCATCACAACCTGAGATCCGGCGGCGTTAGCTGCAGCCGCGGCGCGATAGCCTGCAAGGCCACCGCCTAAAACCAATACATCAGTGCTCAGCTCTTCAATAGCCAACTGTTGATTCATTTTCTATTTTCAGAATAGGTAAACAAGATTGAACGCTCATTCACCTTTAATGTTCGCATCCTTGATTACTCCAAGCCACTTTATTGATTCTGATTGAAGTATGGCCTGGAATGCCTCTGGCGTTCCGCTTCTGACGTCGCTACCCTGTGCATTTAATTTTTTAATTATCTCTGGTGATTTAAGTATTTTATTAAATGCGCTATTTAACTTCACAATCACATCATCAGGCGTTCCTGCTGGCGCAACAAAGCCAAACTGTCCAATAATTTCAAAATTTGGATAGCCAGACTCTGCAATAGTCGGAACATCCGGCAAAATAGACGAGCGCTTTAAGCTGGTGACAGCGATTGGTCGGAGTTGCCCAGCATTAAAGTAAGGCATCATTAAAAATACATTCTCAGTGGTCATTTGTACCTGACCCCCCAGCAAATCAGCGATAGCAGGACCGCCGCCCTTATAAGGTACGTGTGTTAAATCGATCTTAACAACAGATTTGAATAACTCAGTATTCAAATGCGTAACGCTGCCTGTCCCTGCGGAACCGTAGTAAATAGTCCCCGGCTTAGAACGAGCCAAAGCAATTAGTTCGGCAATATTTTTTACAGGTAGTTTTGGATTCACTGCAATCACGTAAGGATTTGAAGCAACCAGCGCAACCGCACTAAAATCCTTTACTGGATCATAAGAGAGTTTCGGGTAAATTCCTGCAGCAGAAGTATGGGGTACCGTATTCACAATCAGGAGCGTATAACCATCTGGAGCAGCTTTGGAAACGCTCGCTGAACCCATCGATCCACCAGCGCCAGGGCGATTTTCCACAACAACTGACTGCCCTAATATTTGACCCAATTCAGGTGCAAATAAACGCGCTAAAGCATCATTGCCTCCACCCGGAGGGTATGGCACAACTATACGAATAGGCTTAGATGGCCATGGATCGGCTGCCACCGGTTGAATAAAAGCAAGCAGAAATGCTAATAGAAGTACTTTTCTCATAACAACCCTTTATCAACATCATTCAAAGATGAACCAAGCTCAGTAAGTAGAATCATCTTAAAGCAATAACCCACAATATTGGTAAGCGCCAGTTAGGCTGATTAACTGAACGTTTAAGCCAATCCTGGTGTAGGCAAAAAAGTGCAATAAAGCAGTAAAAACAAGTATTACTAGGGTTTAGCCTAGACTTAAGAAGCTTTAAAAAGTGACCTTAAAGTGCTAATACCTGAGCTACCATGAACACATAGTCAAAAGGTAAATAGTTTGGTAATTTAGAATAACCTTAAATAATTTAATCAATTTTTAAAATGCCTATTGAGCTTATCGTTGCCATTGCTGCTGGTCTTCTTTGTGGATTTCTAAATACAGTGGCATCGAGCGGCTCAGCAGTCACCCTCCCTTTATTACTTATTATGGGATTTGCTCCAGCAGTGGCTAATGCTACTAACCGTGTTCCAGTATTGGTGGGAGCGCTGATCGCAACAATTACTTTTTTAAGGGCAGGAATAATAGACTGGGGTCTAGCTTTTAAGATTTTGGCTCCAACTATTATTGGTAGCCTATTTGGTGCATCTCTTGCCGAGTACATGCCTCAAAATTATATTAAGTTATTAATAACCATAGCACTCCTCTGCGCTTTCTTGCTTATATTCTCCGGTACAAAAAAACTAATTGAAAGTGAGTTTGAGGAGGGTATTCGTTATAGAGGCTTTGAAATAGCAGTTCTCTTTGCAATTGGATTTTGGCTAGGACTCATAGTTCTAGATGGTGCAACCTATATGTTGCTGGCTTTGATTGCTTTTGTTCATCTGCCCCTGGTAAAAGCAAATGCCTATAAGAACCTTGCTATTTTGGCAACATCAGTGATTGCGCTAGCTTTATTCTCCGCCAAAGGTGTAGTTAATTGGGAGATTGGCGGCATTATGGCGCTCGGTAGCATAGCAGGCGCATACCTTGGGGCCAAGTTATCTTTGAATCCACAAGCTAAGACTTGGACCTTTCGGTTATTGGTTGCGGTCATTCTTCTTGAATTAATCCATATGGGGATGCAGTACTTTGCCACCCCGCTCTTCTCATTTAGTTTTTGATATCAGGCACTCAGTTCATTTCGAGCGCAGGGCTTAGGGCTTAGAGGCTTTATAAATGAGTGGAATCTATAGCTCTAGCCAATATCTCTAGAATTAAACGTAACTTAAATAGATTGTAGAAAATAATGCAACAATAGATTAAAGTATCTGAAAAGGAAATCTAATGGACTTCGACTTAACTGACGTACAAGCAATGACATTAGATGGATGGGGTAAATGTATCGCCAAAGAAATCGTACCGCTAATTGATCACAAAATTGATGAGCCCTTTTCTAAAAAGTTGGCGCATGAGCTAATTGAATTAATGATGCCATTCGGAGTTGGGTCTGGATGGATTCCTGAAAGTTTGAATGGTTTAGGGGTAGATTTTTTAACTAGCGGCTTAATGTTTGAAAAACTATCGCAAGCCTCCCCAGATGTAGCTGGACTTGCCTGGGTTGCAGAGGGCGCTGCATTAAAAATAGCTAACAATGGCTCAGAAAGTATTAAAAATCAATACCTACCAAGAATTATTAATGGCGAAATTTTCGGGTGTTCAGCAATTAGCGAGCCAGGCATTGGGTCAAGTGTTAGAGAGATGCGAACTACTGCAAAGAAGGATGGCAAATACTTTCGCATATCTGGTGAAAAAATGTGGGTATCAAATGCTTCTGTAGCTGACTTCATGATTGTGCTGGCACTTACTGCTGAGCAAGAGTTTTCGATGTTCCTTGTTGACAAAGAGCAGCACGGATATGAAGTCCAGGAAATTGGGAAGCTTGGGCTTAATAAGTGGTCAATGGGACAAGTTTTATTTGATAATATTGCCGTTCCCGAGGAAAACTTACTTGGAAGCATTGGTTCTGGGCTAAGGGAAACAATGAAGGGTTTTGATAGATCGAGATGTTTCGTATCTACGTTGGCGCTGGGCATTGCACAAACCGCCCTTGATGAATCCATTCAATACTCCAAAGAACGAACTCAGTTTGGGAAGCCAATAGCAGGCCATCAGTTAATTCAAGGGATGCTAGCAGAAATGGCTTCTGATTTTTCAGCAGCACAACTTTTAGTATACAAAGCCCTCTCGATTATGTCCCAAGGTAAAAGATGTGAGCTTGAAGCAGCAATAGCCAAATCTTTCGCCACTGAAGCTGCTCTTCGTATTGCCTCTAAAGCAATACAGATTCACGGCGCTTTCGGGCTTACAAAAGAATTCACGCTAGAAAGACATTTCAGAAATGCCAGAATGCTAACCATCCCCGATGGCACCACCCAAATCAATCAATTAATCATTGGTCGAAAACTGACTGGCATAGATGCATTTAGCTAAGCCTAAAGAAAGCTGGATACGCAGTACTATTCGGGTTTAATACCCATATCTTTAGTTATTCCTAACCACCTTTTTGACTCAACGGCCATCATCAACCCAAACTCAGTTGGAGTTGTAGTGATTGCATTGCCACCGGAAGCTGTAACTTGCTGGATTATGCTAGGAGTGGTCATCGTTTTATTAATCGCAGAATTAATACGTGTAACTAGATCCTTAGGCATTCCTGCTGGCCCTATAAACCCAAAGATTCCAGTAACCTCAAATTCTGGGTACCCTAATTCAGCTACTGATGGAACATCTGGTAAAGATGGTGAGCGCTGCCTACTAGTTACTGCAAGAGGACGAATGGTACCTGCTTTAATTTGCGCCATCATTCCAGGAAGATTTTCAAAAGCAAGTTGAACCTCTTCGCCGCCAATTAAAGCAGTAAGCCCTGGACCCCCTCCTTTGTAAGGCACATGAGTGAAATCAACCTTAAAGGTATTCTTAAAGAACTCTCCAACGAGATGAGTAGAGCTGCCAACTCCAGCAGATTCAAAATTATATTTTCCGGGTTTAGCCTTACCTAGTGCAATTAACTCTGGCAGTGTTTTGACCGGCAATGCGGAATTAACTACTATTACATACGGTACTGAGATAACCCCTCCGATTGGGGTGAAGTCAGTAATTGGATCATACGCAAGCTTTGCATATATTCCTTTTGCCACCGTATGAGGCAATAAACTCATAAACAATAACCCATAGCC
>Ga0194037_1001343_pt1 | contig 17874 bp, 8 predicted proteins | sample JunL306m_MetaG_FD_148653 | JGI IMG/M metagenome (GOLD analysis project Ga0194037, IMG submission 148653) | Anoxic zone freshwater microbial communities from boreal shield lake in IISD Experimental Lakes Area, Ontario, Canada - Jun2016-L304-6m | ecosystem: Environmental > Aquatic > Freshwater >...
ATGAGGCGCATTTGATCCATCACCCGCATTGAGAATGTTGTAAATAGTGGTTGGAGTAAATGGTGAGCTTCCCGAAGCCAATGCTGGTGGCGGGGCGATGACTATGCCAGAGAGAGTGGTTAGTGGAGAGCTCGGAATGGAAACAACTTCATCAGCTGGTTTTGATGGCGCATTGACTGGGGTTGCCAGCGATGGGATCTCTGTTGAGGCCTCACTTCTGCCTCTGGGTTTAGCAGACTTCTGCCCTGTCAGTGGGTCCGGCAGGAAGTTAGGTGGCGCCAGAATAAATTGGGGTTTAGTGTCTTTGTCGGCGACATACAGATATTGATTAACCCCCACCGCTTCTGTAGAAGCTTGGTTTTTAACTACGATCTTGCCTTCAAATACTCCTGCGTACAAACCATCTTTAACAGGTGTTTTATCGGGATTAAAGCAGTTGGCTTCACAAACATTGATGTTAAATCCAGTGCCTCGAATACCCACCGTAGCCACTACCGCATTGATCTGTAGGTTATCTTTGTTCTCTCTGCCAATCACACCAGTGACTGCCCTGACGCCGCCCTTCACCAGGCTGACGTTGGCCTTCTCAGAGCCATCTGCCTTGCCGTTGAAGTTGTATTCATTAATCTTAAATTCGGTTTGGGCTCGCAGGGCAATCACTGCACCATCACTCATTCTGAGCTGTGCATTACTGGCAATGCCCGTAATCACACCATCGCCTGCCTGTACGCTGGCACCTTTAGCCAGTGGAATCATTTGACCACCGCGGCTCACCTTCACATCACCGATAGCCATCAAGACTTTACCTGCCTCAGCAGGCGCTTGGGCATATGCATGGCTCGATAAGATGGCAAGCGTCAGCAGAACGCTTTTGATCATTCGCATTTTGGTGAGAAGCATAGCGTTCCTCCAAGCGGTATGTGAGGTATTCATTTAATTAGAATTCCATTCATAGCGCAGTTTGACGGCGCCTGTCCACTGCTCATACCCATATAGGTTTAAGTTTGACAGGTTGTTGTAGTAGGTTAGCTCTAATCGAGCTGCAAGATCTTTAGTTAATTTATATTGCACCACCGCATTACCGGAGTACAAGTTATCCGTTCGGTTGGTTTGATAAAGCAAATCATTGGCATCATATTTACTCTGGGCATAACCCGTTCCAATGGTGATACCTAATTTATCGGTAGGTAAAAAGCTTGCCTGAATCGAAGCTCCAGCAATGCGCCTCCCTAAATCGGGACGATTGCTGGTATCGGTTTGGTGCGCTGCATTTGCGGAGACATCGATAACAGGTTTCCACATGGTATTCGGGAAGGCTTTGCGATAACCTACCGTACCAACAGTAAGGTTGGAGTTGTAAGCATTGAACTGACTAGGGTATTGCAAGACTGTACTTCCTGCAGCCACCATCACTGAGTCTGTATTAGTGAGTTGACGGGCATATTCTGCACCTGCGCCATAGGTATTCGGCACGGGCACCTGGTCTATCTGCGCAATACTGCCAAAACCTGCGATTTTGAAGGTATCTGGTCCATCGGCAATCTTCACACCAGTAGTGGCATTGGTCACGTTCAAGTTATAGCCATTCACTTGCGAATAACGTTGCGCACTGGTATTGGCATTGGCAAAGGCGCTCACGGTTGAAGTAATAGGTACTGATACGTTTGCTCCAATACTGTCATATCCAAAAGCAGACTTCATAGGCAAGGAAGTCGTTCCAAGTTGCACTGGACCGATATAAGGCAGGACGATGTTGTTGACAGCAGTAGCGGCATTAACGTTGTTGTTGTAACCCATTCCCAATTCAACATATACGCCATAAGTTGGTTTGTACTGCGCCTCTTTGGCCTTGATGTCATCCAAATAAACATTGATGGTGGCAACCACACCAGCAGGCGGCTGATTTTTTCTAACCGCCTCAAACTCATCCTTGGCTCGGCCGTACTCGCCTTGCGCATAATAGGCGCGCGCCAACTCAAGACGCACCAAATCATTATTAGGATCATTCAGTAGAACGCGCTCCAAAGAAAGAACGCCGTTAGTGGTATGGCCAGTTTCTACGGAAGCAATCCCATAAAAATAGTCAAACAAAGGATCACCCATCAATTCAGGGTGCTGTGTGCCTAGTTGATAAGCATCGCCAGCTTTTCTTTGCTCAATGAGGACCTTCATCTCATCAGCAACGTCAGCATTACTGGTAGCACTAATCACGCCAGTAGTAATAATGGCAGCGTATAGAACGGGTCTTACCAATACCGGTAAGTGCCCAATGGAATACTTCTGCAATGTATTTTCAAGCACATCCTGCCAGCGCTTTACTCGCGTATCCATCGCGAGATACATTTCTTGGTTCAGGTGCTTGAATAACTTCCAGGCAAATGAGCGTTGACAGTAGCGAATGAACTCCACTAACTGCTGACTGGAAAACTTGAGGAAGCGCCCGCTCTGCATACTGGAATGCACAAGAGATTCAATGATCAAATAGGCGAGAGACTGCAATGCCTGATCAATGGCTTTGAGCGAGGAGTCACGATCAGAAATAAGCGCAAGCATCTTTCTAAAATCTGGCTTAGTAAATTGTTTTAATGCTAAGCGTGCATATCGACGCTTGAGATTGCGCGTCAAGGTGGCGTACATTGGCTGCATATGCAAATTGCCGCGCATCCATGCTTGCGTTGCAAAATCGCCAGCATTGACCAACTGCTGTAAAACAAAAAAAGCGCTTTGATTTAAGCCGGCATCTACTGTCTTTGCTAGAGCGTTTGGATTTTTTAGAAGGGTTCCGGCATGCGTAAATGCTTCTCGTCCTTGACCGAGGTAATGCTGAACTCGTATTGTGTTTTCTATACTGGTTAAAGCGCGGTAATGAGGTTCAACCCACTCGGCGCCCTCATGCCATGCCAGTGTAGCTTTTTCTCCTACATAGACTAGCTGCTGCAAAACAAAAAAAGCACTTTGATTTAAGGCCGCATCAATCGGCTTTGCTAAATAATGTGAGCCTCTCAGATCACTGCAAGTTTTTTTGAGTGCTCCACTCCATTTTTTCTGAACTCGTGTACGGCATTGCTCACTTCGCAAACATTGGTAATGGGGTTCAATCCATCGGGCACCATGTTGCCAAGCTGCTGTTGCACCATCTCCAGCATGCACCAGTTGTTGCAAGATAGCGAGCGCGCTCTGATGGAGTGCACTATCGAGCTTACGCACGAACAAATTACTGTGTTCGTTCAAGTCATTCTTGAGAGATGAAAAAGATTGCTGATCCATATCTCAATTCAAAAAAGGGTCTCTTAAGACTTGTTTGTAGCAATTGATAAATGCAGTGTGCTTTTGATCAAATTCTGAGCAACGCGATGCAACTTTGAGAGTACGTTGGTGCAACTCATCCTTATCCATGTGATAAGGCCCTGTCATCTTTTCATATAGCGCAGCTCTAGCATCAAGGTACTTAGGCTCAAAACCACTGAGTCCATAAAACACAATCTCTTCATTATTCAGGCGATAAACACCCCTAAACTGATGCGATTGCATTGCTTGGAATAAATCGGGTGGCATACCCATTTGTGCAAAATAAATGGGCACAGCCTTCTCAAAGCGCTCTAGTAATTCTCTTGCTTGGGGATTGGTTTTAACGTCAATCTCTTCCAAAATCTTGGCATTGGCATCACTTTTAGTAATTCTTCCGCGATGAATGCCTACCGTGTAAGCAGGAGCACCTCGTACTACGCCACTAGCCAAGATAAAGATGCAAGCGCTGGCGCATTGCCCAGTCACAAAGACATGGGCTTTATTGGCCCTAAGAATTTCTCCAATCTTCATGGCAGAAACACCATCACCACCTGGAGAGTCAAGCAATACGATCAAGCCAGCAGGCATCGGATCACCAGTGACATTGCCAATCGACCCACGAATAGACTCCAGCACCTTTTTAGAAATCTGGCCTTTAATCGCCATCACCACAACCCGCCCTTCTTGTGAAGAGGGGTTGCCAATAGGGGTATTGGTAACGGTTTTCTCTGGGGTAGCACTGGCGGGCGCTACTTGCTGAACCGAAATCGTCAGATCACCCTGCTTAGCTACTGAGGCTAAAGCAACGCTAGCGCCAAAAAGAGATGCCATCAACAATGTGACGATCAACAGCACTCTCATTGACCCGTACCTTCGACTGAAATCGGAATACTCAGATGCTTGATTGCGAGCGCAGTGCTCAGGTCCCTAAACTCAAAGCCCCCACCCTGACTTGCAGCGATCAATCCTGAATTTGTTAACTCCTGAATGCAGGCCTGCTCTTTATGATGAGGCTCATTCATGGAAGTCAGAATGGTAAGTAGCGGTGTATCTAAATCATTGGCAGCGCGCAGAATCAACTCTTTCGCTACGGGACTCAAGTTATCCAATAAGGCACGCAAGTCAACCCGAATACCTTCTGGCAATTCATCGATTGCTGGCATCTGTAAATTAAAGACGCGTGAGAATGGTACCGAATTCGGTTTAGGGCCTAAGAGCCTGACGCTAATTTGGGCCGAGCCACTATCTTGTAAATTTGCCGCCACAATTAATACTTGGCGAGAAGCCAAGCGATCAATGCCTGAGTCCCCAATCACGGATTTGAAGACTTCTAATGCCTTTAAACCGTAAACCAAAATCGTCAGAGGGCCAGTTTTGGATATTTCCGCCAATAATCCGGCAATACGCTCACCCTGTGAAGGATAAATTTTTTCAGAGCGGGCAACAAAATCACCAAACTGCAATTCAATTTGGGATGTAAAGCTCGTGAGTGCGCGATCTCGACGATAAGAGCCAGGAGTTCTCAAGCGCAAGATTTGGAAATTTTTACTGGCTGCGTAATTACCAATCGCATCAATCAACGAGGTTGCCGCTGCTGGTGGCCAAGACTCAACTGCGAGCCACTGTGCTAAGCCACCATCAATGCCCTCAAAGGCATTCGCCAAGAACGGGAAGCCGCCCCAACGCGCACTGGTATCTGGCAGTAAGGCAGATGTGGGGCCCACAATCGCAATGGGACCAACATCTTTAACAACCACTTCTTTATTACCCTCTTTGGATTTAATCTCCATCCAAGCGCTACTCATGGGGGCAATTTTCTTCGTGAGAAGATCTGACAATGGCATTTTTAATGCCTTAGCATGCCGAGCCAGGATAGAAGCTTTACGAAATGACTCTGCGCCATAGAGCTCGGTTGCTTTTTCAGCAACCACTTCAGTATGCGAGGCGATACCAACACCGATTAAAGGTGTGTTGGCTTCTTTTTTATCGGCTACTCCCAAATGGGTCTGTTGATAGTGGTGCGACCAGCTCTGTAAGTACTGCGCTAGATAGACTGCACGATCAGCATCATCCAAATGAGCACGGGGATGCCCAAACCAGATAACTGAGCCGCCGCCTGGCAAATACGTCACCTGACCATCCAATGCATCGACCAAGCGCTCAATCATCATTCTGAGGGCTTTAAGAAAGTGGTCTCGCATGGAAATTGCCGCAGGATTTAACTCGTTTAAATCAGCAATTGAAACGGCTACCGTCGATACCAAGCGCCAAGAATAAGCATCGCCTACTTTAGCGCTCGCTTTGGCGGCACTTTTAGTCGTCTTTGCTTTGGGCTTGGCATCGGCACTTTCAGTAGCACCTGATTTCATAATCTGAGCTGCGGCGATCACCGCTTTTGCACGACTATTGACCCCCAGCTTACGAAAGAGCACAAACAAGTGCTGCTTTACGGTACCAGGCTCAATCTTTAAATCCGTGGAGATCTCTTTATTGCTCTTGCCCTCAATCAAGAGCTCGAGCAGTTGTCGCTGCCGAGTAGACAAGGAGAGTCCTCCAGCGGATTCGCGCTTAATCATGGTCGTATTGGAGGAAAGCTCTCGCATCGCTTTTCGCAGTGATTGATCAGTTGATCAACGCTCACGCATACCCTGCTTGAACGCAACATAAATTGGACGCAACAAGTAACGTAAGACAGACTGGCGATCGGTCATGATGTCCGCTTGCACGGTCATACCTGGATCAATACGCTTGTCCTGATCTTCACCTACATAGCTCTGCGGCAGACTCACAATCACCTTAAAGTAAGGTTGTTGTTTCTCATCCAGAGTGCTAAATGAAGACACCATCGAGACCTTGCCTTCAATCGTGCCGTAGCGCATGAAGTCAAAAGTACCAATCTTCAGACGGGCTGGCTGACCAATTTTGACAAAACCAATATCGGTTGGCGAAACACGCACTTCAGCATGCATCTTGCCGTCAAGTGGAATCACATTCATGAGGGTCGCGCCTGGAGGGATGACACCACCCACAGTACGGAATTTCAGATCCTGCACCACACCGTCTACTGGCGAAACAATATCTACGCGAGTTAAACGGTCTTGTAGTTTGGTGAGCTGCTCTTCAGTTTGTGCCAATTCATTAGCAGCGGCATTGAGTTCATCCATATTGGTACGGCGATAACGGAGTAACTCTGCTTGAGCGCCACTCAAATTACGCTGTGCATCCAAAGCCTGCACGCGGGTATTGAGTTTTTCTTTAGCTAAGTCACCACGAATAGCACTCACCTCAGAGAAAATCTTGATCTCATTCTGCAATTGCACAATTTGATCTTTTGAAGTCTTCAAGGTGAATTCTTGTTCAGCAACCAACTGCTTGTACTCATCGGGTACTTTGGAAAAATCTGCGGGTCTATCACCCAATAAAGCCCGCAAGCGCTCTACGCGGGTATACAAGCCCCAATACTTCGCTGCCAAGGTTTGATACTCGGCACCAGCTTCAGTGGAGTTCAAACGCATTAATACTTGCCCTTCATGCACCGCTTGGCCATCCACCACATCGATCGAAGCAATCCGGCCGCCGTCCACGTGCTGAATGACTTTGACAGCCTGAATCGGCATGATCTGACCTGGTGCCAAAGCCACGACATCTAAGGTGGCGAAGATGGCCCACAAGAAAAAGATGCCCAGCGCATAACAAACCAACTTAACAGTGGTTTTCATGTAAGCCGGTGGTGCAGCCTCTTCAAGCAGAATCGCTTTGGCAACATAGTTGTCCGTGCGATCCCCTAAGGTAAGCCTAGGTTGATCATTTGACTGATCATCAGGTGGCAAGGTAGGAAGTGTGCTCATAGGAAGTACTCTTATCGATTAAGGGTGAGGTAATTAAGCTGCAGTAGGTTGTTTAAGCAAAACATCAGGAGGTCCAGCTGCACGGAGGTAGCCTTTATCCATGACTAATAAAGTGTCGGCCAAACGAATATGACTTGGACGATGACTAATAAAGAGCACAGTTGCTTTGCCTTTGAGAGCTTGCAAGGCTTCCATAAACTTCTGGTCGCCGTAGTCATCCAAGCCTGCGCCTGGCTCATCAAATAGCATGATGGGAGCGCGAGTCAGGTAAGCGCGGGCAAGAGACAATTTTTGTTTCAGGCTCGATGGCAATTCATTCGTGTTATCACCAACCCGATATTCAATGCCTTTTGGTAAGGCCATAATTTGCTCTAAGGCACCTGCCATATCTAGAGCTTGATAAACCTCATCATCACTGGCATCAGGTCTTGCTAAACGCAAATTCTGGGCAATCGTGGCACGGAACAATTGAGTATCTTGTGGAGCGTAGCCAATCGAGCGACGCAACTCCATCGGGTCCAACTGACGCAGGTCAACGTTATCCACCAAGATGGATCCTGCTTGTGGCGCATACATGCCCAAGATCAATTTGAGTAAGGTGGATTTACCACCACCGTTAGGACCACTAATTGCAATCAGTTCACCTGGTGCAACACGGAACTCCACACCAATTAAGGCTGGGTCGACGTTCATTGAATAACGGAAAGAGACGCGGGCAAACTCAATCGCACCCTCCAAGCCGCGAGAAACGAGTGAAGTGGCCGTTTCTTGACGCTCTCCCTGAATCTTCATCAGGCTATCAATTTGACGGGTAGCACTTCTCACCCGTTCAATACGGGTCATATTGGTAAAGATGGTTTGGATTGGGCTTAACACGCGCCACATCAAGAGCATGGAGGCAATTAGCGCACCAGCTGAGACTGTTTGCATAATCACCGCTGGCACAGTGGCAGAGACAATCATCAAGGCTGAGAGCATCATCACAAAATATGAGATTGACACTAGCAATGAGGAAACTTGTTCCGCCTTATAAGAAGCCATCGTGGCGTTCGCTGAAATCTCTCTAAAGCGCTCTAACCACAGTTGCTGCGCACCGCACTCACGAATAATGCGCATCTTGCCAACCATCTCCACAATAAACTCATTGCGCTTGGTAACCGCTCTACTTACGGCTGCTACACGGTCATGAGTCAGACCTGAAAAGATCCAATATAAAAGTGCATAGACTACGACCATGATGGCAAAGATCACCAAGGAAATCGGGTTCATAATCGATAAGGCTATTAAGAACACCAAGGTTGCTGGTGACTCTAATAGAGTGGATGCTAAAGGACCGGTAAATAAATCACGAATAGCTTCAAAGCTTTGCAAACGGGAAGTTTGTGAACCGACTGATGCGCGCTCGGTATAGACCGGGGACATCTTGAGCACTTGTTGCAAAATCGTTGCACCGAATAGATATTCGATACGACCCGAGATGTAAGACAAAATACGCGCACGATGGCGCATGAAGAAGTAGCCAGCGCCTAAACCAATACCCGCACCAATCGTCAAGTAAACCAAGGTATCTTTCGCGCCAGATGGAATCACAGTGCTATAGACAATCGACAGGAATAAAGGGCCTGACATCATCACTAAGCCAGATACCAAGGCAGATAAAGTCGCCTGCCCAATCAGTGGGCTAAAGCGCAGCAAGACACGCCCAACCCATGAACGGCTGTCGTTGACATTGATTTCAGCTAACTCATAGAAGAAGGCGCGGCCAGCAATATTTAAATTGGCTTCAAGACGAACCTCTCCTGTAGCGGAGACGCCAATGCGCATTTGTTTACCTAAGCGTCCCATGGCGATAAAAGCAGCGCCCTCATCAGGAACAAATAGGCAAGGGAGTGAACGTGGCTCTAACATACCCAGCGTGCACTTCACTTCATTGGTTCTGTAGCCCATTTGCGACATCGCATTGTGAAAGCTCGTTAAATCCAAGCTATCGGTGTAGTACGGCAAAGACTCAGCGACTTCGCGTGCAGTACCGCGTGCATTCATGAGTTTGAGCAACAGAGATAAGCAACCAGATAAATCTGTTTGCACTTTAAAGTTATTGGCGACTGTTTCTTGAGTATGGTTCCAGCGGTTGGTATCAATCACACCGCCCTTAAATGGAGAATCAAAATATTCCCCATTTGGGATGGCGCGATAGTTCGCAGCTGCGGAGCCAGTAAAGCTAGGCTCTGAGGGTTTGGCAGGTGAAGCAGAGCTTGCCTCACGAATCGAACTCACCTTGTTAGGCTCTACTTCATGCAAATGGCCATCTTGCAAAAACAGGGTCCGGTTAGCAAGGCGCAGGAATGATGGGCGTTGTGAAACCAAGACCACTGTCACCTTGCCGCGAACCGCTTCCATAAATTTCAAGAAAGTAGCGTCACCATCCGAGTCCATCACCGAAGTGGCATCATCGAACAAAATAATATTAGGCTGATTCGAGAGTGCACGCACAATCGCAATCCGTTGACGGTAGCCTGGTGGCATTGCATCAGCAGCCGTATCCCCTACTGGTGAATCCCAACCCCGTGGCATCTTGGCCACAAAGTCGCCTAAGCCAAGCATCTTGGCAGTCAATAAAGCCCTATCAACGCGAGTAGGTTCAAACACACTGACGTTATCTAATAGTGAGCCTTCAAACATTAAGGCTTTTTGCGGCAAATAGGCTACGTGCTCACTTAATTCTTCAAGAGGTATTTGGGTAATATCTTTGCCATCAATCAGAACCTGACCTTCGGTCGGATGCAGAACGCCAGCCATCAACTGCAACAAGGTACTGCGGCCGGAACCTGAGTCACCCTTAATGGCCATGAATTCACCTGGCTCAATCTTCAGAGACAAGTTATCAAATAATTCAGTCTTGCTTCCTGGAAACCGGTAATGGACATTCTCTAAGACCAATTGCGCAGATTGCATTGGACGGTCAGCCAGTTTGATAGCACCCTCCTCTACCTCGGGCTTAGATGGCAAACCATCTTGCAGCAAAGTCAATGCCAAGTTGTCACGTAGCATTTCGTCTTGCTGATACTTCGCCCACATACCACCTAAGCGTTGTAATGGCGCCAGTGAACGCATACCCAACAAAATACAAGCAGCTAACTCACCATTGGTAAGGTGATGGCCAATCACAAGCCATGCACCTAATGCCACAATCAACATATTCATCATCGGTGAAAAAATATTACCGATACCAGCTGACATATCTAAGGCATAGGTCACACGCGACATTAAACGAGCACAACCTTCTTGTAAGCGTTCATAACGACGCAACATCAATGACTCCATCGTCATTGATTTCAGTGTGTGGACGTTGCTTAAGGTTTCATTTAAGAAGTTGGCGCGGCGTAAGTCGCCCTGCTTCTGTTCTTTAATGAGGATAGGGTCGTCATGACCATTCTTCCAGGTGATGAAGATGAAAACGGCATAGCCAACTGTTAATAAGAGGCCAACCCATGGGCTGAGAATAAAAACAATCAGAACATAGAGCAGCGTAAACGGCAAATCCATTAGCTGCTGAAAAGTTTGACCGGAGTAGTGATACTTTAATGTCGAAACAGACTTGTAGTCGTCCATTACCGTACCGGTACCCTTGCGCTCAAAGTCATGCAAAGGTTCCGCCAAGGCGCGCTCAGTGACTGCCAACATCGCCTTATGTTCAAATCGTGCTGAAATCCATGCAGTGGTATAGGAGCGCACCACTCGCATCAAGGACTCCATTGCTACAGCAATACCAACTGCCACTGCAATTAATGCCAAAGTATCTAAAGACTGGTGCGGCAAGATGCGGTCATATAACTGCAGCATCAACAACGGAAATGCCAAGGCCAATAGGTTGATCACAATGCTCGAAGCAATGATGGTCGACTTCTCACCCGAGAATGGAGAAAGATCACCTACTGCACGTTGTCCTTGCGTGGGATTCTGAAACTGCTCAAAGCGCTCGCGTAATTTATCAAGGTCAGCTCTAAATGCTTGCCACTCTGCAGATGCCGTCTCTTGAAACAGGCGTTTACGCTCTAAAAGTAATGGATACCAATAGGAAGGCTTGAGTTTTTGAATCCAATGCAATCCGAGTTGTTTGATATCCTCCCAAGAACTAATAGGACCACCTTGCAAATTGGTGCTTGAGCCCTTGATCTTCATCCAGACAAGATTGAAGTCATAGCGCAGTTGATTAAACAGCGCAGTAGCAAGCTTTTGCATCACATCAGAAATAACTCCCAAGAATGGAAGAAATTGAACTAGTGGCTTAAAGGCAAGCTTGGTCAAATGACTGATTTTCTGAAAAATGCTGTGAGCCCTCTGCGTGGCAGACACTTTCGGATTGGCAGGTGCCTCTGATTTGGTTAAAACAGGCTCTTGAACTTTTTTCTCAGGCGCCTCCAAGGCGGCAGCCGCTGCAACTGGCTTTGCTTCCGGCGGCTTAACTTCAACCTTGGCCGCTACAACCGGAGCTGGGTCAATGTGTGTTTCTGGATTGGGTTTTGATTGAGGCTTTGACTCGGGGTTTGACTCAGCAACAGTAGTTGCCTCTGATTTATTGATTTCTGCCTGCGCCTTTTTAGATTTTCCAAAAGACAGTAGCCATTTTCCAAGTGAAGTGAATGTCGCTACAAAAACGCTCTGAATCCATTTAGCGATCATGAACAGTGGCGTCAAAATAACGCCTTTTAATGGCATCAATATCTTATGTAAGATAAATACAAGGCCATCCAATACTTTGACCAAGAAAATCTCTGCAAAGACCACGGGGGCAAAAGCAACTTTAACGAGTGACTTAAAGCCCTTTACCAAAAGACTCGTGACATTCTGCAAAGGCTTCTGAATATGCTGACCAAAATTGACTTGAATTGACGCGAATGCTTTTTGCACTCTTGCCAAGAGCGTTCCCAATAAGGCAAGCAGCCAAACAAATCCTTTTTGAATTTGCTTTCCGCAGCGTTCCATAAATTTAATTAAATCGTTCATACCTGAGTTCACCTTGAAAGGATTGCTTCCTATGGTTTTGGTTGTGCGTTAAGCATATTTGGTGGCACGCTCAGTGAATCTCTGCTGGGCGGTGCTGGAGGCGTTGTATTGATGACGTTAAACAGCTGCTCTGGAGACTGCAGCGGTGTCTGATTCAGTGGGGCGCCGCCAGTATTTTCATACATAGGTTGACCTGCCTGGTTCACGCCCACTGCAGGCTTTTTGGCAAAGTCAGAGTCTGCCTTAGTGGCTGCTTCAGTCCAGCGTGCATCAGCCGCCGGCAACTTACCGCCGCCCAAGCAAGGATCCTTATCTAACTTCGTACCACCGCCAATGGCTTTGAATAAGCCTACAGAAGCAGCCAACTGATCGTTACGCGCATTAATTGCTGAATCCTCAGCAGACAAGACCGTCCGTTGGATCTCATACAGCTGCACAAAATCCATACCACCGCGCTCCACTACTTTAGCGCTCATCGTCGCTAGATATTGCGCACGTTCCCGAGACTCATTTAAAGCGTTATATTGCTTAGCGGTTAAGTTGACGCCAGCCAAACCATCCTCAACATCTCGTAAGGAAGCTAAAACAGTATTGGCATAGGCTTCTAGCAATTCCACATTCTTGGCACTAGCAACTTGTATCTCCGCACGACGACGACCGCCATCAAAGACGTTTTGCACTAAATTGGATGTCACGTTGTAAAACAAGCTTTGCGGCATAGTCAAAGATGACAGTAAGAAGCTGCCATAACCACCGCCACCCGTTAAAGCAAAGGTCGGTAATAAATTGGCACGGGCAGAATACAGATCTGCTTTAGAAGCTTCGAGCGCAGCTTCTGCCCGACGAATATCAGGACGACGGCATAGTAAATCTGACGGTAGACCTGGCTCAACCAAAGGCACCTTGATATCTTTGAGTGATCTTGCTTTTAACTTAAGGGTTGAGGGTGTTCTACCAACCAGTGCCGCCAGGCGATTAAATGCACGTTCTCGCTGTAATCTCAGGTTAGTGACTAGGGCATCAGTATTGGTTTGCAAAATTAATTGCTGTGAGAGGTCAATGATGGTGGCATCACCACGATCTACTCGGCGCTGAAGGCCTCTACCGACTGTACGAATCGCTTCTAGGTTGCGCTCACCCACTGAAATACGTTCGTCTAAAGAAATCACTTGAAAGTAAACAGTGGCGGTGTCGCCTACTAGACTTAAAGCAACAGCTTGACGGTTGTATTCACTGGCAAGCGCTTGGGAAAATGCTGAGGAAGTATTAAAGCCCTTCTTACCCCATAGATCGAATTCATAGTTAGCCATGAGGCCTACCTGCCACACTGGCTGACTACCCCACTGTGAAGTATTGGCTGCATATCCAGGCCCTAGACCTGGGGCTTGATTCTTGTAACTACCAGTTGCATCAATCGTTGGCGACTCATTGGCTTTAACGACATCTGCCTGGGCACGTGTTTGCGACACTCGCGCAACCGCAATACGTAAATCGTAGTTATTCGTTAAGGCCGTATCAACCAGGCCATTTAATTCTTCACTCTCAAAATCCTGCCACCATAACTCTTTTGGCCGCGGCAATTGTGCTTCAACCGCAGGCGTCCTATAAGTACTCGGCATCCAGCGCACATACTCGGGGCCGTTAGGAGCATCTCCCTCGTTTACGATAGGAGTGGTACAACCCGAAATGACCAAAGAAATGCAAACCAAATAGATCGGCAAGGATTTCTTTTTAAGACGTTCCGTATAAAGAGGGTGAATATCGGCCACGTGAATAACTTAAGTTATATGAAGGAGAAAGCAGAATACCCAAGGTATAACTTTTTTCCTATGGTAGTTATAGGTGGATTTAATTAGTACTTAAGTACCAAACAGACTAGTTAATTACTACTAAATACAAATTCATTCTTTTGTAGATAATGAAACAGTTCATTTAAAGAAGCCATTCATGACTCCAGACACCATTAGTAAGCAATTAATGCAAAAGCTTTTGAAGATTGGCTCTTCTCTGAGCAGTGAGAAGGATATTGATCTGTTACTGGAGAACATCTTGCAGGCCGCCATGGATATTACCCATGCTGACGGCGGCACGCTCTACAGACTTACTGAAGATGAGCATCTGAAATTCGAGATTCTGCATACGAAAAGTAAGGGTGTTCATATTGGCGGCAAAAGCGGCAAACCCATCATGATTCCCCCAATGTCTTTGCTTCGAGAAAATGGCGAGCAGGAACTCAGTAGGGTAGCTTGCTTTGCAGTGCACAAAGATCAAACAGTCAATATTCCAGACGCCTATAACGCGCCGGGATTTGATTTTGGCGGTACACATCAATTTGATGCTGCCAATAACTACCGCTCAGTCTCCTTCTTAACGATTCCGATGAAGAATCACCAAGCAGAAATCATCGGCGTCTTACAGTTACTCAATGCCACCGATCCTGATACTGGTGAGATCATCCCCTTCTCTCAGGACAGTCAAGAAATTGTTGAAACGCTTAGCTCACAAGCAGCCGTAGCACTCACCAATCGGCTCCTAATCTTAAAACTCGAAGAGTTATTTGAATCCTTCATTGGATTGATTAACCATGCAATTGACGATAAATCCCCTTATACCGGCGGACACTGCAATCGTGTGCCAGACCTCACGATGATGCTCGCCGATGCTGTGAACCGCTGTAACGCTGGTCCATTAAAAGATTTTTCACTCAACGAGGGTGATCGCCAAGAATTGAAGATCGCCGGCTTACTGCACGATTGCGGCAAGATTACTACGCCAGTCCACGTTGTCGATAAGTCCACCAAGCTGGAAAAGATATTCGATCGGATCAATTTGATTGAAGTCAGATCTGAAATCGTGTTGCGGGATATCCAGCTGGCATTGGCACAAAAATTTATCAATGAGACTGAGGCCGAAGAACGCCGCCTGCAATTGATTGATGATTACAACTTTTTAAGTCACACCAATATTGGTGGTGAGTTTATGAAAGATCCTGATGTACAGCGGGTTCATGACATTGCTAAACGCTATATTTGGCAAGATGTTTCAGGCCAAAATCACCCCTTCTTAAGCGATGAAGAAATTACCAATCTGACGATTCGTGCGGGCACTCTCAATAATGAAGAACGTCAAATTATTAATCACCACATCGATCTGACGATTAGCATGCTGGAAAAACTCCCTTGGCCAAAACACCTTAGGAATGTCACTGAATATGCTGGTGGCCACCATGAAAAAATGGATGGCAAAGGCTATCCAAAAGGACTTACACGCGAGCAGATGTCAGTGCCAGCCCGCTGTATGGGTATTGCCGATATCTTTGAGGCCTTAACTGCCAAAGATCGCCCCTATAAGAAGGGGAAGACCTTAAGCGAGTCTCTCGACATCCTAGGGAAGATGAAATTGGGCCAACACGTAGATCCCGACCTCTTTGATATCTTCATCTGGGAAAAAGTCTACGAAGAATACGCCCATAAATTTATGGACGAAAGTCAGATTGATCTTGTTGATGTCGCAAAGATTCCGGGATACAACCCACCGCCAGCGGACTACCAGTTTAGTAAAGGCGTGTAGCGCTAATACGGCGGATTTCGGTTACTGCTAGTTGAGAAATATCTCTGAGTTTCTCGTACTTGTCTTTTTGCAAATCAATCAGTGACTCAACCTGTGCATATGAAGATGCGACAAAGCGGTCACCGTTTTCTTGGCTCTTGCGGAGCACGCCAAATTCAACGCGGCTTCGCTCATCGGCACTTAACTTACTAATCAAATCTTTAGTTGCCCAGATACTGCCGTGTCTTGCAAAGTCACTCAAACGAGAGGCTTGATTGATCGTATTACCGAGTACGGCAAATTCAACATGGTTAGCCGACTGGAAGCTACCAAGCCACTCTTGCCCTTCATGCAAACCAATATTGAGCTGTAACTCTGTAAACCAATTTTTCTTCAGCTGCCATTCAGCACTAATTTTTCTCATGGCCAGGCGCAATTCATCTGCACACGCAACGGCGTTAAAGAGGTAATTGCTTTCAGCCTGAGGGAAGAAGTAATACACCACCCCATCTCCTACATGTTTTCCATGCGTACCCGTATATTTGCGCAGAATCGGCCCCATCGTTGCCCAAATCTGATTAATCAAGGCAAAGTACTCATCTGGCGGAAGCTCAGAGCAGATGCGAACAGAATTTTGTAAGTCGGCTACCAGCACAGCCAATGGGGTCATCACTGGCAGGCGCTTGCTGAGCAAGGATTGAATCACTTGATCACGACGCGCAAGGAAATTCAATAAATCATCGCCACGCTCTTCGCCTGGTGAGTGCACCACCAAAATACCTTCGCGGAAATACACGGCATAAACGCGGTAGCAAACAAACTTACCTTTGGAATCTTTTTGGAAAAACTCCACTTCATTCACTGCTTGTTCTTTTTCACTGTCACCGAATGCAAGTGAGTCTAAAAGCGGCATCAACTCTGCATCACTCTGAGCAACCAACTTGGCTAAAGATTCATAGCTGATTCGTGAACTGGCTAACTGTAAGAGTAGGCCCACTAAAGCACGCTGATTTTCAAGGCCAAGGCAAACCTCAGGTCTCGACAATAAATTGAGTAAGTTACGCTCGGTACTTTTAGCCGGTGGCGTCACAAAGCCAAATACCTCTTTACGCGCAGTCTCATTAAACCAAGTGAGCTCAAAGTTGTAATTAAGCATATAGGCTGGATGCGTGAGGGTATCAAGCGATAACGATAAATTACCTAAAGCCTCTGACATGCCATGGCCTGAACGGGTATTGGCCGTTCTTGCATTTGTCGAACTACCTACTGGGCGCATCGCAGGACGTGCGCTCACGGTTTCGAGTTGCAACTCGTGAACTTCCAGCAAAGCGTCGGTTTGCGCTAAACGTTCGGCTACCTGGGCCATCGATAGGCCTTGGGTTTTTAATATCTGTACTGCCTGCACTCTTTCAAGAGCGTCATCTGGAAAGAAGCCCAAAACTCTAGCCCCACCCTCATCTGCATCAGCAGACAAAGACTGTACAACCGGCTTAGGCAAAATCCCAAGCTGGATGTAGTTATTGAGGGTTGCACGCGATATACCGGTCTGGTCTATCAGTGCCTTGCTAGAAATCATGTGTATATCTGTCCAAAAAGTGATGGCTGGGGGATCATTTATACAGACATCTATGCGGCATAGACAAGACTTATGTGTATAAAAGTAGAAAACAACTAGACAGTTAGTTGTCTAAATCCAACGTTTTAATATAAATTAGACTGCTATATGTATAAATAGACAGTTAAAGGAGGATATTTTTGAATTCTTCTGCACTGAGGGGCTTATTGAAAAGGTAGCCCTGAGCAAAGTTGCAGCCCATATCCCGCAGTAAGCCTGCTTGGACTTCAGTTTCAACCCCTTCCGCAATGGAATGTAAGCCCAATCCCTTAGCCATAGACACCATGGCAGAAACCAAGGAGGCATCCATGCTATTCGGGAGAAGTGTCCGAATGAAGTGCGCATCAATCTTGATGTAATCAAAATTAAAGTTCTTGAGGGAGGCCAGGGAAGAATAGCCGGTACCAAAGTCATCTACGCTGAACTTGCACCCCGCCTCTTGAAGCATGGCAATCTTTCTCAAGACGCGCTGCGACTGGATGAGCATCATACGTTCTGTAATCTCCAACACAATTAACTCAGGTGAAACATCGCCCTCACGCATCCAATCAATCCAGTTCATAGCGG
>Ga0194037_1001344_pt1 | contig 17865 bp, 25 predicted proteins | sample JunL306m_MetaG_FD_148653 | JGI IMG/M metagenome (GOLD analysis project Ga0194037, IMG submission 148653) | Anoxic zone freshwater microbial communities from boreal shield lake in IISD Experimental Lakes Area, Ontario, Canada - Jun2016-L304-6m | ecosystem: Environmental > Aquatic > Freshwater >...
CTCAACGGGAATGTATTGAAACCGCTGCACGGAAAAAACGGAATCCTGCGGCCAAAGCGTAACGAAACGATAGTATGAAGATCAACATTATTCTTGCCGGGGTCGGAGGACAGGGAATACTCACCATCGCTGCGGTAATCGACCATGCCGCCCTGCAAAGCGGCCTCACCGTGCGCCAGGCTGAGGTTCATGGCATGAGCCAGCGAGGTGGGGCTGTGCAGTCGCACCTCCGGATTTCCGATAAAGAGATATTCTCCGACCTTATTGCCGAAGGGACAGCAAACCTGATTCTCTCGGTTGAACCTCTTGAAGCGTTGCGCTATCTTCCTTTTCTTGCGCCGGAAGGGAGAGTAGTCACCGCCACCAACTCCTTCATCAATATGGTGGGCTACCCTTCGATGGAACAGATTCTTGACGAACTGCACCACACGAACCATCCGGTGCTGGTCAACGCGGCAGAACTTGCCCGTGAGGCTGGCAGCATAAGAACATCAAACATGGTGATGCTCGGAGCTGGTGCACCGTTCATCGGTATTGCGGCAGAAACGCTTGAAGCCTCCATAGAGAAGCTTTTTCAGGCAAAAGGGGCCGATATCACCGCCATGAACATCCGTGCATTCCGAACTGGACAAGCATTATCTCAACTTCAAGCGACAGCAATATGATCTGGAATAAACAGTACGAGTGTATGGAGCGCGAGGAGCTCCTGAAACTTCAGGGAGAACGGGTAGCCGCAATGGTAAAAAGGGTTTATGACTCAGTTCCATTCTACCGCCAAAAGCTCCGGGAGACGGGTATAGAGCCCGGCGATATCACCACAATCGACGACCTGAAAAAGCTCCCCTTCACCACCAAACAGGATCTGCGCGACAACTATCCCTTTGGCCTGTTTACAGTACCGCAAACCGACATTGTAAGGCTTCATGCCTCCAGCGGCACGACTGGGAAATCAACGGTGGTCGGCTACACCCACAACGATATCCAGATGTGGAGTGAAGTGGTTGCCCGTTCACTTTCTATGGCTGGAATAGGCAAATCCGACATCATTCAGGTTGCCTATGGTTACGGGCTCTTTACCGGGGGGCTCGGTTTGCACTACGGCGCAGAAAAAGTTGGAGCGACGGTTATTCCCATCTCCGGCGGCAATACAAAAAAACAGCTTCAGCTCATGGAGGACTTCGGTTCCACTGCACTGGCCTGCACCCCTTCTTATGCCGCCTATCTCGGCGAAGCGCTTGTTGAAGAGAAGATTGACCGCAGTCACATCAAGCTCAAGGCAGGCATCTTCGGCGCTGAACCCTGGACTGAAGAGATGCGCTCTCAAATTGAGCAGCTCCTCGGCATCAAAGCATACGACATTTACGGCCTCAGCGAAATCATCGGGCCGGGTGTCTCCATGGAGTGCCATTGCCAGAAGGGAATGCATATTTTTGAAGATCACTTTATCCCCGAAATCATCAACCCGGAGAGCGGCGAAGTGCTGCCTTACGGCGAGCTTGGCGAACTGGTCTTTACTCCAGCAACCAAGGAGGCGATGCCGCTCATCCGCTACCGTACCCGCGACCTTACCCGACTCCACGCTGAGCCGTGCGAGTGTGGCCGCACGCTGGTGCGCATGGAAAAATGCGTGGGCCGCTCCGACGATATGCTCATTATCCGTGGTGTCAATGTCTTCCCGTCGCAGGTTGAGTCGGTACTGCTTGAGATGAGTGAAACCAAGCCCCACTACCTCCTGGTTGTTGATCGTGAAAACAACCTCGACACCCTCGAAATCAGGGTAGAGATTGAGGAGCAGTTCTTCTCCGACGAGGTAAAAGAGCTTGAAGGGCTCCGTAAGCGGATCAAGGCAAATATATCGAGCATTCTCGGGATTAGCGCAACCATCCGGCTGGTTGAGCCCGGCACCATTGAACGCAGCATGGGCAAAGCTAAGCGGGTCGTTGATAACCGGAAACGGTTGTAGATATCAGAAAGACAATTTGCAGGGGCGTATGGCAAGACACCCCTATCATGGCATTACGCAGCCACCTCAATTTGCCAACAAAACGGAAGACACTGTTAACTCTGAGAAAAATTGCCGTTCGACAACGTGTTCGTTTTATTGAGTAAAATTACTCAATATACTGAGCAAATATTTATGATTATTGAGCGCTCTCAAAAAAGGGTATTGACAACGGATTGAATCAGAACCTCGGCAATTCATCCAAGTACTCTACGGCCCTCGGCAAGTAGGGAAAACCACCCTTGCCCGGCAGTTCATGGAGGGAACGAAACTACCAGTTCATTTCGCATCGGCAGACCTTGCGGCTTTCGGAGAATCAAGCTGGATCAGCCCGCAATGGGAGGCTGCACGAATCAAGCTTCGTCAGTCGGAGCAGGAGGAAGCTGTGCTTATCATTGACGAAATACAGAAAATCAGCAATTGGAGCGAAGCGGTAAAAAAGGAGTGGGACCGCGATACCGCACAACGGCAAGCCCTCAAAGTGGTGCTTCTTGGCTCATCGCGACTGTTGCTGCAACAAGGGATGACGGAATCACTCGCCGGCCGGTTTGAAACCATCTCCATCGGGCACTGGTCGTATCGTGAAATGAAAGAGGCGTTTGACTTTACTCCTGATCAGTATGTCTGGTTTGGAGGCTATCCGGGAGCCGCAACGCTGATTGACGATGAACAGCGATGGCGGCACCACATCACCGATTCGCTCATCGAAACCAGCATATCAAAAGATATTCTGATGCTGACCCGTGTTGACAAACCGGCATTGTTGAAACGGTTGTTTGAATTGGGATGCAATTATTCAAGTCAGATTCTCTCCTACACCAAAATTCTTGGCCAGCTTCAGGACGCAGGCAACACAACAACGCTCACCCACTACCTGCGCCTGCTCGATACCGCCGGATTATTGGCAGGTCTGGAAAAGTACAGCCCTGAAATGGTGCAACGCAGAGCATCCATTCCAGAATTTCAGGTACATAACACCGCCTTGATCAGCGCACAACAGCAGTACTCATTTCAAGAGATTGCATCGAACCCTGCGCAATAGGGGCGGTTGGTTGAGTCCGCGATTGGTGCCCATCTCCTCAACCATACCCGAACCGATGCTCATCAACCTTTTCTACTGGCGGCAGGGAAACCATCAGGTGGATTTCGTTTTGGAGCATAAAGGAAAAGTGATCGGCCTTGAAATCAAAAGCGGCTATGGCCAACGCGCATCCGGCATAGCTACGTTTACGCAACAATGCAAGCCGGATAAAGTGTTGCTGATCGGGAATTCAGGTATTTCGTGGCAGGAGTTTCTTGAACTTGAGCCGCTGGAGCTGTTTGGATGAAGAGATGAGTAGATATACAGAATAAATAGATAATTTATTAATTTGACAGTAGAGCCCCATTAACGATCTGATGCGTTACCAGTGCCAGTATTAATCCCAAATCTATCCATTCTGCCCCCGTCTCAGCTTCGGCTATGGCCAGAACTTGACGCTACACCCGGGATGTTCACACTTTACGGCGGGACGGCGCTTGCGTTGCATTTAGGGCATCGAACATCTGTCGATTTTGATTTTTTCTCTAATCAGCCATTTGACCCCGACGAACTGGCGGCCTCTGTACACTATCTCAAAGGAGCGGAACGTTTGCAGGTTAGCACCAATACATTGACTTGTCGTATTGAGCGTGATGGTCCAGTTTTGCTCTCTTTTTTTGGTGGACTTGGTTTTGGGCAGGTTGCGCCACGCGAACAAGCTGAGGGGCGATCTCTCTTTGTCGCATCGTTGCTGGATATTGCCGGCACAAAAGTTGCTGTGCTGCAAAAACGGGCTGAGGTAAAAGATTATCTTGATATTGACGCGCTGTTGCAACATGGTATTGATTTGCCAACGGCGTTATCGGCAGGACGAGTGGTTTATGGTCGCAACTTCAATCCATTGATTACGCTGAAGGCACTCTCCTTTTTTGACGATCTTCCAACATTATCCGTAGAGGTGCGACAGCGCTTGACTACTGCCGTTAATTCTGTCAATCCGGCCATCCTTCCCCTGCTGACTCCTTACGCAAAAAGGATGGATGAGAACGGAGGAACACCATGAAATCAATACCCGTTACACCTGCAACACTGAATGTGGCCCTCCGCGTTGTATGGTTCAAGCCTCCGGAGGAAGCGCTTGCCGATCCAGTGCATTTTCTTGCACACGTTATGACGTTTGGCACCATTGAGGACTTGACTACGCTACAAGGCATCGCGGGAAATGATGAGTTCAACGAGGTACTGGAACATGCCCCGCCCGGTATTTTTGACGCACGCTCGTGGGCTTACTGGAATCTGAAATGCGGTCGGCAACCTGCCCCACCGTTACCAACCCGTGCCGGTCTTCTATAGTCGTGCTTCATGGAACTTCTGATAGAGAGAATCATGTTATGATAGAGTCAGGTATCTGATAACAAAAGAGGAGGAAAGAGATGCATCTCAAAGATATCCCACAGATTATTCAACTCAGTATACCCGAAAAAATGCTTCTGGTAGAGGAGCTTTTGGAGAGTGTCTATGCCGCAGAAGTAGATGTTGCGATTCCCCATGACCATATTTCAGAGCTGGAAAATCGGTTGTCTCGGCACACGTCTAATCCCGACGACTTGTTATCTTTTGAGGAACTTCGCAAAGGAATAGAATTGAGAAAATGACCTATTCCCTCCAGTTTCTTCCTGAGGTAGAGGACGATGTCATAAATAATTATACCTGGTACAAAGCAAAATCAAGAGCACTTGGTGAAGATTTCCTTCGTATTTTTTATTCTTCCGCATACGATATTGCAAGGAGTCCATTACTCTATCGAAAAGTTTACAAGGAATTTCGTCGATGTCTGATCAGACGATTTCCCTATGCGATCTATTTTGTATGAGATGAAGACCGGATCATTGTCTTTGGGCTGTTTCATTGCGCACGGAATCCTCGTTCTATAAAGAGTATGCTTCAAAACAGAGAAAAAGAATAATCTCTTTCCCTGACTTTAACGTATAGTGAAAACCGAAACTCACAACAACCTATGATTATCAAACAACTCTCGGTGTTTCTCGAAAACAGGACTGGCCGTCTCACCGAACTGACCGGTATTCTGGCCGCCAACGACATCAATATCTCGGCATTCAGCATTGCCGATACTGCCGACTACGGTATTCTGCGCATGATTGTCGGACGGCCGGATGCTGCGGCAGAGATACTACGCGAGGCGGGATTTGCCGTCAAGATCACTGATGTCGTCGGGATGAATATTCCCCACAGACCCGGCGGACTACACAAAGCGCTGCAGATCATTTCAGACAATAACGTCGCCATTGACTACATGTACGCATTCGCTTCGGGCGACTGTAAGGCCACCGTGGTTATCAGGGCGGAATCGTTGCTGAAACTCATTGATGTCTTGCAGGAACACAAGATGGAGCTGCTGCAAGAAGGGGATGTCTATCAGGTTTAACCAATTACCAGCATGTCGTTCTTCTGGAGCTTGCTCCATAAGCCCCGTAGAGGCGGCATGTTGTTAGCGACAACAACAATACAATCATGCCAAGGTTTTCAAAAGCCGTTTCATCACTCCGCTCATCCGAAATCAGGGATCTTATGACCCTGGCCTCAAGACCGGACATCATCTCCTTTGCGGGCGGAATGCCCGGCAATGATCTCTTTCCCGTTCAGGAGATTGAGGATCTCTTCAAAGCGCTCGACATCAAAAAAAAGCGCATCGCATTCCAGTACGGCCCAACACCCGGCCTTCCCTCACTGCTTGAGTCACTGAGCGGCTTCCTCGAAAAAAAGGGGTTGCCCGTACACACGAACCGGCTGCTCATCACCACCGGCTCACAACAGGGGCTTAATCTGCTCGGCAAAGCCTTTATTGACCCTCACGACCCTGTCCTTGTCGAAAATCCCTGCTTTATCGGAGCCCTCTCGGCTTTCCGCTCCTACGATGCTGAACTGAAAGGCATCCCGGTTGACCGCGACGGTATTGTCATGGAGGCACTGCAACAGGAGATCGACCAACAAGAGAAGCCTAAATTTCTCTACATCACCCCATATTTCCACAACCCTGCAGGGCTGCTCTACAGTACGGAACGCAAAGCGCAACTTATAACAGCACTTCAGTACCGCGATATCCCGCTGATTGAGGATGATGCCTACGGCGACCTCTACTTTTACGAAGAGGATCGAGAGCAACTCAAGCCCATCAAGGCGATTAATCCAGAGGGAATTGAAATCTGCTATACCGGCTCATTCTCCAAGATTCTCGGCCCCGGCCTGCGGCTTGGGTGGATGCTGGTGCCCGAAGAGATCTACCAGAAATGCGAGCTGATCAAGCAATCCGCCGATGCCTGTTCGCCAAGCTTTACCCAGGTACTGGCTGATGAGTTTATCCGCTCAGGACAGATTTACAGCTATATCGCCACTGTTCGACAGGAGTACAAGAGAAGGGCGACCGCCATGGTAGCCGCTCTCAGAGAACATCTGCCCAACTACGTCCAGTGGAATGAACCGCGTGGCGGCTTCTACCTCTGGCTCACCCTGCCGGAAGAGACCGATGCCACGAAAATTGTGCAACTTGCCATAGAGGGTGGCGCGGTGTTTGTGATAGGAAAAACATTCGATCCGGCAGGAAAGCGCAACAACTCTCTGCGCCTCTCCTATTGCAACAACACCCCTGAGCAGATCGCTGAAGGCATTCCGATTGTGGCCAGGGCCATACGGCAGGTTTGCGGGTAAAAAAGCAACAATCAGCCAGCCCCCCTTTACCGGCAAAACTTGAACAAAAACAGCAGCCTTATGGCATCAAGCACACATCAGGATCTCGCAGGATTTATCTGGAATATCGCCAACAAGCTGAGGGGCCCATACCGCCCGCCGCAGTACCGTCACGTCATGCTGCCCATGACCATCCTCCGCCGTCTTGATCTGGTGCTTGAACCAACCAAAGAGCCGGTGCTTGCCGAACTGAAAAGACTGCAAGCCAAAGGGATGACCGGCCCGGCGCTCGAAGCCGCCCTCTCAAGAGTTGCCAACGGCGGCAACCGCAAACAGGCGCTCTACAACACCAGCCCCTTCACCTTCCAGAAACTGCTTGGGGATGCTCCAAATATTGCCGACAACCTCATCTTCTACATCAGAGGCTTTTCGCCCCGTGTTCGCGACATCTTCGAAAAATTCGAGTTTGAAAAGGAGATTGAAAAGCTTGACGACAGCAACCGACTCTTCCTCATTGTCAAGGAGTTTTGCAGTTCAGAGATTGACCTCTCGCCGGCCAAACTCTCGAACCTCCAGATGGGCTACCTCTTTGAAGAGCTGGTACGGAAATTCAACGAGCAGGCCAATGAGGAGGCCGGAGACCACTTCACCCCGCGCGAAGTTATCCGCCTGATGGTTGAGCTGATGTTTGTCTATGAAAATGAGGTCTTCAAGGCAGGAAAATACAGCTCCATCTACGACCCGACGACCGGAACCGGCGGTATGCTTTCAGTTACCGAAGAGTACATTAAACGCAAAAACCGGGATGCCAACGTTGAACTCTTCGGGCAGGAGTATAACCCGGAATCCTACGCTATCTGCTGTTCCGACCTGCTTATCAAGGACGAGGAGATCGGCAACCTTGTCTATGGCGACACGCTCGGCATCAAAGACTCAAAAAGCCGCGCCTACAACTTTGTGCCACAAGATGGCCACCCCGACAAACGCTTTCACTTCATGTTCTCCAACCCCCCTTTTGGTGTGGAGTGGAAGCCGGAAAAAAGTTATGTGGATGATGAAGCCGCCCAAGGCTTCGTTGGTCAAGTTGTCGCAAATTCTGTTGGTGTAAGCTATCCAGCAATTAATGCAACTGAAATATTACAATTACCTGAAGTTATACCTCCGTATGACAAACATCACCAATGTTGAGAGTTGGTGCAGACGAACTGCGAATGTTGACAGCAGGCGCAGACTCACTCGTAACAAGAGGTGTCGCACGGCAGGGTACCTTGCCAGTTTTCACCCATGAGCCGTAGTCCGATGCTGCAACTGCCAAATCAAGATTGCGTCGTTTTGCGGCCTGTTCGCACACAACGATGGGAAGGCAACGCCTTCTGATTTCGTCAATACTCGAGATACCCGATGCTGTCATATAGCCATCGAGAGCTGCCAATGAGAGGCATTTCATGCGCGTGTCAGCAACCTCCGGCTTGACCCACAGATACCCTTTCGCAGGTGGCATGGTGGTATTCGGGCAGGGGCAGTCATTATCAGAGCAGGATGCGTTTCCGGGGAATGGAGGGCATTCCATCATTGGCAGCTCTCGGGTCACTGGCTTTACGACAGGAGTGGTTGTGGATGGCACTACAGTATTTGGCACCAAATTGGTGGTACTCTCAATAGCCGCTGGTAACTTCTTCTCTTCCTGCCGTTCAGGCAATTCCGCAGGTGAGTATGGATTCTCTTGCTTATGCCCAAAGATTTTAGTAAACCAGCTCATTATAACTCCGTTTACAGTTTGACCGGTTGATGCTTATTTCTACTGAAGAGTAATGTCATACTACCCATGACAACACGTCACGTTACCTGTAAAAGCAACAGGAAGGTAATTTATTTTACTCAATTTCGTGAATTTTTGTGCTTATCAACGGGTAATGAATACATTCAGGATAGCTCTAAAGCTGCTTCACATCCACGTCAATAAAAGCTTTTGAAGCATGCTTCTCCTCATTATAACAATTTTTAAAGCGTAATTTTTTGTCCAGAGTAAAATATCTCTTGCATTCGATACGGCCATGCCGTACATTGGAGCTAATGGAAAGAGCCTGTAACAAAGACTGGGAATTTTAAGCTAACGAATCACTGAGAACAAAGGTTGACTGCTTTGGTTATACAAGAGATCAACGGGTACTAACCCGTTTGATCATTTTCAATAAACAAAAGAAGGAGTCGGTATCATGGGTATAGTGATCACAGAGGTGATGAGTCTCTTGAAAGATGATTTCAACGGTTCATTAAATCCGGCTACGTGGGACTTCAACCACTGGTCGGCAGTAAATAACCCTTCATTTTATGGCCGCACTCAACAGCGCCAATCGCTTCCGGCCGTCTCGAATGGCGAATTAAATCTCAAGCTTGATACATACAACCCCACCAATGGCGTTCTGCCCGCGTTCTCGGGATCAGAAATCAGCACCATACAGACTTATTCAAACGATACAGGCGCAGTTGTCTTCGAAATCAAGGCCTATTTTAAAAATATGGCGCCGGGCATGGTCGGCGGCATATTTCCCTTCAGTACGAACCTGGATGGAACCCATAACGAGATCGATTTTGAAGCGGCATCAAATTTGCCAAATAAAATTCAGACAAATACCTATGCCAATGAACCACTTGGCGTAGGTCATCCTCAATCCAATGCGATTTCAGGTGCATTGACCGACTACCACACCTATCGCATTGAATGGTTCAAAGATGCAATACGATGGCTGGTTGACGGTCAGTTGGTCCGTTTAGATACCAGCAATGTTCCACAAAAGGCGATGGCACTACACCTGAACATCTGGGTGCCAGCGGCAGAATGGCCAGAAGCTTACAGCGCTGCACTAAACCCTGTCACAAATGCAGCCGACAATACCTCATATTATTTTAATGTCGATTCGGTAAATATCACACGGCTATCTTCAACTTCATATTTTACCACAACAGATATTACACCCCCAATCGTTACCGCAATCACTCCTGCCGAAGGGGCAAATGGCGTTTCGGTTGGTGATAATGTTGTGCTAACCTTCAGCGAAGACATCAAGCCCGGTACTGGATCTATCGCGATTCACAGTGGCTCAGCAACTGGTGCTGTTGTTGAAAGTTTCGACGCAGCAACCAGTGCTAACCTGGCCATCTCTGGGAATATTTTAACCATCAACCCGACAGCTAATCTTGGAAACAGCACCCATTATTACGTTACACTTGGTGCCGGAGCAGTGAACGATCTCTCTGATAACCCTTTTGCAGGCTCAACCATTGACTTTACCACAGTTGGAAAAGACGACCCATGTCCTGCTTGCTTGCCAATTGGAATAGCCGCAGCAGGGTTGCTTGCATATCTCTTTATTCTGTAAGTAAATCCCAAAGCTCTTTCACCCCAGCGACAACAGGATCAAACAAAACCATTTCCCCTATAAAAGTCGCCCTAAGCCATCGCCCTTAAAACTGCTTCAGGCTCATGATCAATAACGGTTAAAAGCACCCGTGCCGCCCTTTCAGGGGAACGGCGTTTTTGCTCCCAATCCTGCAAGGCTCGAACATCAAAACCAAATCGCAACGAAAATTCAGCCTGCGTCAGTCCTTGACGCTTGCGAAGAGACTTGACATTTCCCCCTGTACCAAAAGTGGTATCAGGAGTACCATCACAATTATACCGCACCACTGAAAAATCATCATTCCCCAAAGCCCTGGAGACAGCTTCAGGCTCATGATCAATAACGGTTAAAAGAACTCGCGCCGCCCGATCAGGATATCGGCGTTTTTGCTCCCAATCCTGCAATGCACGAACATCAAAACCAAATCGCAATGCAAATTCGGACTGCGTCAGTCCTTTGCGCTTGCGAAGAGACTTGACATCAACCTCTTCAGGAACATGGGCAACAAAGCCCTCACAATTTTCACCCCGTGCATAGCCAAGTGCTCGTTGCGCTGATTTTATAATTTTACTTCCTGCTTTGCGCATACTATCGGACCTCTATTCTTATAAAATTTATAATTGATCGGCGGAGATGAGAGCCTCTTCAAATTTGATCTGGTCGTCGGATTAGCTGGCCAGTTGAATCAACAAGATAATCCGGTGTTTCAATGACAGTTTGCATAACCCAAGAATACGGCTTTGCCGTACAGAATGCAAACAATAATCCTCATCAGATCAAATTTCACAAAAAAAATCAACGCCCCCCTTCTGACCATAAGTCCTCTTCCTCCTGTAAGTCCCCTTCATCCCATCTTCTCAATGGTATCAAGTAACCCCAACAACCTGGCTGTTTTCTCCCGTAATTTCTGCTCAATATCATAAAGCTCTTTATCCTGCTCCTGGAGCCTGCGATTCAGCACCTTAAGCCTCGCCTCAACATCCTCAACCATGATGATCACTATTTGCAGGTTCTTCCAAAGAACTTCCCCGTATGACCAAGCGCCGGCCAGCCATCACTTCACCACTGGTTGCAACACCAGTTTTCTCAGTAACTCCCTTGTTGCCACAATATCAGACAAGGCATCATGAGCCTTCAACGCTATACCAAAATGGGTACACACTGTCGCCAGTCTGTAATTGGGCAGCGAAAGAGAGCCCTGAAAATCCCACAACCGCAAGAACGGCAGCGGATCCAGAGCCTTCCAGTTCTGGTAGCTCCCGCTTCCGTACTTGTTCCCATGCACCCGCTCCCATGCATCCAGAAACTGCAAGTCAAACGAAACATTATACCCCGCCGGATAAGCCTTGTCCGTCACATCAAACTTGTCAATATGGCGCTGCACAAACCGCGAAAACTCATAACAGGCATCACGCGACGTGGTTCGATGCTGCAACTCCTCTCGGGTCGTCCCCGAAACCGCCAGAGCATCATCCAGAATCACCGCATCAGGATGAGGCTGGCACTTGACCTCAAACTGCTCAACCACCTCCCCATCAATTTCCATCAATGCCGCCACCTGGATAACACCATGCAGACCTGCCTGTGTTCCTGTTGTTTCCGTATCGATATAAAGCACCTTCTTGAATAAACCCATCTCCCCCCCCTTTATGCGTTAAAAGTGTAACATTGCTCAAACGCTTTCCGGCACGCTGCTTCACGCTCAACCGCTGTCGGCAGCAACCACACTGCCGCACGTCCGCTCGGGCTGAGAGCACCGAAAAACTCCAGCCGGGCTTGCTTTGGCAACTCATCCCAACGCAAGGTCATAAACGCCTGCAACTTGTGCTGCGGAAAAAAAAGAGCCCACATCCCCATCTCACAGGCGGCCACAAGCGCTGATTTTGTCAGTTGCTTGTCTGGTCCAAAAAGAGCATTTTCTCCACTATTTGCATGCAAAAGAGCATGAGCTGCATCTTTTTTACACAAAAGCTGAAACCGCACATCATCAAGCAGCTCCTTGCAGTCCGATTTATCGGGCAGGGGTGTGTACGACGTAAAAGAGTACTTCGTCTGTTCAGCACGGCTGTACCACATATCAAGCTCCGCCTGGGTAATGACCATCTTTGAAAGCATCTCCGGTATCCCCAAGTGCTGCGCCTCTGGAATGCAGTAACCAAACTGCGCCTTCAACACCTTTTCATAACTCTTTCCCTTCATCACCTGCAACGCGATAACCATTTGTTCAATATGCAAGAGAGGGGCCGGGGTAAGCAGCTTCAAGGCATAGGCCTTGGCCTCCTGATAACCACCACCAAGTGTTCTGATGGCAAGTTCCACACGCAAAGTCAGGCAATCGCCATGAACAGGTGCCACTCCGCGAGTTTGTACTGCAAGCTGGTCCATCTTCATCCCCCCCCACACTTATATTATTTCGCAATAACCCTCCTGAAGAGCGGCCTCTGCCTGGTGGCGGTTACGCTACCATCGTCTCCTCCCCATTGCTCTTCTCGAACACCGCATGATAAACATCGGCAAGATGCAGATAACCGGTTGCCATCGCTATGGTCACCAGACGTTCAGCATCGCGCTCATTGCCTTGCGTCATCACCAGCAACTCCCGATAAGCCTTGTTCTCCTCATGGGTAGTGGAATATTTCACGTTTCGGCCATCAAGCCATTGAGCCCAAACCGTCTCTCGAAACTGCCCGGAAAATGAGAAACGAGGATCTTCATCAGAAAGCTTGTCAGGCATGGCGGGAATGGCCACCCGCGCCAACAACCTGCTTTCAGGAAGAGGAAAAGATTCTTTTCTCTCTTCACTTTTACTCTTATTCATGCTCGCTACCGGTTTGGCAGGGGTTTGCCTGGCATGTGCTACAGGTTTGGCAGGTGGCTGCTGACCCTTTGCTTTCGCTGCCTGCCGTGCTTTCGCCTCACCACCCCGTGCCCCTGACTCCCTTCTCACCTCACAAAGCTGATCATAAGCCTGCATCCGACGCAAAAGCGAAGCCGAATAAAAATAGCCCTCTTCAACCAGAAACAGCTCATAACAATGGGCTGAACTGGTAAAGAGCTATCCTGCCTATGCTGAATTTCAACGGAACTGGTCGAATATCAAATCGGATCTGAAAGCTTTGTAAGCCATGTTATTGATAATTCGACAGGCAGAGAAGGAATCAGACTTCGAGCACTCCATAGAGCAATCGCTGCTTCAGCATGGTGGCTACAGCAAGGGCGACTCGCTGGGTTACAACAAGAAGCTTGCGCTCTTTCCCGATGAGGTTGTGGCGTTCGTTCCGGATAGCTGTTAAAAGGCGGGATTGATAAAATATATTTTTACCTTTCTTCGGCTGGCAGGGAGCGGAAATTGATGGGCTTTGTACCATTCATGAACCATGTTGAACCGTATGACCAGCAAAAGGGGGCACCGCAAACCAACATTCACCAAACCTGCCGGATTGCTGTTTTTCAATCAAGACAATGGAGATGAGGATGTTGCAAAGTTATGAAGCCATCTATGAGCATGGGGCTATCACATGGTTGGGAGAGAAACCGTCGGTCAATCAGGCGCACATCATTGTAACGATTCTTAACGTGAAAGAGACAGCCACAGCTCCATTACGAACAAACAAACAACCATCACCCCTTATTGCCGGGAAAGGGAGCATACTGACAGACCTGACTCTACCCATATCAGCAGCAGATGAATGGCCTGCCTCTCATGATCGTACTCGACACCCACATCTGGGTTAACTGGATGATCACAATTGACAAGATCGGGAAATTTTTTTATGCCGATAATTTCTGACCTTCGAAAGGCAACTTATTGAGAACCAACTCACTGAGATTCATTTTTTTATTGGCATTGTCAATATCCATACCCACAAGAGTGCCCTCCTCGTCATAATCGAGAACAACCCCTTCTGATATTTCAACACTTTCCGAACTCTCTTTGTCTGAAAATTCGATATACAATGAGTCGGTATCCGGGTAATAATTAATTTTCATGTTTATATCTCCGATCTGGAAATGCATTATGTATCGTTACTTTATCATCAAGGGTGACGACGCGCAAAATCTTTCCATCAAGGTCATCAACTTTCCCCCAAAAACGATAGCGGTTCCCCTCCTGCGCCTCTATTCGAAGTGGATTTTCAAGAACATCAATACACCACTCCTTTTTGATGTAAGCCCTTTTTCTCAAAACCTCGTTTTCAAAGTATGGCGTAAATTTATAGATAGTGGCCATCACTTCGTATTTTTTAAAAAAAGTAATCCCTTTACGCTACTGTAGCAAGTTAGATAAACACCTCACGTTTTGCAAGTTCGGGAAATGAAGCGATGGACACTCCACCTGAATGAAATTGGCACGGTCAATCTCTCTACCTCCCATGGACAAGGAATCTGACTTTGAGCACCTGATGGGAATGAAAAATAGTCAGGAACTCTTCTGTTCATCTCTTTTGACAATCGGAAGAAGTGAGCGCAATGCCTCGTTGACAGAGTCGTGGTCAGGGAAATATTTGGCCACATCAGTATCAATAACAACGACATTGGTTCCCTCGGAATATCTCGCTGTATACTTGCCCCTTACGCCTTTGCTGAAATCATACTCATCCAGCAGGTCAGGATCATTCTGCATGACTGTCATACTGTAACCTCTCGTTTTTCGTCGCCTTTCTGGCACTGATTATTCGAAGTATATCTCCCCGATCCGTATACACTAAAAAAACATAATGGTTACGCGCTTGCCTTCAGTATCGGCTGCACATGGCGCTTTGGTTTGTGCAGAGACAAATCGTGAGTTGCTTGCAGGTTAAGCCAGAACTCCGGTGACATGTTGAACGCTCCAGCAAGAAGCCAGGCCGTGTTTGGTGACACCCCTCTCTTACTAAGGACAATCTCATTGATTCGTTGCTCCGGGATGCCGATATGCGCCGAAAGTGCTTTCTGGGACAGACCCAGAGGCTCGATAAACTCCTTCAGTAATATAATTCCGGGATGTGTTGCCACTCTTTTTGATGGTATCATGTTATTTTTTGCAAAAATTGGTTAGTGGTAATCAATAATCTGAACGTCGTATGAAGTGGCCCAAAATTCTTTATATCCCATGACTTGATCATTGGACTGACTTGTTGATATCATTTTCAGAGACCCGTTTACTGAGAATTTCTTTTTTTACTTGTAAAATATAAGACGATCTTGAAAGAGAACTATCAACTTTCACTGAAAAGAACAAAATCCGGCCAAAACATCAACCCTGTTCACCCTCTGCAACCATGCACAAGGAATCAAACTTCGAGCACTCCATAGAGCAGTCGTTGCTCCAGCATGGCGGCTACAGCAAGGGCGACCCGCTGGCGTACGACAAAAAGCTGGCGCTCTTTCCAGATGAAGTTGTGGCCTTCGTTCAGGATACCCAACCTGAGTTCCGGGAGCGTTTCTCTGCGCTGAACAATAACGAATTTTTGCCATGAACCTCTTACAATTAATAGATTTGGCTGCTTCAGGAGAGGATGGCTCCCGGCAGTTCAAGTCTGATATTCGGAACGCTGAATCTCTGGCATCAGAAATGGCCGCTTTTGCCAATGCTGAAGGAGGAATCATTCTCATTGGCGTTGCGGACAATGGCTCCATACCGGGTCTTGAAAGCATTGATGTTTCGCGCATCAACCAGCTTATCAGTAATGCCGCCAGCAATCTGGTACGTAGTCCGCTTACGGTACAGACTGAAAATATTCTGCTTGAAAATCGAAATGTTGTCATTGTTCTTACCGTACCCAAAGGAATCGATAAACCCTATTTCGATAAAAACGGTGTTATCTGGCTCAAATGTGGTGCTGACAAGCGACGAGTGAATACAAAGGAAGAGTTACGACGACTGTTTCAGATATCCAATCAGTTTCACGCTGATGAACTTCCAGCAAAAGCAGGTATTGACGCTCTTGATAAGCTTCGTTTCAGGGATTTTCTAAAAAAGACCTATCAACAGGAGTATCCCGAGACCAATGAAGAGCTGAAAAAGCTTCTGCAAAATATGAATCTGGCTACCGACACTGGAGCACTGAATCTTGCTTGCGTCCTTTTGTTCGCCGAAAGACCAGAATGGATCGTACCACAATTTGTGGTGAAGGCGGTTCGCTTTCCCGGCAATGAAATCCATCAAAGCGAGTATCTGGATATTGAGGATTTTACCGGAGCGTTAGGAGCCATTTTTGAGGGTGCGATGGCCTTTTTGATGCGAAATATGCACAAGGTGCAGGCCGGACGGGGAATTAATGCGCCCGGAACCCCTGAAATTCCACCGATTGTCTTTGAAGAGCTACTGGTTAATGCCCTGATGCACCGCGATTATTTTGTAAGCGCCCCAATCAGACTGTTTTTATTCGATAACCGAATTGAAATTATCAGTCCGGGACACCTGCCCAACAACCTGACTGTCGCCAAAATCAAAACAGGTAATTCCAATATCCGTAATCCGATTCTGGTCTCCTATGTCGCAAAAGGGCTGTTACCCTACCGGGGGCTTGGTTCTGGAATCAAACGGGCAATTGATGCATGGCCCAACATTGACTTTATCGATGATCATGATGGTTGTTTGTTTACCGCCATTGTTCACCACAATAAAATTGAAGGTTCGGTAGAAAGTTCGGTAGAAAGTTCGGTAGAAATCGATAATCCTGTTCTCGAACAGTTCAGACTTAATCCTGAACTGACTCTTCATGCTTTGGCAAAAACACTGGATATATCATTGAGAGCAACTGAAAAAAGGGTGGCCAACTTGCAGGAAAAAAATAAATTAAAACATATCGGGCCTAAAAAGGGCGGTTACTGGCAGGTGCTTTAATATGTATATGCTTTCATACATCTCAATCCACACACCCTCATGCACAAGGAATCTGACTTTGAGCACTCCATAGAGCAATCACTGCTCCAGCATGGCGGCTACCAGAAGGGCGACCCGCTGGCGTACGACAAAAAGCTTGCGCTCTTTGCGGATGAAGTTGTGGCCTTCGTTCAGGATAGCCAGCCGGAGTTCTGGGAGCGATTCTCTCTGCTGAACAACGGGAATGCCAAAGCGGTGCTGATTGAGAGCCTTGTGCGGGAGCTGCGAACGAAAGGGATGCTCTCCATTCTGCGAAGCGGGTTCAAGTGTTTCGGCAAAACCGTTCGCATGGCATTCTTTGCGCCGAATACCGGCATGGATCCCCTTGCGCTGGAGCGGTTCAGCAAAAACCGGCTGACCGTTATCCGCCAACTGGAAACAGAGAGCGGCGCCATCCCTGACATGGTGCTTGCGGTGAACGATTTGCCCGTTGTGACGATAGAGCTGAAAAATGCCTTGACCGGGCAGAGCGTGCTCCATGCCAAGCAGCAGTACCTCGACCGTGATCCCAATGAACTTCTCTTTGCCTTCAAGCAGCGCTCTCTGGTGCATTTTGCGGTTGATACCGAAGAGGTCTGCATGACCACCAAGCTCGACCGGGGTGCGACTTCATTCCTCCCCTTCAACCGGGGATACAACAACGCCAAAGGCAATCCACCGGTTGATGGTGATGTGCGCACAGCCTACCTGTGGGAAAAGGTGCTTGTGAAACAGAGCCTGATGGATATTCTGGGACGCTTCCTCCACCTGCAGGTTGAGGAGAAAACTGTTCCGACCGCCAAAGGGTTGAAGAAGCTTCAGCGCGAAAGCATGATTTTCCCCCGCTACCATCAGCTTGATGTGGTGCGCAAACTGTCCGATCATGCAC
>Ga0194037_1001347_pt1 | contig 17851 bp, 13 predicted proteins | sample JunL306m_MetaG_FD_148653 | JGI IMG/M metagenome (GOLD analysis project Ga0194037, IMG submission 148653) | Anoxic zone freshwater microbial communities from boreal shield lake in IISD Experimental Lakes Area, Ontario, Canada - Jun2016-L304-6m | ecosystem: Environmental > Aquatic > Freshwater >...
GTTCCAAATAGTAGGCTGATACATGCGCTGATTTTCTTTTGCTGCAACAACATGGACTTCTCCACACAATATGACGGTAACTTTTCATTCGTTACCAATTGCATAGCTAGGCTATGCCCTAAAGACTTCTTAGGCTTTTGTGGGAGGAGCTGCTGAGGGAGGCGTTACCCAAACCGTAAGTGGTTGAGGTGATTGATAGAAAAGCTTTGGAAGTAGCGCAAAAGCGTTTGGCGCTGCAAAGGTGAGATTGGTGTTAAATGCCGGAATAATGCTGGATTGGGCTACGCAGTAAGGGCAAGGCTGCTCTTGATTCGCTAATTGCTCTTGATCATCTACTTGAACATGAATTTGGATCTTGGCATCACTAGTGGAACAAATCTCCATTGCAAAACCTTCACCATGCTTGGCCAACGATACCGCTTGAGAAACTGCTGGCGCCAGCGCACTCATGGCGATTGCTAAAGCAGCAATCCAGTGGATGAGGCGGGTTTTGCGGAAATTCATGAATCTGATTTTATCGGACTTTCAGCTTCGCTATGCAAAAAGGGGCTTACGCCCCTTTTTAACTAGATCAGACTGGCTATTGACCAGCCAAGCTTTATGCAGCAGCTACCTTTTTCTTACCAATAAACTTACCAATTAATGGCCAGAATAAGAGTAGCAATGCTAATGTGGAGATACCAGCTACCAAGTAGTTAGAGAAGAACACATCTAGGCTGCCTTGCGAAATCAACATCGACTGGCGGAAAGAGTCTTCTGCGCGATCACCCAACACCAAAGCCAAGACCATCGGCGCCATGGGGTAGTCCAGTTTCTTAAAGACGTAACCCAGTACACCAAAGCCGAGCATAAGCCAGACGTCAAATGTCGCATTGTGCACGGTATAGGCACCCACCGCACAAATCACAATAATGACTGGCGCAATGATCGAGAACGGAATTCTCAAGATGGAGGCAAATAATGGCACGCAAGTTAACACGACAAACAAGCCAGCCAAGTTACCCAAGTACATACTAGCGATCAAGCCCCAAACGAAGTCTGGCTTCTCAACGAAAAGTAATGGACCTGGTTGTAAACCCCAGATCAATAAACCACCGAGCAATACTGCCGCTGTGGGTGATCCAGGAATTCCGAGAGATAGCATTGGCAATAAGGCAGCTGTACCGGCAGCATGGGCAGCAGTTTCTGGAGCAATAATGCCTTCCATTTCACCCTTACCGAAGTTTTCACCATTTTTGGAGACACGCTTAGCAACGCCATAAGCCATGAATGAAGCAGGCGTTGCACCACCAGGAGTGATACCCATCCAGCAACCAATCAAGCAGCTACGCAATGAAGTAGCCCAATACTTGGGTAGTCTCGCCCAAGTTTCTAAAACTACCTGACGGCGAATCTTTGCAGCAGCTCCTTGGAATGCAAGACCCTCTTCCATTGAGAGCAGAATCTCACCAATACCAAACAAACCAATCACCGCGATCAAGAAGTCAAAGCCGCGCATCAACTCATGGTTACCAAAAGTTAAACGCAGCTGACCTGTCACAGTATCCATACCGACCGTTGCCAGAGCAAAGCCTAGCATCATGGCTGAAATCGTTTTGAATGGCGACCCCTTATTCATCCCCACAAAACTGCAGAAGGTGAGTAAGTAAACCGAGAAGAACTCGGGCGGACCAAATTGCAATGCAAATTTAGCAACTAGGGGAGCTAAGAAGGTAATCATTACGATGGCGAAGAAGGCGCCGACAAATGAGGAAGTGAATGCCGTAGTTAAAGCTTCTCCAGGCTTACCATTACGAGCCATTGGGTAACCATCAAAGGTAGTGGCAACAGACCACGGCTCACCTGGAATATTAAAGAGAATCGATGTAATTGCTCCACCAAATAATGCACCCCAGTAAATACAGGAGAGCATGATGATGGCTGAAGTGGGTGGCATTGTGAAAGTCAATGGCAACAGAATCGCAATTCCGTTTGCACCGCCAAGACCAGGCAATACGCCGATGATCACACCAAGTGTTACACCAACCAACATCAACAATAAGTTAAAGGGTGTCATTGCAACGGCAAATCCGCTGAATAAGGCGCTAATTTCTTCCAACTGGTACTCCTTTTTTTCTAATCTTTTTGAATTGTGTTTTTTAGTTCACGCCAATAAATTCGAGCGGGTTAATCCATGAGCCATGTGGCAACGGAACCTGAAACCAGAATTCAAACATGAGATACAGAGCAACGCTTACCCCAACCGCCACTGCAATTGCTTTCCACACGGGATATTTTCCCAACCAAATCATGAAGATGGCGATATAAAAAACAGAAGAAACATAAATACCAATGAACTGCACGCCGAGAACAAAAACAATAGCAGGCAATAAGACAGCCATGACTTGTTTGAAAGATTCTCTATTAACAAAAGATTCTGTTTTCTTGTTCTTATCAACGATTACGGCTTGATATAGGGTTACTGCACTCGAGAGCATGATGATCAAGCTAATGTAGAAAGGAAAATATCCTGCTTCTGGGCCATCACTGCCCCAGCTAGCCCCTAACTTAATACTTCCAATCATTACCGTGAGGCCTACCCCAAGGAACATAATTGAAGTAATGATATCCATCGCTCTTACGCTAATTACTGAGTCTTCGTTTGAATTATTTGTATGTTCAGACATGTGTTTTGTTCATTAATAAAGTTAATTAATACACCTACTAAAAAATAGGACCCCCTATTGGAGGCCCCATCTCGTTTCTGGCTAATTACTTAGCCAAGAATCCAGCCTCCGCCATCAATTGTTTGTGCAGCGCTTCATTCAAAGTCAACCAGTTTCTAAACTCTTTACCAGTCATAAATGTCTGATTGAATGCACCATCAGCCATAAACTTTTTCCACTCTGGCGTGGCGCGTACTTTTTTGAACAAATCAACATAGAAATCAACTTGTTCTTGCGTCACACCTGGGGCCATGAAAATACCGCGCAACATCACATAGTCAGTTGAAACACCAGCTTCTTTACAAGTCGGAACGTCATACCAAGACTGGGTATCGGTAATCTTTTCTTTGTAGGGCATACGGGTGTCATCAAATACGCACAATGCGCGTAATTTGTTAGCGCGCCACTGGGCTACAGCTTCAATCGGATTATTCACTGAAGAGTCAATGTGGTTACCTACGAGCTGAACAGCAACATCGCCACCCCCTTTAAATGGGATGTAAGTGAACTTCGCACCAGTAGCTTTTTCAAGCGCTACAGTAATGATTTGGTCCTCTTGCTTAGAGCCCGTGCCACCCATCTTGAACTTGCCTGGTCCCGCTGCTTTAGCAGCATCGATATATTCCTTAGCTGTCTTGTAAGGCTTTTCTGCGTTATCCCACAAAACAAATTGGTCTAGCGCCAACATAGCTACTGGAGTGATGTCTTGCCAATTGAATGGAACACCTGTAGCTAAGGGAGTAGTGAACAAATTAGAGAGCGTAATGATGATCTTATTGGGATCACCCTTTGCTTCTTTCATGGCTAAGAAGCCTTCAGCACCTGCACCTGCACCTTTGTTTACAGGAATGATGGCTTGCTTCATTAAATTATTTTTTGTGACGATTCCTTGGATCATGCGTGCCATTTGGTCCGCGCCGCCGCCAGGGCCAGCAGGAATAATGAACTCAACCGGTTTAGATGGCTCCCAAGCAGCAAATGCAGGTGAAAGGCCAGCAACACCGAGAGCTAATGCGGTAGAAATCAATGCTCCTTTTAACTTCATCTTCATAATCAAAGGTCTCCAAATAGGGTTTGCCAATTTAACTTTGGCTTATTTAATGTGTGTGTGATTTTTAAACAAGATGGAATACTAGAACTTGACTGCCATCAATAATTTCAAAATCGATTCACTCGTGTCTCTACAACCTAGTAGAAACCCCGATAAATCAAGCCAAAGACAATGGTTAGTGTACTTACATCTGAAGATAAAAACTGCATTCAATGCACAAAAAATGCGCACCGTAAAAATGGCTATTTATCTTCGGAAAAGCAATACCTACAGCTTGAATTTCTAGGTGTTTACCCTAGTATTTGGTGCCGCTTGCCGGAATCGAACTGGCGACCTTTTCATTACGAATGAACTGCTCTACCAACTGAGCTAAAGCGGCAACTCAAAAATCATTCTAGCGGAAACGATCCAGAAGCTTCTTGCTAAGCTTATCCAATTGGGTTGCGTCTTTAATTAAAAACTGTAAGCCATTGGAGTCAGCAATTAATAAAGTATTGCCTGCGATCCTCCGAATATCTTCTTCACCCTTGAGACGAATGCGCGTTGGGCCGCGATCTGTCTCGATATCCCAAATGCTGGGGGTGGCAAATGTTGATACCTTAGTTATTTTTTCAATCACCGGCATAAATTCCCGCGCAGCCAGTTCTTCTTCAATCAAAACCATCTCAGCCTCAGCAATTTTCGCTACCTCTGGATACCAGTAAAGTTCTTTACCCGATTGATCCATGATGCCTATGCCCACACCAGGGGCGGTAATTGGAAATGCCCGCACAGGATGAACGCCGCTATGGCGAATGCCTGTAGCATCGATGAAGACTAGACGGCCTAACGCATCTCGATCAAGTTGAGGTTTATTGCTCATACCCCTCCTCCAAGATTCTTAGCAATTACCTGTAATGCTTCTTCTTGCTTTACTTCTTTATTTTCCTCTGAGTTTTCTTCCAAACTCTCGCCAATGGCACCACCCTCAACCAGCTCTGCAGCGTGACGTAGTTGAGCTTGGTACAAAGTGTAATAAGCGCCTTGGGCTTCCATCAATTGGTCATGCGAGCCAATCTCCACAATCTCACCCTTATCCAAAACCACGAGCCGATCGGCCTTGCGAAGGGTTGATAACCGGTGTGCAATTGCAATCGTAGTGCGTCCTTTAACCAAGTTATCTAATGCACGCTGGATTTCTTTTTCAGTAGTGGTATCCACTGAAGAGGTGGCTTCATCCAAAATTAAGATGCTTGGATTAATTAAGAGTGCGCGCGCTATGGAGATACGCTGACGCTCACCACCAGATAAGGATTGCCCACGCTCACCTACTAAGGAGTCGTACCCCAGCGGCAGGCGGAGAATAAATTCATGCGCGTGGGCTGCGCGCGCCGCCTCAATGATTTCTTCGCGGGTGGCATCAGACTTCCCGTAAGCAATATTTTCTGCAATCGTGCCAAAGAATAAAAACGGTTCTTGCAACACTAAGCCAATACACTTTCGGTAATCCGCAATGCCGATACTGCGAATATCGCGCCCATCCAAAGAAATAGCACCAGAGCTCACATCATAGAAACGGCAAATCAGGTTCACCAAGGTACTCTTACCAGAGCCGCTATGCCCTACCAAACCAATCATTTCTCCAGGCGCAATATCTAAATCAATCCCTTTAGTTACTGCCCGATTGCCATAGCGGAAACCCACGCCCCGCAAAGCGATACGGCCCTTTACCTGACCTAATGGCGCTGGATTGATTGGCTCTGGAACACTAGATACATGATCCAAGATATCAAAAATACGCTTAGCACCAGCAGCTGCTTTTTGTGTATGAGATACGATTCGGCTCATTGAATCTAAGCGGATATAGAAGCGCCCAATGTAGGCAAGGAAGGCAATCAAGACACCAACGGTGACCTTTTGATGAGCGACCTGCCAGATACCAAAACCCCAAACAACTAATAAACCTGTTTCAGTAAGCAAGGTAACGGTAGGAGAAAATAATCCCCACACCCGATTTACGCGATCATTGATTTGTAAATTATGTTTATTCGAATCGACAAAACGTTTAAGCTCGCGATCTTCTTGTGCAAACGCTTTCACCACGCGGATGCCAGGAATAGTATCTGCCAAGATATTCGTAACCTCAGACCAGATACGATCAATCTTCTCAAAGCCAAAACGTAAGCGATCACGCACAACATGAATCATCCATACGATAAATGGCAACGGTGCCAGAGTGACTATAGCCAGCAGAGGATCAATGGATACCAAAATTGCTGCAGTCATGGTGATCATCAATACATCAGTCACAAAATCCAAGGCATACAGCGACAGAAAGACGCAGATACGATCTGTCTCTGCACCAATGCGGGCAATTAAGTCCCCGGTTCTCTTGCCACCAAAATATTCCAGAGAAAGTTTGAGCAAATGCTCAAAGGTCGTGTTGCGTAAATCCGCACCAATGCGCTCACTCACCAAAGCAAGTAGGTAGGTTTTCCACCAACCTAAGGCCCATGCAACGAGGGCTGCACCAAATAGCGCCAGCAGATACATGCTTGCTAAATGAAAATCAATTGGATTACCTTTCTCATATGGAATCAAGACATGATCCATTAGTGGCATCGTGAGATATGGCGGGATCAGTGTCGCGCCAGTAGATAGCAGAGTCAATACAAAACCTAAAGCCAGTTGCTTTTTGTAAGGCTTGGCAAAACGCCACAACTTAAATAAAGTCCAAGTAGAGGGCGGGGTATCCTCCTCGGGATCACAAGTAGGGCAGATATCTGAGTTAGCCGGTTTTGGACTTAAGCAAACTGGGCAAACCTGTTTATCGTATTCACTTACCTCCCCTTGGCTTTGCTCTTCACCCCGGGTGAGTTGCTTAAAGCTCAACTGCAAACGCAGCACTTGAGGATTGACTGCCAAAGTGAAGTGCCAAGTTCTGAGTAAAGACTCTGAAGTCTCTAGCTTTAAATAGCCCACTCCAGCATGATCGCCATGCACGAGACGCTCACCTTGACTAAGCGCCCAAGACTGAAACTGCTGCCCATCCGTCCAAAATAGACCCTCTTCGGTAAGTAAAAGCAAACTTTTTCCAAAGCGCAGATCATCCCCTAAATCCAGCTCAGCCCATGCTAGCAAAGCATCTAAGCTGCGAATAGGGGGTTGTTTACCATCCAAAATAGGCTGCCAGTCACTTGGCAAGGCGGGGGCGAAAGGGAGGATTTCGGGCTTCATTGATCTTAAAAGTATAGTGGAGCTAGATTTTTAAGATTTATAGCTCCTGTCAACTTTCGGGGTCTGAGAGCCGTTAAATTGTTGAACTAGGCCTTTTTATGTATTTTTGCTAATTTTGTAAGTTTTAAATAACAACTAGAAACAGAGAGACTGTCTGACGCTTGATCGCCAAACCCTGGCACTGACCCTCGCAATACCGCACACATGCCCCAATTACTAGATAAATCCATCGAGATTCTGAGCGTTAAGCATCTCCGTGGTCCCAATATGTGGACTTATCATCCCGTGATTGAGGTTTGGCTTGATATCGGCGATTTAGAGGACTATCCCTCTAACCTGATTCCCGGTTTTTATGACCGCTTGGTCAAAGCCCTCCCCAGCCTCATTGAGCACCGTTGCAGTTATGGAGAAACCGGTGGCTTCCTAAAGCGTGTGGAAGAAGGTACCTGGCCTGCCCACATTCTGGAACACCTCACCCTTGAACTGCAAAACCTAGCTGGTATCCCTGGTGGTTTTGGCAAGGCTAGAGATGGCGATCGTCGGAGTGTCTACAAAGTGATGGTGAGCGCTATCAATGAAGAGGTGACTCTGACTGCACTCAAATATGCACGTGATCTCTATTTAGCCTTAGCGCAAGACAACAAAGACTGTGTAGCTGAGGTTCAAAACATGATTGAAAAGCTGCGGGATCTTGGCGATGATCTTCTGCTTGGACCTAGTACTGCATGCATCGTCAATGCAGCCGAAGAACGTGGCATTCCCTCGATTCGATTATCTGAAGGAAACCTCGTTCAACTCGGTTATGGTGCTAAACAACGTCGCATCTGGACTGCGGAGACTGATCAGACTAGCGCGATTGCTGAAACCATTTCGAGAGACAAAGACTTAACCAAGAGTTTGTTACGTAGTGCTGGTGTTCCTACTCCCGAGGGGAGAACAGTTACTAGCCCAGATGATGCCTGGGAAGCAGCTCAAGACATCGGCTTGCCAGTTGTTGTCAAACCGATCGATGGCAATCATGGTCGTGGTGTCTTTATCAATCTCTATACCCAAGCAGAAATTGAAGCTGCTTATGCAGTGGCAATTAACGAAGGTAGTGAAGTCTTGGTTGAGCGTCATATTATTGGTGATGAGCATCGCTTACTCGTAGTTGGCAACAAAGTTGTAGCCGCTGCGAAAGGTGAGACAGTTTGGGTTACCGGTGATGGCAAGCATACTGTTTATGAATTGATTCAGATTCAAATTAATTCAGACCCGCGTCGCGGCACTGCTGAAGAACACCCCCTCAATCCTGTCCGTATTGATTCAGCAGTAGAGCTTGAACTTGCGCGCCAAAAACTCACTGGTGAGAGCATTCCGGCACTGGATCAAAAAGTACTGATTCAAAGTAATGGTAATGTTGCTTTCGATGTCACCGATCTAGTGCATCCCGATGTAGCAAGCCAAGTGGCTTTAGCCGCCCGTGTAGTGGGCCTAGAAATTGCTGGCGTAGATTTAGTTGCCCAAGATATTAGTCGGCCGCTCGCAGAACAAAATGCTGCCATTGTCGAAGTGAATGCCGGCCCAGGGCTTTTAATGCACTTAAAACCTGCTAGTGGTAAGCCACAACCTGTAGGCAAAGAGATTACCAATCACCTCTTTCCGCCTGGGACAGACTTCCGCATTCCGGTGGTCGGTGTTTGCGGGGAAAGTGGCAAAACACCAGTTGCAGAAATGATTGCGCACTTCTTACGCCTGACGAATGTCTATGTGGGTCTGTCATGCAGCAAAGGTTTGTACTTTGGTAATCGCACAATCCCCAATACCAATACCTCGAATTGGGAAAATGCCCGCCGTACTTTATTAAACCGTGCAGTAGAAGCAGTGGTCATTGAAAATAATCACCTCTCTATGCTGATTGAAGGCTTGGCTTATGATCGCTGCCAAGTTGGCGTGGTACTCAATGTAGATCCCAAGGCAAACTTTCCTCAATACGCCATCTATGACGAAGATCAAGTCTTTAGTATTGTGCGCACCCAAATTGATGTAGTTCTGCCAAATGGCGTCGGAGTTTTGAATGCAGATGATCCAATGTGTGTTCAGATGGCAGAGCTTTGTGATGGTCAAGTGATCTTCTTCAGTGAAGACCCTCATTCTGAAGTTGTCACAACCCATTTACAAAATGGTGGGCGTGTAGTGATGGTTGGTAAACAGCAAATCATCCTTAAGTCAGGCAAGCTGGATCAGAAATCAATTCCAGTCCCACGTCACTCAGAATCTGACACTACTAGTCCGTGGAAAACGATGAATCTCGGTGCCGCAATTGCTGCTGCCTGGGCTTTAGGAATTCCATTTAATGTGATTGAGGCTGGCGCAGAAACATTTGTCCCAGATCTCACCACAGCAACAGGGGCTTAATTGGAAATCACCCGTATTCGCATGTTACGTGGCCCAAATTTATGGAGTCGCCACACTGCCCTAGAATCTATCGTCTCCTGTGATGAGTCAGAGCGCTCAATCGATTTAATTCCTCAGTTTGAAACCAAGATTCGTGAACGCTTTCCGCAGTTAGGAAGTATGCGTCGTGGTGGGCACAATGAAGTTCTCTCCTTGGCACATGCGTTAGAGCATGCTGCTCTTGGCCTGCAAGCACAAGCAGGATGCCCCGTAACTTTTAGTCGCACAGTGGAAACGATTGATCTTGGCGTCTACCAAGTGGTAGTGGAATACACCGAGGAAGTAGTGGGACGTATGGCCTATGATTTCGGCTTTGCCCTCATTCAAGCCACACTGAATGACGTGCCATTCGATCTTGCTGCCGCCCTCTCAGAATTAGAGGCGCTTTATGAAGATGTGCGCCTTGGACCAAGCACTAGCTCGATTGTGGATGCTGCCTTACAACGCAATATCCCTTACCGCCGCATGACTGAAGGCAGCATGGTGCAATTTGGCTGGGGTAGTAAACAAAAACGTATTCAAGCTGCAGAAACTAGCAATACCAGCGCGATTGCCGAAGCGATTGCGCAAGATAAAGAGCTCACCAAAAACTTATTAGCTGCTGTAGGCGTTTCGGTGCCGATCGGTGAAGTGGTCACCACAGCAGATGATGCCTGGCGTGCCGCCCAAAAAATGGGTGGCTCTATTGTTCTCAAGCCAAAAGATGGCAATCAAGGTAAAGGTGTAGTCGCCAATATCCAGACAGAAGAAGAGGTGCGCGCTGGCTTTGAAGTTTCCCAAGGCTTTGGGCATGAAATCATTGTCGAGCGCTATCTACCAGGTGCGGACTATCGTTTGCTAGTAGTAGGCAACCGTCTATCCGCCGCTGCCCGTCGTGAACCCGCTCAAATAGTTGGTGATGGCACACACACTATTGCAGAACTCGTAGAAATAGAAAATAAAAATCCTCTGCGAGGTGACGGTCATGCTACCGCCCTAACTAAAATTCGTTTTGATGACATTGCTTTGGCCCATTTAGCGGGCTCTGGCCTCACACCCCAATACGTTCCCAAAATTGGTGAACGGATTTTGCTACGTAATAACGCCAATCTCAGTACAGGTGGAACTGCTACCGATGTTACGGACGATGTACATCCGGATGTAGCGGCCAGTGCTGTTGCTGCTGCGCAAATGATTGGGCTTGATATTGCAGGTGTAGACATCTTATGTGAAGCAATCTACAAACCCCTTGAGCAACAAGGTGGTGGCATTGTTGAAGTCAATGCTGCGCCTGGCCTGCGTATGCATCTCAAACCCTCCTATGGCAAGAGTCGCCCTGTTGGTGAAGATATCGTCAATATGATGTTCCCCCTTGGTGAAGATGGGCGTATTCCAGTAGTTGCTGTCACTGGCACCAATGGCAAAACGACAACAGTCCGTTTAATTGCTCATCTATTAGATGAGACTGGTCTGCGAGTCGGCATGACCACCACCGACGGTGTTTATATTAACCATCGCTTAATTGATTCGGGGGATTGCAGTGGCCCTAAGAGTGCCCGTAATGTATTAATGCACCCCGATGTGGATGCGGCAGTTTTAGAAACAGCTCGGGGCGGCATGTTACGTGAAGGTCTTGGCTTTGATCGTTGCGAAGTCGCTGTCGTTACCAATATTGGTGAAGGGGATCACCTCGGTTTGAATTACATTACTAGCGTTGAAGATTTAGCCATTCTCAAACGGGTAATCGTTCAAAACGTAGCCCCTACTGGTGCTGCCGTTCTCAATGCTACCGATCCGATTGTGGTGAAAATGGGTGATAAATGCTCTGGTCGGGTAATCTTCTTTTCCCAGAGTCAACATCATCCTGTGATTGCTGCACATCGCGCCAAAAATAAAAAAGTGATTTATTTCGATGGAACTTATATTGTTGCCTCTAAAGGTTCACGGGTGATGTATCGCTTCCCTGTTAGCGAAATTCCGCTGACGCAAAATGGCGTACTCGGCTTCCAAATCGAAAATGCGATGGCTGCGATCGGTGCAGCTTGGGCGCTGGGTCTTGATGCGGAAAAGATTGCTCGCGGACTTCACAGCTTTGAAAGTACTGCCAATGCAACGCCTGGTCGCTTCAATCAGTTCCAACACAATGGCGCCACCGTGATTGCTGACTATGGCCATAATCCTGATGCTATGCGCGCATTAGCTAGTGCTATCGAGGCCATGAAGCCCAATAAGAGTCACGTGGTGATCAGCGGTGCAGGCGATCGTCGGGATGAAGATATTCGTGATCTCACTCGCATCTTGGGCAACTCTTTTGACAATGTCATCTTGTATCAGGATGCTTGCCAACGGGGTCGCGAAGACGGTGAAGTATTAAAGTTATTACAAGAAGGCTTGGTTGGTACAACTAAGGCGAAACAAGTGAAAGAAATCCACGGGGAATTTTTGGCGATTGATACTGCCCTAAACGATATCGCTGCTGGCGATATCTGCCTCATCCTCATTGACCAAGTAGAAGAGTCACTCGCCTATCTCAAGAAAAAAGTCAGGCCTTAAGAATGGTACTGCTGTAGGCGATCGATTTCGTCTTTAGATCCCAGCATGACTGAAACACGCTCATGCAAATCGGTGGGTTTCAAATCCATAATCACTTCAGTGCCGTTGATAGAGGCTCCACCTGCCTGCTCTACCAAGAAGCTCATGGGATTAGCTTCATACATCAAACGCAATTTACCAGGCTTATGAGGTTCCCGTTGATCCCATGGATACATAAAGACGCCACCCCGAGATAACACACGATGGACATCGGCAACCATCGAAGCAATCCAACGCATATTGAAGTCTTTATCGCGAGTTCCACTTGTACCTGCTAAACATTCTTCAACATAGCGGCGCACTGGCTCAGCCCAGTGACGCATATTGGACATATTGATCGCAAATTCTTTAGTGGAATGCGCAATGGTGACTGCATCATTAATTAATACAAACTCACCAGTAGCGTGATTTAAGGTAAACATCACCACGCCATCCCCTAAAGTTAAAGCCATCGTAGTTTGTGGACCATACACCACGTAACCTGCAGCGGCCTGATGACGGCCAGATAACAAGAAATCTGCTGTTTGCATTGGTTCTTGAGGTACTTGCTTTTTCAAGATAGAAAAAATAGTACCAATCGAAACATTCACATCAATATTCGAGGAACCATCAAGCGGGTCAAACAAAAGCAGGTACTCACCAGTACCTTGCACTGAGAGCGGTAATTCCATTTCCTCAGAAGCGAGGCCAGCTAGGGATTTGCAGTTCTTCACGCCAGAAATCAATTGATCGTTGGCAATGATGTCTAATTTTTGCTGCACTTCTCCCTGAACATTGCCGCTACCCGCTGAACCTAATAAACCAATTAATGCCCCCTGGGCTACTTCATGGCTCAAAGTAGTACAAGTATTCACGACTGCCAGCAATAGCTCTTGCAGACCTGAAGGGATAGCGGCGCCCTTCGGCTTTGCGTTTGCTAAATATTGCTTGAAATTGGTATTCGCGCTTGAGGACAAAGGTATTTCTCCGATTATTGAAGCTAACAACCTATTCTAAGTCTCTATTTTGCCCTGTTCCCTGTGGCAGCCTTAAAAAGGATCTTTTTTCTACAGAAAATAACTTAATTTCCCAATCCATACCTATTTTATGTTCTTTTTTGATGTTTATTATGATGCTATAATGCATCATAATTGATGAGGATAGAATATGAGAACCACTGTCACTATTGACGATGAGCTATATCAGAGGGGCTTAGATCTGGCTGATCCAGGAATGGATAAAACGGATCTTTTTCGTGAGGCAATGACTGTTTTTATTCGAGTTCAGATAGCTAAGCGACTGGCCTCTTTGGGAGGCAAGTCACCCCAAATGAAAAGTATCCCCCGTCGCAGACCGAAGAGTAGTCAATAACGATGACCATGGTATTGGTGGATACGTCTGTTTGGGTTGCTCACTTTAGAAAATCCAATAGCACTTTTGAAACCCTATTAGCGAATGACCAAATCCTTTGCCATCCACTCGTCTTGTTGGAATTGGCCTGTGGATCACCGCCATCTCCAAGAACGAAGACATTGGGTTATCTCAAAAAATTACAGCAAGCAACCGTTGCTACCCCTAATGAAACCCTGGAATTCATTGAAAAACATCAACTCTATGAATCTGGTTGTGGGGCAATTGATGTATCTCTTTTAGCCTCCACCCTGTTGTCGGAAAATGCCCTACTCTGGACATTAGATAAAGCTCTAGAAAATCTTGCGACTCAATTGGGTATTTCTTACGGCAATCAATTTCATTGAAGGCTCAGATTGCGGGAATCTTGATTTCCCAGCGCCTTACTTACCACCTCACGTACGTCTGGAGATAGGGTTGAGCAAGCTGCCACTCGCTCTAAGGCGGCCTTCATCTTCTCTTGATATGGTTGGGCAAATAAACGCCAGCGATCTAAGGCCCTAGCCAAACGTGCAGCTATTTGTGGGTTAACAGGATCTAAAGCAAGCACGCTGTCAGCCCAAAACTCATAACCACTGCCATCTGCCTGATGAAAACTCGCTGGATTATTTAAGCAGAAAGAATGAATCACACTGCGTACCCGATTGGGATTATTTAGTTTAAATGCAGGATGCTCGCGTAAGCGTTTCACATCACTCAAGGTCGTTTCAAGCCTATCAACCGGCGGCCGACTCGATTGCAAGCCAAACCACTTATCAATTACTAGGGCATCTTTTGCAAAATGGTTGTAGAAATCAATCAGGCATTGCTGCGCTTCTTTGGCACCATGAGTCACTAAGGCAGCTAGAGCCGCGTAACGATCCGTCATATTGTCTGCAATCTGAAATTGATTAGCCGCCATCGGGGCCCAGACATTAGCGTTAGCCTCAAGTAACATGCTGAGCGCTAAATTTTTTAGACCTCGTTTACCTGCACTACTAGCATCAGACTTAAATGGTCCCGGAGTTTGCATTTGTTGATATAAAGCAGCCCACTCCAGTTGCAATTGCTTAGCCACCTCACGGCGGAAGGCACGACGTGCTGTAAAGATTTGTTGCGGGTCTACGCTAGCGCATTGTTCATACAGATAGGATTCAGCAGGAAGCGTTAGTGCAAGTTCTTTAAAGGCAGGATCCAAGTCGGGATCCATCAAGAGCTCACGGTAGGTCTGAATGAGTTGCTCATCAGGCAAACGATTGTTCAAAATCATTTGCATCGCCAGTTTTTGTCCGGCTTCCCAGCGATTAAACGGATCATCATCGCTTGAGAACAAGACTAATAAGTCTGCTTCACTTTGCTCAAAGTCTACATTAATTGGAGCTGAGAAATTCCGATTAATTGATAGCACTGGACGTTCACTGATTTCACTAAAGGACCATGTTTGGCTGGCTTGTGTGAGCTCTAGTAATTGCTCTACTTGATCGTTACTTTTGGTAATCAAGCGTATCTTCAGCGGAATATGAAAAGGCTTTTTCTCAGGCTGACCAGGGCTGGGTGCACAAGTTTGGCTTAGGGTGATTTGATATTGTTTTTTGGCGGCATCGTAATACTCTTGTACTCTCACCTTTGGAGTACCAGCTTGGCTATACCAATGCTTAAACTGCGTGAGGTCTTTGCCATTGGCATCAGCCATCGCCATTAAGAAATCATCACAAGTAACGGCCTGACCATCATGGCGCTGGAAATATAAGTCCATGCCCTTACGAAAGCCGTCTTTACCGAGCAAAGTCTGATACATCCGTACTACTTCAGAACCCTTCTCATACACCGTTACGGTATAGAAGTTATTGATTTCTTGATATTCATCTGGACGAATTGGGTGGGCCATCGGACCTGCATCCTCTGGAAATTGTAGTTGACGTAGTAATCGCACATCTTCAATGCGTTTCACAGCCCTACCCGATTCACTACCCATTTGATCGGCAGAAAACTCTTGATCTCTAAATACTGTTAAGCCTTCTTTGAGGGATAACTGAAACCAATCCTGGCAAGTTACCCGATTACCCGTCCAGTTATGAAAATACTCATGGGCAACGACGCTTTCAATATTAGCAAAGTCTGCATCTGTAGCGGTCTCCGCTTGTGCGAGCACGAACTTGGTATTGAAAATATTCAATCCCTTGTTCTCCATGGCGCCCATATTGAAATCACTTACTGCCACAATCATGAAACGCTCTAAGTCCAACTCCAAGCCGAAGCGTTTTTCATCCCAATGAATCGAGGCAATCAGTGAATCCATTGCGTGGCGAGTCTTTGGAAGATCATGGGGCTCAACCCAAATCTGCAATAACTTTTGAGCGCCACTACTGGTGGTAATCGTTTCCTCGATACACTCTAACTTTCCTGCCACCAATGCAAATAAATAGGATGGCTTCGGAAACGGATCCTCCCAAGTAGCGCTGTGCCAACCGTTGGGTAACTTTTCAGTATTTAATAAATTACCATTCGATAACAGCACTGGGCACTCTGCCGCAAGCGCCCGTAGCGTAACGCGATAGCATGCCATCACATCAGGGCGATCTAGGAAGTAAGTAATCTTTCTAAAGCCCTCAGCCTCACACTGAGTAAAGAAGTTGCCATTCGAAACATACAAACCCATCAGAGAAGTATTCTTCTCTGGCACACAAATACAAATGATCTCCAGGATAAATTTGTCTTTGCCTTGATTTGGCAAGGAATGAATCGTCAGTAAATCCGGTGTTAACTCAAAATGGCGATGCGCTTCACCATTAATGCGCAAGCTCACAAACTCAAGCTCATGACCCACTAAGACAAGGGGCGCGCCGGCCTCAAAACTTTTACCAGGTAGGACTTCAATCCGACTCTTCACAATGGTGCGAGCAGGATTTAAAGCAATATCTAACTCAACCTGATCAAATGTATAAACAGGGGGACGGTATTCGAGCCTACGAAAGCTCTGCGGCAGATCAGTTTTCATCTAGATAGTTTAAGTCGTGATGTGCACTATTGCCAAAACAGCTTAAGTCCAAAGTAGAGTAGCGATACCGATGGCGATAAATGTCACTGCAGCAACTGCGTGTACCCACTTAATCGGCATACGTTTAGTGAATTTCTGGCCAATCCAAACTGCTGGTGCATTAGCTAACATCATCCCCAATGTGGTGCCCACGGTAACGGAAAAGACATCTTCATAACGAGCACCTAAGGCTATCGTGGCGATTTGCGTCTTATCCCCCATCTCCGCCAAGAAGAACAAGCCTACAGTCAGAAGAAAAACTTGCAAGGCACGGTCTGCTACTTTTGAGCCAGCGGCATCATCAATATGATCAGGTACTAACAGCCATAGACCGATTCCTAAAAAACTTAGCCCCAAAATCCAGCGCATCACATCGGGAGAGACCAAGGTAGTCAACCAATGCCCCACTAGAGCGGCGCAGGCATGATTTGCGATGGTGGCTATGAAGATTCCGACGATGATGGCCACAGCCTGTTTTGGGTAACGCGCAGCCAACATTAAGGAGAGTAGCTGGGTTTTATCGCCCATTTCAGCTAAAGCAACAACGCCAGTGGAAAGTAATAAGGCTGAAAAGTCCATAAATTCAGTAAGTTAGGTATTTTCTATCAAGATTGTTAATTAATACAATTTGGCTATTAAGCCCCAGAGACCTACACTAGTATCCAAATCAGCAGCGATGTTTTATCAAAGCTATAGAGGACAGTAATGACAATGCATGAAGGTAGTTTAGAGGCTCCAACCAGACACCCCCTCGATTGGAAGAATCCTCAGTTCTATGACAAGGCCAATCTTGAAGCTGAAATGGAGCGTGTATTTGACCTTTGCCATGGCTGTCGCCGGTGTGTCAGTCTTTGCGGTTCATTTCCAGCCCTATTTGATTTGGTGGATGCCACCCCAGATTTAGAAATGGAGCAAGTTGATAAAGCGGATTATCAGCAAGTGGTGGATCAGTGCTACCTCTGTGATGTTTGCTACATGACTAAATGTCCTTATGTGCCACCACACCCTTGGAATATTGACTTCCCCCATTTGATGTTGCGCGCCAAAGCAGTCAACTTCAAAGAAGACAAAACCACTTTCCGTGACAAGTTACTCTCTTCTACGGATAAATTAGGCTCTTTTGCTGGTATTCCCATCGTGACTCAGGCCGTGAATGCGGTAAACAAAACGGGTTTAGTGCGCCTCATGATGGAGGGTGCGCTTGGAGTGGATAAAGATGCTTGGATTCCAGAATATGCGCCAAAGACATTTCCACAGCTTGCAAAGAAGTCCGATGCATGGCCAGTAGTTGATGGCAAGAAGACTCCGGGCAAAGTAGCCATCTACGCTACTTGTTACATTAATTACAACGAACCCGGTATTGGTCAAGACCTGATAAAGATTCTCAAACACAATCAAATTCCTTATGAACTAGTAGATAAGGAAGCCTGTTGCGGTATGCCTAAGCTGGAACTAGGTGATTTAGAG
>Ga0194037_1001348_pt1 | contig 17843 bp, 15 predicted proteins | sample JunL306m_MetaG_FD_148653 | JGI IMG/M metagenome (GOLD analysis project Ga0194037, IMG submission 148653) | Anoxic zone freshwater microbial communities from boreal shield lake in IISD Experimental Lakes Area, Ontario, Canada - Jun2016-L304-6m | ecosystem: Environmental > Aquatic > Freshwater >...
TCAGACCGGTAAGTGTCTTTAGTTTAATATCCGGAATATTATAAAAAGAGCCATTGTTGTATAGATCTACATTACAATTAGTATAAGCTAGGATAACAGTAGATGTAGTTACATCATAAGCAGTATAGGTCATCCCTACATCTGCCATACCTTCTACTTTACTATATGGTGTCTTTTCGCTTGTGCTATTGTTATAAGTAAAAAATGCTCTTCCTGTAGCTGTATATAGGGTCGTACCATCTGTAGCTACACTTACAGCTGTATTATATGGCATATGTGCACGCCAGTATCCTATTTGGGTATTTTGTGAAAAACAGGATATAGATACTGTGTGTAATAATAAAAGAGTCAGAAGTGCTTTATAGTAATTCATAGAATACCTTACTGTCAAATGTACTTAATTTAACGCTTGTACTACTAGTATATTGTATCACTTACCTAGTAAAAAGTCTATAGTACGTGGATAGTAATAGTGTTCCAGATGGTGTATACGGGCTGCCAAGGCACTTACAGTATCATTAGTCTTTACATTACACCTTGCCTGAACTAAGATTTTCCCACTGTCATACACCTCATTTACATAATGAATGGTAATACCGGATTCTGTTTCTTTTGCAGTTATAACGGCTTTATGCACATTGTCGCCATACATTCCTTTACCACCATAATTAGGCAGTAATGCAGGATGAATATTAATGATCTTTTCAGGGAATGCATTAATGATAGACGTCGGTATTTTCCACAAAAAACCTGCTAATACCAATAAGGATGGCTTATATGATTGTAGCTGATCTATAACTAACGATTCGTGGAAAGTCTGTTTATCTACAATGAGATAAGGTATATGCTCGCTCAGTGCTATATCTATCACACCTGCATCTTCCTTATTGGTTACAATAAGCGAAACACGAGCTTTGCCGTTTTTCTTGAAATAATCTATAATAGCAGCTGCATTTGAACCTCTGCCTGATGCGAAAATAATGAGTGATTGCATAAAGAATATGGTAAAATTAGCAAAGTGTTCTTGTGTATCCATACATTATTATAAATACTTCAAACACTTATGTATTCATTTCATTAGCATTCTATAACTTAGTTAATATGAGCGATAAGATACGTTTGGACAAATATCTATGGGCTATCCGCATTTTTAAGACACGCACACAGGCTACAGCCGCTTGCGATGAAGGAAAGGTAAAGATTGCAGGGGCAAACGTTAAGCCTGCTAGAGTAGTAGCTATTGGTGATAGATATGATATAAAGACTCCTGCCCGTAAATGGACAATAGAGGTAACGGGGTTATTACAGAATAGACAAGGCTACGAAGAAGCTATTAAGTATTATGTAGACCTTACATCAGAGGAAGATAAACAGATGAATAAACAACTTACTGAAAGTTTTTATACAGGTAAGCGCTTAAGTAAAACAGGTCGCCCGAGTAAGAAACATCGGCGCGACCTGAATGATTTTTTAGGAAATGACCTAGACTAGTATATTGTTACGTAGTTACCTTCTTTTGAGAGTACCCATGTTTTTCCAAGATCAGAGCTCTTATAAACACCAGTACTTGTAGCTACATATATAAAGTCATCTTCAATACTATTCTTATAAGCATTGTATTTTCCAGCTATACCACGAACAGATGTATATGGAGAACGGAAACCATCATTAGATGTATAGAATGTAGGTGTAGATGTATATGCATCATCATTTTTACACAAATAAACACCTAAAGTATCTACGCCAATCATTAGCACCTTGTCAAAAGGAGCTTCTGCACAATATAACCTTCGCCCAACAGGTAATCCGGCATATTGTTTCCAGGTCACTCCCGTATCAACACTATACCATGCACCTGAAGCACCTGAATAATCAACTGCTACGACTAAGTTATTAATATGGCTCAAGAAGAACGAACCATTAGGAAGTACATTGATAGGAACATGCGTAACACTATCTGTCAAAGGAAATTTCTCATGCCATTTATTAGTCTTGTAAGAACGGACAAAGAATCTGTGATTGATATGATCATAGCAAACCAATGTACCATTTCTTAATTCCTGTAAAGAAGTAATATTGATTGGACCTGTAAGGCTATCCCAAGTTGTATCGGGGTGCCATCTTGCAAAATCTCCATTTGAATCATTATAAGCAATACCATTACCATAGATACGCCCAATATGAGATGGATCAGGATCTACAACACAAATAAAATTCCGATTTTGATCATTAACTTGTAATTGTAATGGTTGCCAAAATGCGTTAGGATTTATATATCCGTGAGTTTGGTTAAAGTTCCTCATATAAGGGCTGCTTAAAAAAGCATTTTGTTTTACCCATATCAAGTTAGAATCCGAAATGATCAATGAGCGTGATGCATATCCATCAGTAAAGAATGATATACTCTTATACTTTTCCAGATTAGCGTCAATTTTGTCTCCATTAGTATTCCATAATGTACCCGCAGAATCTGCAACATACATAGAGTATGGTGTCTTAACGATATTGTTATTATCAATACCATTGTTTTTCTGACAGCCTGTATTAACTGCAAATAATAATGTTGAGAAAAATATCAGTTTATAGAAATGCTGTTTTTTTAGCATGGGTACTTTTTTTACCAAGTTTACAAAAATCAAATGCGGTAACAACACAATAGACAGTCTCTAACTGTAAAAGGTTTGCTAACGGGAATGCAATATATAATATTTGCGCTTGTTATACAATAGGTTTATCTAGCTACAACTGTCTTTTTAGATTCATCATTGATACGCATAACCATATCTAATATTTGTATCAGACTGTTCTCGCTTTTATTCATAAAATTAATGTTCATATGGTATTCAAATGCATTATTTGAATACTTACCACCATTAAATGTGATATTTTGCAATAACTTCTTGCTTTCTACCATAGTCAATGAATCTCCTTTTCCTAAATTCATACTTGGGTTAACAGCCTGCATCAGTGCTTGCATATCCAGATATATACCTAATGGATGTCCATAAACTTCTTTATTAGCTATATCTGGTATCTTTTGTCCTTTATTGCTATTTGCAATAAAAGCAGTGGCATTTTCTGCTTTATTTGAAAAAACGATATAGTTATTATCTGTTATGATTTCAATATACGAGTTATCGATATCATTTGAATATAAATGATATATATTATTCCCTAATGGTTTTAATATTCTATTTGAAATTGCAAACTGTAATAGTCGATTGAAATTCTCTTTATTATTAATTTTTAATGCATATAAAAAATTCAGATTGGGCTGAAAGGTGGTTTTAGCATTACCATCATCCGGATCATTTTCAACCACATTCTGGTTTTTCTGTATTGAAAAATCGTTCATGGTTGCTACCATATCTCCTGTAAAAGCACCTAAAATATCATCAACCGTTAGCCCCTGACTGGATAAAGTCAAATTCAGAAAGCCCAAGAGGCCAATTTTATCTAAAATACTTTTTGTGCCTTTAGGTGATAAGTGAAAAGTAAATAACATGTCCAGATTCCGCTTGGGTAATCTGTCCAACATATCTTTGTCTAAATTCTTCTCACTAAAGTCTTTACCTATCTCCTTCATCTCATCAGAAGTGTAGTAAAGCATTTTACTTGAAATACGCCCTTTCTGAAAATTGATACCTGCTGCAAATGCACCGTCTTTCCACAGAATGTTTGATAAAGAGATACCATTCATCATATTAGTAAGGCCGGAAGCCAGATATTGAGACATCACCTGATCATAATTGATCCATAATGAGATATCATTGGCTTCTTTCTGGAGTTTGGTGAATCGAATGTTCTGAGTAAGGGCATTCTCTTTAGAAATGTTGAAAGAGTTTTCCATCTCTGCAGATACCTGAACTTCATCAATTGGATGATCTGTAGATGTAACAACTGCGGAATCGGTAATTGAATTGGTATAATAATCCTGAGGATTAGGTATCACATTCATGATGATCAGTAAATGATCATTCCATCCTGCATACATTCCGTCTGCCAGCTTGGCTTCTTTGCGCTTGGGCAATTGTTTAAAACTGATATTAGGAACCACTTTTTTTACAAAGGTTTCCCATTTGGCTGCATCACTTAATGGCACCAAGGCTGTTACACTGTTGCCATTATTAAAACGTTTATCATTTTTGATGTAGAGATAAAAAGTATTCAGAGCATCTATACCTGCATTTTCTATATCCTTTGTTGCGGTTTCATTACCAGCCCTTTTCTGCATTGCCTTAAATAAGGGGCTGCCGGTAATAGCACTCCAGGCTATTCTTTTACCCAATTCTTTAGTGTCTAGGCTTACCACTACTACCGCGTCGTTAGGTATATAATTGGCATGCTCAGGCACACTATGACAAGAGCTGAATACTAATAGAACAATGCATACAGTAATGCAATGCCTGATACGTAGATGCATATATGAGATCAGTAATTATTAAAATGGAAGATCATCAACGTTTTCAGGAGATGGATTGTAATAGTTGCCACTACTAGCAGGGGCAGCATTGCTATTGCCATTACTATAAGTAGATGCTGAAGGAACAGATGAAGTAGGTGCTGCACCGGCATTAGCATTTTCTATACGCCATGCATCCAGATTGGTGATAAAATTCACCTTGCCATCACGTTCCCATTTATTTCCTTTGATGTTAAAACTTACTTTAACAAGGTCTCCTTCGTTGAAACGATCAACTATCTCACATTTATTTTGCACCAACTGCATTTTTGCATAGTTGGTATATACATTACCATTTATTTCTTCTGCTAATTCAATTACGAATTCACGTTTTTTAAAACGGTCTTTTACTTGTTGTGTGTCGTATTTTACGAGTAGTTTACCGGTTACTTCTAAACTCATTTTGCTAAAAATTTAATAATTATAAATATAAGTATGTGGAGCAACAAATATACTGAATAATGAGAGTGTACTGAATAAAAAAAGTGCCATGAAGGCACTTCTTTTAATAAAATTTGTGGGAGACAGATGGGGATCGAACCCACGACCCTCAGAACCACAATCTGATGCTCTAACCGACTGAGCTACTATCTCCATTTCTGAGTTGGGAGTGCAAATGTAAAAAAGTTTTTTGTACAAACATCAGCCTATTTATTTCTGATATATAGCTTAATAAGCTGTTATAATTGTTTATTGCATATACACGAATTGCATTTTTAACAATTTTTCCATTAGCAAGCCATTATATTTGCGCTCTAATTTTCCTATATGAAGAAATACTTCGCCATATTGGCGTTATTGATTATACAGTCGTCTACTCTTTTTGCTCAGGATGTAGTAGGTACAGATTCTAAGATCAGTATTCAGAAACCATCTCGCGATTTTGTGATGCTGGAATTATTGTACAATGGCTGGACCAATAAACCTGATACTGTTCATACAGGTGGTCTGGGCCGTGGTTTCAATGCTTTCCTTTGTTATGATTTTCCTATAAAGAAATCTCATTTCAGTTTTGCTACCGGTTTGGGTATCAATGTGAACAATATCTATTTGGATAACCAGAAGATAGTGAATACAGATACAGGATCTGCTGCTGTTGCCAGATTTAAAGATACTTCCGGTCTCAGCAAGTATAAGTTAACTACCAGCTACTTAACCGCTCCTTTTGAGTTACGTTTTTTTGGTAATAATGAGAATAGGAATAAAGGCTTTAAAGCTGCTATAGGTCTACGTGTAGGCTTGTTAGTAGGTGCACATACCAAGGATAAATATTCTGTTGCCGGCAGCACAATTGTAGATAAGGAAAATACAACCCGTTACCTTAACAAATGGGAATTTACAGCAACCGCTCGTATTGGGTATGGTAATTTCTACCTGATAGGTGCTTACAATTTAACACCTATGTATAAAGAAGGGTCTGGCCCGCAGATGGTACCATTCTCTCTGGGTATAGGTATTTCAGGATTATAATAACATTATCTAAATACATTTTTAAAAGCTTGACACAATGTGTCAGGCTTTTATATTTCATATGTTTGGCCTTCTTCGGTAATAATAGCATTCCGAAAAATGCTACCAGCCTCTTCCTTAAAAGCTTCCAATTCGCGGTATTTGGAGGAGAAATGTCCTAATAAGAGTTGTTGTACTTGCGCTTTTACAGCCAATAATGCTGCTTGTTTAGCTGTACTATGAAAGCGGGCTATGGCTTTTTCTATATCATTCTCTAAATAGGTACTTTCATGATACATAGTATCTACCCCTGTGATATAAGGTAAAATAGATTCGGTATACAAGGTATCGGCACAATAAGCATAACGTTTAGGCTTTGGGCCTAATTCTGTTACCCATTCATTTTTTACCAGAAAACCGTCCTTTCGTTCATAATCTTCTCCCTTCTTTAGTTTATCGTAATAGTATGCGGGTATCTCATATTCACGACATTTCTCCAGTAATAGTTTTCTACCCTTTGTTTTGCGTGTAATTACAAAACCATGGCAGGTAATACGATGTTCAACAGGGAAACAAGAGACTCTAAACTGTTCGTTGTCTACTAAAGTACCTGCGCCATCAGGCAGGGCATGAAAATGAAAAGGGTAAGATAGCACAGAACTGGCTACATCCATGATATGTTGTATCAATGCTTCCAGGGGGGCCGGTGCATATAAATGCAATGGTGTTGTACGACCAAGAAGGCTCATGCTATTGATAAAACCAGGTAAACCAAAATAATGATCCCCATGCATATGGCTGATGAAAATATGGTTCAGATTGCGCCAGCGTATACCATAGCGCTGCATTTGTATCTGTGTAGCTTCCCCACAATCCAGCATAATAGGTTCGTCATGCACATACACTATTTGTGATGTGGGGTGTCTCTCATATGTTGGTAATGCTGAATTATTGCCCAGTATGGTTACTTTCATCTCAATGTTTTAATATCTATCTACAATACCTTCTATTCTTCATTGAACAAATCTCGTTCCAATATTTCCATACTGATAATATCTAGGGCTTCAATTAAGGTGGGGACTATGTTAATAGCATAATCCAGTTCCAACTCTTTTATAAGTTTTAGGATATGCTCATTAATGCCTATAAACACCAATGATTGTGAATTGTTGTAACATGTTTCATGCAAATCAGCCAGTTTTGACAAACTCTCTTTCTCAGCATTAAGGCAGTGTTGCAGGTCTATAATGTAGTTGTTACTGCCAGTATTGGTCAATTCAGTACATTTTTGGCTAATTGCTTCTGTCAAATTAGCATTTATAGCATCTGCAAGCGGCGAAATAAGGGTATATGAAAGTTTGGTATCAATTTTGAATTCCATAACAGTAAGCGTGGTGTTTTAAGTGGTTATGATACTATAGAAGACTTAAAATTAGCACATCTGTTCAATACTTTTTTTCGTATATTTAATTAGCAAAAGTAGCTTACAGGTCTGCAATACAGTGATACTGATATAGTTAAACCCAATATTCCGCTACACTGTTTATTATTAACTTTACTATTAATTAAAAAGGACCTAATTCATGGACTCAAATTTCTCACCCAAAGTAAAGGAGATCATTTCCTATAGCCGAGAGGAGGCATTGCGCCTTGGAAATGACTTCATTGGCACAGAACACTTGTTGCTGGGCCTTATCCGCGAAGGGGACGGTATGGCTGTAAAGGTACTCCAGTCTATGCAGGTTGATTTATACGATCTGCGTAAGGAGTTGGAACTGGCTATTAAAGACAAGAACAACAAGCCTTTGGCTAATATCAATAGCTTGCCATTGACCAAACAGGCTGAAAAAGTAATACGGATAACGGTTTTAGAGGCAAAAGCCTTGAAAAGCCCTACTGTAGAGACTGAACACCTGATGTTGTCTATCCTCAAGAACAAAGAGAACGTTGCTACACAGATACTGCATCAATATCAAGTAGATTACGAACGTTTTAAGAACGAACTAAGCATACTACAAGGTGATACACCTACTGCTGATTATGGTAGCGATCCGGGATCTGAAGATTTTGAAGAGGATGACGAACGCAAACAGTTTCAACAACAACGTCGTTCTACAGGCAATACTAAGTCAAAAACCCCTGTTTTGGACAATTTTGGCCGCGATATCACTCGTTTGGCCGAAATGGGCAATTTAGACCCAATTGTAGGGAGAGAAGAGGAAATAGAACGTGTTTCTCAGATACTTTCCCGTCGCAAGAAGAACAACCCAATATTGATAGGTGAACCTGGTGTAGGTAAAACCGCCATAGTAGAGGGTTTGGCATTGCGTATCATACAGCGCAAAGTTTCTCGTGTACTGTTTGATAAACGTGTTATCAGTCTTGACCTAGCAGCTTTGGTGGCCGGTACCAAATATCGTGGTCAGTTCGAAGAGCGTATGAAAGCGATCATGAACGAACTGGAAAAGAACCGCGATGTGATCCTGTTCATAGATGAGATACATACCATAGTAGGTGCTGGTGGTGCTTCGGGCTCATTAGATGCTTCTAATATATTCAAACCAGCATTAGCTCGCGGAGACCTGCAATGTATTGGTGCTTCTACATTGGACGAGTATCGTATGTACATCGAAAAAGATGGTGCATTAGATCGTCGTTTCCAAAAGGTGATGATAGAACCACCAAGTGTAGAGGAAACTATCACTATTCTGCACAATATCAGTTCTAAATATGAAGAGTTCCATAACGTAGCTTACGATGACGCAGCCATTGAGGCTTGCGTGAAACTTAGCGACCGTTATATGACCGATCGTTTACTGCCAGATAAGGCTATAGACGTGCTGGATGAAGTAGGAGCCCGTGTGCACCTGAAGAATATCAATGTTCCTCAGAACATTCTGGATCTGGAAAAGAAGATAGAAGACATTAAACAAGAGAAGAATAAGGTAGTAAAAAGTCAACGTTTTGAAGAAGCCGCTGCTTTGCGCGATCGTGAAAAACGTCTAGGTGAAGAACTGGAAAAAGCTAAAGCAGAATGGGAAGAAGAGGCTAAACACAAGCGTTACCCTATAAACGAAGATGATATAGCCGAGGTAGTAAGTATGATGACAGGTATACCAGTACGTCGTATGGTAGAGGCAGAGACCGACAAGCTGCGTCGCATGGACGAAGATCTGAAAGGTGCTGTAGTAGGGCAAGATGAGGCTATCATGAAAGTAGTAAGGTCTATACAACGTAATCGTGTAGGTCTTAAAGATCCAAGAAAACCAATAGGTTCATTCATATTCTTAGGTCCTACAGGTGTAGGTAAAACAGAGTTGGCTCGCGCTTTAGCACGCTACATGTTTGATAGTGATAGTGCTCTTATACGTGTAGATATGAGTGAGTATATGGAGAAATTCTCTCTCACTCGTCTTATAGGTGCTCCTCCGGGATATGTAGGCTATGAAGAAGGTGGACAGCTGACCGAAAAAGTACGTCGTAAACCTTATTCAGTAGTATTATTAGACGAAATAGAAAAGGCTCATCCGGATATCTTCAATATACTGTTACAAGTATTAGATGATGGACAGTTGACAGATGGTCTTGGTCGTAAAGTGGATTTCAAGAATACACTGATCATCATGACATCGAATATAGGTGTTCGTCAATTAAAGGATTTTGGTGCAGGTGTAGGTTTTACCACTTCTGCGAAGACCAGTGGTAGCGAAGATCAAAGCCGTGGTGTTATAGAAAAAGCTCTGAAACGTACTTTCTCTCCTGAATTCCTGAACCGTATTGATGATGTGGTTATCTTCAATTCACTGGGTGAACCAGAGATCAATAAGATCATCGATATCATCATGAAGGATGTGATGAAACGCCTGAATGCACTTGGTTTTTCTTTGGAATTGTCTGAAACAGCTAAGAAGTATATAGCTGAGAAGGGGTATGACCAAGAGTTTGGTGCTCGTCCGCTACATCGTGCCATTCAGAAATATCTGGAAGACCCATTGGCTGAAGAGATCATGAATCACCGCATCAAGAACGGAGATAATGTAAAAGCCGACTATAGTGACGAAGAAAAGAAGATCGTTTTCACTATTGATCAAGGCAAGAAAGAAGAATCAGCTCAGGCATAAATAGTTTTAGTAAATACTAAAAAAACACCACAAAAGTGGTGTTTTTTTATGGCTATTAATCTGTTCTTATTGTGTCTTCTTAGATGAAATACCCAAATCTACTTTATAATAAAATAATGGCAGAAATCCCAGCTGGTATTGGGTATAGAAGGGGTCTGTATTACCCACTTTGGCTGCCAGATAGGAACTGTAGGTTTTAGATAACACGTTTTTCGTACCCAGTATATTTACCAGATCTATGGCTATTTCATGGGTTAGTTTTTTTGAATTGATTCGCACACCAAATTTCAGATCCATCCGGAAATAATCCGGAAATTGAAGTGTATTACGTTGATTATCTATCACTACATAATCCCCTTTCATATTTGATTCGGGTACATCAGCTGGAGAATAGAGTTTTCCCCCTGCATAAGTGATCTTAGCTCCTGCTATCAATGTGCTGTTTGTGCCTACTTTCTTTTCATACCCCGCTAATAGATTCACTAAAAAATGGCTATTGTAGTCTGTATTTCTATACACGCCATCATTTCCTTTAGCTTTAGAATCAAAAACTGAGCCTGTAAATAATACATAGAAACCTTTACTAAAAGCCCTTTCAACAGTTAGCTCCACGCCATAATTATATCCTACACCTGCATTTTGTAAAGTATCCGGAAACTCACGAGAAAACGAGGAACCTTGATTTAAACCTGAATAAGAAGAACCTGCTCTTTTTTCTATTGGTATATTGAATAAGTACTGATAATAGCTTTCTAAACGTATATGAAATATTCTGGAAAATGTCTTTTCGTATCCTAACACAAGATGGTGGCTTCGTGTAAAATCAATATTATAATTCTGCATGGTAGATGTTGTAGCACCCGGCAACTGTGCGAAATACTGGTATAATGGCTGCATTTCACTATGCAATCCATAACCTAGCGAGAGCGCACCATTGCTACTTATCCTCCATCTCATAGCCAGTCTTGGCTCTACACTCTTTGATTGGTTATGAGTAAGGTATTGGCCATGCAGGCCGGCTGTAAATGTGATATTATCACTAGGTCGGTATTTGTATTGCAAATAAGCTTGTACCAGATCAGTAGCACCTATGTAATTCAACCTTGTTTGCCAGTCTTGTCTGGTAGGCGGGTATTGCCTGCTGCTATCTATCAGGTTTACTTGGTAGTAGCTATTTACTAGCCCCAGTTTTAAGGTCTGTTTTTGAGATAGTTTTTTATTCAAGTACCCATGCGCAACAGTAATAGATGTATTGAATTTATAGCCCAATATGTTTTTTAGAGAATCTACTGCATAACTCACTGTATCACGAAATACCATATTGTGATGTGCCCCTATGTCGTTTCCGGTAATACCCACAGTTAATTGAGTATATGTTTTAGGGTTGATGGTATAGTTCCAAGAAGCGCCTATGATGCCTGTATTTGAGTAGAAATATTGATCCCTATCCGACTCTCCATACAATTGTGTGGTTGACTGGGTAAGTTTGCTAACAATAAGGTCAATATTGCTCAAACCTCCAATACCGAAGAAAGAAATGTTAGCTTTTTTACCTATCGGAAAATTCAGTTTAAATGTTGCGTCCTGATAATTCGGAATCGAGGTGGTACCTATCTTGATATTCATACCCTGAAATAGCTGTAGGGTAGAGTAGCGATAAGTAAACAGAAAAGATGACCCATTTTTTCTTGAAATTGGACCTTCTGCTGCCAATTCTGTACCTAGAAAACCCAGTTGACCTGTAAATTCATATCTGTCATTATTGCCATTTCGCAATTTCAGGTCAAATACTCCAGCTGTAGCATTACCATATTCTGCAGGAAAAGCGCCGGTGAAAAAATCACTATTCCCCAAGGTTTTGTTGTTTAACATACTCACCGGACCACCTGTAGTGCCTGGTATAGAAAAGTGGTTGGGGCTGGGAATATCTATACCCTCCAGTCGCCATAATAGCCCCTGTGGCGAATTGCCACGAATAATAATATCGTTTCTGGAGTCATCTCCTCCTTGTACACCTGCAAAATTGGAAGCCATTCTTGCCGGATCAGCCCGACTACCTGCATATCTTTCAGTTTCCTGCACATCAAAGGTTTTTGCACTTACCAGTGCCATTTCATTGATATGTTCCTTTTTTGCGGCTACAGTTACTTCCTTCATGCTAATAGCGGATTCTTCCATTTCGATAGTCAAAACCACCTCTTTTGCTGAAGTGACCAAAACATCATGTAATGTTGTTGCCTGATAGCCAATATACTGAGCTACAATAGGGTGTTTACCTGCCGGTACATTAGATATTGTGAATTTGCCATTCCCATCTGTAACACTACCAAATGTGGAGGGGAGGTCTGAAATGATAATAGTAACTCCTTCTAATGCGATTTTAGACTCTTTGTCTATCACTTTACCTTCTATACGCTGTGTATATTGGGCTTTACTTATAAGTACTGACAGCAAAAACAGTATTGTCAATAATGAGTGTCTGTGCATGATACCTCTTATTAAGAAGATAAACATACTTGTTTTATGTTAAAAGCTTCCTTGAATCGTTAAAATTTGAACATTAACCTTCTTTACCCGTGGTACAACTACAGCTATACTCAACTACCATAAAAACAAGCTCAATCTATTCTCTAATGTCAATTATATCAATGCTAGTAATGGCATAGATTGGAAAAATGATTTCCTATTCAGAGACCCATCCGGTAATACCATTGCTACATCTTCCATGCATTCCTTACCCGTAGAGGTATTTGAGAAATGGAATGCTCGCATTGGAGCTGATTATAACTATTCTGAGAATACAACCATTGGAACCAGCCTTACAGGTGCTTATTATGGCAATACCATGCATTCTGTCATCAAGACTATTAATAACGATATAAACAATAACCTTACTAGCAGTATACGTAATAGTGATGAATTCTCACTTCGTAGAAATCCAGGTTGGAATGCATATTTAAAACATGCTTTCAGTAAGAAATCTGAACTGAATGTGAATGTAGATTACTTATTATACACACGGGTTATGAGTCCCTGTAGCTGCCAATATACCTATGGCTATAGGCAGGTCATATGCCGAACCTGCTTTTTTAATATCAGCAGGGGCCATATTCACTACGGTTTTATAGCGGGGGCGTTCATATCCATTATTCTTAATGGCAGATAATATCCTATCTACACTCTCTTTCACCGCATTATCAGGCAGTCCCACAATAAAATATCCCCCTGTACTCCCATTTACTATATCAACTTCAATAGTAATGGTGAGGGCTTCTACTCCATATACTGCACTGCCGTATACTTTTACCAGCATATACTTAATCTATAATTCTAATGATGAAGATAAGGCCTAGCTCAATATCATCCGTATTTTCCCCTATCAAGTTATCCACTAATTATATTTAAACTCATTGTTATAGCTGTTTTGTGGATAAGGCTATTTATTTTTGCAGTATGAGTACTATTCTATTTCATAAAGAAAATGGCGTTGCATATATATCACTCAATCGCCCGGATAAGTATAACAGCATTAACCGCGAAATGGCCTTGGCTTTACAAAAGCAATTGGATATCTGTGCCAATGATGATAACGTACGCTGTATTTACTTTACAGGGACAGGAAAGGGTTTCTGTGCCGGGCAGGATCTGTCTGAAGCCATAGACCCAAATGGGCTGAAAATAGACCAAATAGTAGAAGAACATTACAACCCCATCATTACTCTACTCCGTGCAATAGAAAAACCTATAATAGCTGCCGTAAACGGCGTAGCTGCCGGTGCAGGGGCTAATATAGCTTTGGCTTGCGATATCGTTATGGCATCGCAAAGTGCCACATTTATTCAGGCCTTCAGCAAAATAGCCTTGATCCCGGATAGTGGGGGTACCTATTTCCTTCCTCGACTAGTAGGTATGCAACGTGCTGCTGCCCATATGATGCTGGCTGATAAAGTTACTGCCGATGAGGCAGTAAGCATGGGTATGATCTATAAAGCCTTTCCTGATGAGAGTTTTGAAGCAGAATCCAAAAAAGTAGCCCTTAATCTGGCTCAAATGCCTACAAAAAGTATAGGTCTTACCAAACGTTTGCTGAACAGCACTTTCAACAACTCATTACATCAACAATTACAGGCAGAAAAAGAGATGCAGGTGGCCGCTGCTGCATCTGAAGATTTTGGGGAAGGTGTAAAGGCTTTCTTGGAGAAACGTAAGCCTGCTTTTACAGGAAAATAGCTTGTAAAACATAAGTGATCCTATGTCCGAGTGTATAACTTCGGCTAATTACCTGTGGCCATTGCTGTCTGAAGATCGTTGCTATATTTTGGTGCATGCTCAAGCATGATTTTTGATACTACATCTCCCAGATGATCCGGGAAGTTGATTGATATTTTTTGTTCCTTATCCAGCCAATTGCGTATCTCGTTATGATACTTCTTATCCAGTTGTTTGATAACCGGTACTCCTAAAGTAGCTATAGCAGCGGCGTTGCATTGTTGTTCATATTGCTGCAACATCGGTATTACCATTACTTTTTTACCCAGGTACAGTGCCTCTGCCGGTCCTTCAAAACCCGCCCCGCACAACACTCCTGTACTACTGGCCATACTTCTAATAAATTCCCCATTCTCTATGGGCTGCACTTTGATATTATCGGTAGTGAATGGTTCTTTATTATGCTTGGAGAACACCTCCCATTTTACCTCTTTGAATTCGGACAAGTGTTTTACTATACTTTGGTCATCATACGCCGGCAAATACACCGTATAGTGTCCTTTATTGGTAGCTGATATATTGCGTACTTCTTTACGTATTACTGGGGTAAAGATATTCTCTGCAAATGCATGAAAATGGAATCCATAAGCTGCGGTAGTCGGGGCATAATATTTCAGTACTGTTTCCCCTTTCCAGTCGCGGTCTGAAGGTTTAGGCGCTTCTTGATGCAACACTGCACATTGGTGGCTTAGGGAAATGCAAGGAATCTTTTTCATTTTACATGCCCAGGCCGATACAGGCTCAAAATCATTGATTACGAGGTCGTAATCCTTTACAGGTAGCGCTTTAATATCGCTGATTAGTTTCCCCAGACGAATGGTTTTGGCTGTTTTCAGCATATCCACTCCACCATGATTGCCAAATATGAAGCTCATTCCGTATAAACGGTATTTTACCGGAAATGGGAATTCCACATCGGCCTGGATGCCACTTATCAGTACATCCACATCACCATATTTGGCTAGTTCCGGATACACATCTCTAGCCCTGCTCAAATGTCCATTCCCTGTTCCCTGTATAGCAAATAATATTTTCATTATGCAGCTTCTATATTATCTGATAACTCTTCTGTGGCTGGTCCTTCTTTTCGCATATTCAATTCGCTCAATAGGCTGGCCATTAGCTCTTTAGGGCTTTCTGCTCCTTTTCGTTTCTTCACTATTTCTACAGCTTGTGCTACAGGGTCTTCATTATAACGGTATATGCTCCACTTATTATCATTGTACTCAAGTGCCGATAAGTTCTCTATCCAGTCGCCCGAATTCATATATACCACACTGCCTTTTTCTGTTACTACAGTTCTTATTTCCGGCTGGTGTATATGTCCGCATATAACGTACTTGTAGTGGTTATCCGCAGCTATTTCACATACTGTTGCCTCAAACTTGTTGATGAATTTCACAGCTCCTTTTACACTGTTTTTGATCTTTTTAGAAAGTGACACTTTGCCCTTTCCCATCTTATTGGAGAGATAATTCACAAATCGATTGATCAGAATAAGGGTATCATATCCTATAGCTCCCAGTTTGGCTAGCCATTTACTGTTCTGCATTACCACATCAAACACATCACCATGAAATATCCATACATTCGACCCATTGATCTTCAGCGATAATTTGTTGGTTATTTTCAACGATCCCAGCTGGAAACCCTTGAATCTTCTCAGCATTTCGTCATGATTACCCGGGATGTAATAGACAGGGATGTCTTTGGCTATCAGGCCCACCAGGTGTTTTACTACCATCATATGTGTTGCAGGCCAGTATCTTTTGTTGAATTGCCAGATATCGATGATATCTCCGTTAAGGACAACGGCCTTTGGCTTGATGCTCTTAAGGTACTGCAACAGTTCTTGTGCATGACAACCATAAGTACCTAAATGTATGTCCGACAGCACAACCAGATCCACTTCGCGTTTTGCCATTTTGATCTCCTTGTTTGAAGCCATAATTTGGCTATACAAAATGACGAAATGCTTATAACGCGAATGTTAAGCAGAGATTAAGTTAATATTAATAAAGGCCTTGTAAATCAAGGCCTTTAAGAGATAATTAGTAGTATGTATTTACTATTATTTCAGTAGTTTTTTAATTTCATTTTCCAGCTTGTCGCCCATATATGGTGCCGGAACATTTTGGATAGCAAATCTCCCTGCTTTATCTATCAGAAAGTACGCCGGTATAGAAACCACTCCATAATCCTGCGCTACTATAGAACCCCAACTGCCGGGGCTTCTGGTATGTATACCGGTGGAAAGTTTATTCTTTTCTATCATCATTTTCCAGGCTTCCTCATTGTTATCAATCGATACGTACAAAAATGCAACATCCTTACCCACAAATTTCCCACTCAGCCTTTTCATGAAAACTATTTGCTTAGCAGAACCCTCATTTTCCGCCGACCAAAACGACAATACCACTACCTTACCCATCAGGTCAGATAGTCTGCTTTTCATTCCGTCTATAGTAGTGAAAGTAAAGTCCATAGCGGGTTCGCCAGGACTAATCTTACTCATCAAAGCCAACTCTTTCATCAGACTCGATGCATACATACTCTGTGGCCAGTGTTTCTTAAATTCCTCAATATTTGCCTCTGTTCTTTTTAGAGGTTGGTTTCTTACCTTATTGTACAGTCTGGATGCAAAGAAATACTCTGCTGTTTTATCGGGCATCTTTTGGTATACCATTCGTGTTATACTATCGTCTTGTCTGTATTTGCTCTCAGGTATAGTATCTATGTTAGTATAGTTCTCCGCTTCCAGCTTTATCCTGTATATATTATCAACATACAGTCTGTAAGGCACTACATCCATCAGGGTATCATTGAACAATTCTGGTACTTTCTTTGCAGACTCATAGTTCTCTTTCGATATGAATTGTATGTTATAGCTTTGCTGCCTGATCATTTCATGCAGACTAGGATATTGAAGAATATCAAAATATGTAAAATATTCATAAAATGATTTCCAGTACCTGATGAAATCCTTTGAAAGTTCGTTTTTATTCTGTTCCAGATAGTCTAGTTCCTTTTGCTTCTCCTCATTCATACTCGTCACAAACTCTACCGGCTCCTTAGATGCATATTGTTGCATTTTCCCTCCAAACAAATTCATTGAGCCCATCTTGAAGAAATGCTTTATCACAAAATTCGCTACCTCTACACCATTCCCCTTAATTTCCATGGTATTCTCTATGTCATTAGCATCGAAGTTTAAGGTAAGGTCATTTCCCTCTGTCACCACCATGTCCATCCTTTTACCATTGTATATCAATTCTCCTTGTGTATGTAATTCCATTACAGGAAATGAAATACTGAAAGCTCCGTTTTTATCTAGCTTGCTTATGATCGGTTTGGGATAAAAGGCTATTCTGTTGGTATTGTAGTTGAAACATATAGTATCAGAGCTACGGTTCAAAACCTTGCCCTGTATCTTTACTGTACCTAATGCCATTGCAGATACAGAGACGGTCAATAATAAAAAGGAAATGAAATACTTCATTGTTGATTTTTCAATACTCAATATAAGACATACTATCATGAAA
>Ga0194037_1001350_pt1 | contig 17813 bp, 11 predicted proteins | sample JunL306m_MetaG_FD_148653 | JGI IMG/M metagenome (GOLD analysis project Ga0194037, IMG submission 148653) | Anoxic zone freshwater microbial communities from boreal shield lake in IISD Experimental Lakes Area, Ontario, Canada - Jun2016-L304-6m | ecosystem: Environmental > Aquatic > Freshwater >...
ATCCAATACAATTGGCATTACAAGCAGGCGATATAGGAATAGGGCATTCCCATCTGTCCATGGCAAAATTTCTGGCAGCAGGACAATGATAAGTCATGCAGCAATTTTCCATTAAATGTTTTACCAATCTGTTTTGGCTATAAGTTTCTAATAATTTGCTTGTTCCTGTTTCAATTGTTTTTTGATCATAGCCTTCACAATCTTGTCTTATATCTTTTTCAATTCTTACAGCAGGCACATAATTTTTTCCATCCTGCCAACCCACAGCAGTATAACAAAATAATGGAAGTGTTGGTGCATTGGGTAAGGTTTCATAAGCCGCAATATATAATCCTGTATGTGCTGGAGGAATAAAGGCAGCCACGGCCCAACCTTTTTCACAAATACGCATCTCGCCCGTTTCTACATCAATACCAATGCCTCTTCTTTCTGGTAATTCATATAAGCTTCCACCATTAGGCAGTTCAATCCAATCCTCAACATCTATTGGATAAGCGTCCCAGCCAGCACGGCCTGCAACATACAAACTAGTATCTTCAAATATTTGGCCATTGCCATCGGAATATAAAATATAGGGGGAAGATTGTAAAGACATACTACAAAGGTATCAATTAGAAATGAGTTTAGTAAACAGTTTAGGATTGACTTGTTCTAGAATGGGTTATTTGTTCTGCACAAAATGAATTGAATTCATTGGTGATGGTAGAACTTACTGGTTCATTAATTTGTTTTTGAATGATTTTGTTGTCTTTGAAGTCAATGGTAATAAGGTCGTCTTTAATAATGGCATTTTCTACATAGCCCCAGGGGTAGTGTTTTTTAGGGAAAGTATTAATAACAATGCCTGCCGGATCAAATGCAATTTCGTAGGGGAATTTAACCTGTCTTTCAAATAGGGCACCTATTAAAAAAATACCTGCTATGATTAATCCGTTGGGCTGTAAAAACCAACCCCAGGAGGCTAATAATAAACCCAATCTATAATAAGGCAAAACACCTCTTTTGGATTGAAAAACACAGAATATCCACCAGCTTGTAAAAGAAGTCATGATGGCGAAAATAAGTGCTGGCTTAGGGAATAAGCCTAAAAATATAGAATAGCCAAAAGCCAGTAATGAAATGAATAACATGAATTGGCTAATGCGGTCTACGTTCTTAAAGTCGGGGCTTTTACAAACTATGATGTAGTCAAATTCACGCATAAAAATGGGTTTCGATGAGGATAAAATTTGATGCAATTTAAGCTCATTTGGTTAACTTTGCACCATGAAGAAAACACATATTGCATTATTAGTATTAATTGCTGCTGCCATAGTAGTGCTTATAAGCTATACAGGCGATTTAAGTAGCTATGAGACAATTGGTTCAGCCAAGCAAAAAGAAGGGAAATTCGTGAATTTGATTGTAAGAATGGACAAGTCTGTTCCTGTTCAATACGACCCAGTCAAAGACCCTAATTTATTAGCATTTAATGTGCAAGATAGTGTGGGGGGTAAAATTAGTGTGGTCTATCATAATACCATGCCTACCGATATGGAAAAGTCGGAGCGATTAGTGTTGAAAGGAAAAGTACAAGGCGATCATTTTGAATGTTCTGCTATCGTTATGAAATGTCCTTCTAAATACAAGGACAATCCCAATGCTATGAAAAACCAACCGGTGACCATTAGCAATTAATAAAAATACAATTAGGTAAATGAGTACTACAAAGTTTATTGACGAGCATTTATTCCCTGGTCAAATAGGATATTTTTTAACCATTCTTGCATTAGTTGCTTCTTTAGTGTCAACTTATTCTTTTGCCAAAGCATTTTTCTCCAAAGAAATATCTCTGCAAGCGCAATGGGAAAAATTAGCCAAAATAGCTTTTATTATAGAATCGATAGCGGTATTCTCTTGCTTTGTGGTTTTATTTTATATTATTTCAAATCATTTGTTTGAGTATAAGTATGCCTATACACATAGTGACAAAAACTTACCCTATCAATATTTATTAAGTTGTTTTTGGGAAGGGCAGGAAGGAAGTTTTTTATTATGGAGCTTCTGGCACTGCGTTTTAGGATTGGTCGTACTTGCTACTAAAAAGAAATGGGGTAGCTCTTTTTCTGGAGTGATGATGGTATTGAACTTTGTTCAATTTTGCTTAGCCACTATGATAGTGGGCTTGTATATATTTGATATGAAATTAGGAAGCAGTCCATTTTCGTTGTTAAGAGAAGAAATGAGCTGGCCTATTTTATCCAGACCCGATTATTTACACCTTATTAAAGATGGCACAGGCTTAAATACTTTATTACAGAATTATTGGATGGTCATTCATCCGCCTATTTTATTTTTAGGATTTGCTTCTACCACTATTCCATTTGCTTTTGCGGTGGCGGGCTTAATTAAAAAGAAACATGATTGGATGGATATTTGTTTGCCTTGGGCAACATTTTCCGCGGGCATATTGGGTTTAGGTATTATGATGGGAGCTGCTTGGGCATACGAGAGTTTAACTTTCGGCGGTTATTGGGCTTGGGATCCGGTAGAGAATGCCTCTCTGGTTCCTTGGTTAACCTTAGTTTCTGCTATTCATGCTTGTATTATTTATAGAAAAACAGGATCTAGTTTAAAATTAACTTATTTATTTTTCGGTATTAGTTTTTTATTAGTATTGTATTCTACTTTTTTAACAAGAAGTGGCATACTAGGAGACACTTCAGTACATGCCTTTACCGATTTAGGAATGAATGGGCAACTACTTAGCTTCTTATTAATTTTTGTCATTCCTTACTTCGTTTTATTTTTTGCAAGGTTTAAATATATGCCCGAGCCTCAAAAAGAGGAAGCTATTGATAGCAGAGAATTTTGGATGTTGATAGGCTCTCTTGTTTTATTTTTATCGGCGGTAGTTATTATTGCTATTACCTCTATACCCGTATTCAATAAATTATTTGGAACAAAAATTGCCCCTCCAGAAGATGCAGCCTTTGCACATAATCAAGTACAAGTATTTGTAGCCATTATAATTGGTTTACTAACAGCCGTAGGGCAGTTTTTAAAATTCAAAGGAACTGCTAAAGCATTTTTATTTGAAAAACTTAAAATGCCATTGCTGGTGACAATTGCAATTACTGCGCTTGTGTATATTTTTGTGGGCGTTGCTTTTAAAGAAAAAGGTATTGGATTTGAAGGGGCTATTTATGTAGCCATGTTTGCTGCTATTTATGCTATTGTTGCCAATGTTTTCTTTTGGATGACTATGCAAAAAGCAAAATTAAAATCGGCAGGGTCTTCTATTGGTCATATAGGTTTTGGAATGGTTTTATTAGGTATTTTAATATCCTCTTCCAATAAAACAGTATTAAGTTGGAATACCACTGGTATAAGCCCACTTCGTATGGAATCAAAAAAGAACCCAGCTGGCAACCCTAGAGAAAACATTACTTTGTTTGAAGGTATTGCCACTGATATGGGAAAATTTATGGTCACCTATGTGCGTGATACTTTTGACATATTAGATAAAAGATTTTTTGAACTTAAATTTAAAGAGAAGAAAACAGAAGAAATATTTTTCCTTTATCCTGATGTATTGAAAAATAATAAAGGCATGGAAGGTTTCTCTGCGAATCCTTCTTCTAAACATTATTGGAATAAAGATATTTTCGTGTATGTGACTTCTTTTCAAGATAATTCTAAAGAAGACACTACCCGTTTTAAGCCATATCAAATTGCAGTGGGCGATTCTATTTTTTATAGTAATGGCTATATTAAATTAGAAAAAGTTTTAGTGAATCCGAACCCCAGCAGACCAGCAGGGTCTAACGAGCTTGTTTTACAATTAGCCGTTACTTCTAAAGAAGGTTTAAAATATACGGCTAGTCCAGGTATTATATTGCAGGGCATGAGTTTGCAAGCCAATTTAGACACTATTAAGGCGCAAAACCTAGTGCTAAGTTTTAATAAAGTAATTGATCAACAAAAAGGAACTTTAGAAATTGGGGTGAAAGAATCGGCTGCCTTAACCAATTTAATTACATTAAAAGCCTATGAATTCCCTTTCATTAATTTATTATGGTTAGGGGTAATTATTATGACTTTTGGCTTTGGGGTAGCTACTTGGAGCAGGGTGGCTAAGTTAAAAGAAAAGTAAATTATAGAAATTAGAGGTTCTCAAAGGTTACTTTTCTTAGATTAGTGTATTAAATTTATAGAAACTATACATAATAGTCAGTATTTAGGTTTTCAATAATTTCAGCTATTAAAATGAAAAAAGGCTTTGTCTATATTATGTTTTTTTGTTTGTCGGGCTTTACGAGTTTAAAGGCTACTGCGCAAACCATGAACAATGACACCATTCGTGTGGAAGCTTTTATTACACCTGAAGGAGATACTATCCCACAATCTTGGTTGCCTACAGTAGAAGTCATTGCTATACAATCGGCACGTTGGAAAAACTATTGGAGAAACTGGACTAGGCTTCGCAATGCAGTGTATGTAACTTATCCCTATGCTAAAACAGCTAGTAAATTAATTACGGAGGTTAATAATCAGTTGGCAGGCATTAGCGATGAAGGACAAAGAAAAAAAATAATTAAGTCTAGAGAAAAGGAAATGAAAAGAGACTTTGGAGATAAAGTAACTAGTTTGTCAGTGTACCAAGGAAAAGTACTCATGAAATTAATTAATAGAGAAACAGGAAATAACTGTTATGAAATAATTAAAGAATATAAAGGAGGCTTTAATGCAGGATTTTGGCAAACAGTGGCCTTTGTTTTTGGAAGCAGTTTAAAGCAACAATACGACCCTCAAGGGGAGGATAAAGACATTGAAAAAATTGTCTTAGAATTACAAAAGCTCTACGGCTACAAGGGTTAAGCATAGGGGTAGGTTTTTGGGGCAGGTTTTTGTATCTTTACCCCATACTAATTACCATCATGAGCGAAGAAAAGAGTCTAAATTTTATTGAAGAAATTATATCCCAAGATTTGGCATCGGGTAAGTACGACCAAATTTTAACCCGATTCCCACCCGAGCCTAATGGTTATTTACATATTGGACATGCTAAAAGTATTTGTTTAAACTTTGGATTGGCTAATCATTTTGGAGGAGGCACCAATCTAAGATTCGATGATACCAATCCCACTACAGAAGAAACTGAATATGTAGATAGTATTAAGGCCGACTTGAAATGGTTGGGCTTTAACTGGGTGAATGAATGTTATGCATCGGATTATTTTGATACGCTTTATGGTTTTGCAGTTCAATTAATAGAGAAAGGCTTGGCCTATGTAGATGATAGCAGTCCTGAAGAAATTGCTTTACAAAAAGGAACACCTACTGCGGCAGGAACAGGAAATGAATATAGAAATAGATCCATTGCTGAGAATTTGGAATTGTTTACAAATATGAAGGCGGGTAAATATGCAGATGGCGCAAAAGTGTTAAGAGCTAAAATAGATTTAGCGAATCCTAATATGCTTTTAAGAGATCCTATTTTATACCGTATCAAAAAAGCGCATCATCACCGTACCGGAGATACATGGTGTATTTACCCCATGTACGATTTTGCACATGGACAAAGTGATTCCATTGAAAAAATTACCCATTCCATTTGTACTTTGGAATTTATTCCACACAGAGCCTTGTATGATTGGGGTATTGAAAATTTAGGTATTTATCCATCCAAGCAATATGAATTTTCTCGTTTAAATATTACGTATACTATTTTAAGTAAAAGAAAATTATTGCAGTTGGTGCAAGAAGGCCATGTATCTAGTTGGGACGACCCTCGTATGCCTACCATTAGTGGTATGCGTCGAAGAGGCTATACAGCAGAGAGTATCAGAGATTTTTGTGATAGAATAGGCATTGCTAAAAGAGAAAACATTATTGATTTTAGTTTATTAGAATTTTGTGTGAGAGAGCATTTAAATAAAATTGCACAAAGAAGAATGGTGGTCACCGATCCTATTAAATTAGTCATTACCAATTATGATAAAGGAGAGGAGATACTTCATTCTGAAAATAACCCGGAGGATCCTGAAGGAGGCGTGAGAGCTATTCCATTTAGTAATGAACTATATATTCAAAGAGACGATTTCATGGAAGAGCCTACTAAAAAATATTTTAGACTAGGGCCCGGTTTAATGGTACGTTTAAAGAGTGCCTATATTGTAAAGTGCGACAGTTTTGAAAAAGATGCAGCGGGTGTAGTGCAAACTGTATATGTGAGCTATATTCCAGAAAGTAAAAGTGGTTCAGACACTTCAGGTATTCATGTGAAAGGAACCCTTCATTGGGTAAGTGCGAAACATGCAGTACCTGTTGTTTTGAATGAATACGACCGTTTATTTAAAGTAGAAGATGTGGCCAGTGCTGAAGGCGACTTTAAAGACTATATCAATGAGCAATCTTTAACGAAAACTACTGCCTGGGCTGAACCTGCTTTAAAAACAGATGCATTGGATATGCGTTTTCAATTCATAAGAAAAGGCTATTTCTATCAAGATACTTCAAGTACTAAAGACGCACTTGTGTTTAATAGAACAGTCACGCTTAAAGATGCTTGGGCTAAAGAGCAAAAAAAATAATTAATATAATTTAATTTAATTGAATGTTAACGCTCGAAACCTTTACACAGCATTGGGAGAAAAAATTTCCAGCGCTTCCCTTACATAAAACAGCATTCATTGTAGCCATTAGTGGTGGGGTTGATAGTATTGTACTAGCTTATTTAATGCATCAAGCAGGTGCCAACATAAGTATGGCCCATGCCAATTTTCAATTAAGAGGAGAAGAGAGTACAAGAGATGAAAATTTTGTAAAAGCCTTTGCTGAAAAATATACCATTCCCTTAGCCCTGAATAAATTTGAAACGGCTGCCTATGCCGTGGCCTATAAAATGGGTATTCAAGAAGCAGCAAGAGAAATGAGGTATGCTTGGTTTAGTACTTTACTATCAGATCAAAGTAATACTAAAAAGGTTTTACTCACTGCGCATCATGCCGATGACCAAGTAGAAACAGTATTTATGCAACTAGCTAGAGGCACTGGTTTACATGGTTTAACAGGTATTCCTGAAAGAAGAGAAGATGCTTTGTCTTTGGCAAGGCCTTTACTTTCTTTTTCCAAAGATGAAATTATTGAATGCGCGAAAACGAATGGTTTAGATTTTGTAGAAGATAGTTCGAACAGCAAGGACGACTATACCCGTAATTTATTTAGACATAAAATTGTACCGACCATTCAGGAAATCATACCTAATATGACTCAGAATGTGCTCGATACCATTCAAAGATTAAAAGAATCGGAAACTATTGTAGAGACTACCGTGGCTGATTTTTGGAAAAAAGGCCTAAGGGTTCAAAAAGGCATTTTGACTATACCAGTGAAGCATTGGAAAAAAGTAAATCATAATTTTACCTATACCTGGGGGCTTATTAAAAATTATGGATTTAAGCCACAACAAATTAGTGAAGTACATAAATTATTAGTTGCTAATAATGGAGCCTATATAGCAACCCCTTCGCACCGCTTTATTAAATTCAATGAGTCTATTCAAATTATTGATAACAATACCGAGAAGGAGCATATTGTAATTCATGTGGCAGATGGTGACTTGCAAGTAAATGAGGGTGTTTTACATTTTGAGATGAAAACAGCATTGAACTTGGGTGCAATTAAAAAAGAACCGAACTACGCTTATTTAGACGCTGATAAATTAGAATGGCCATTACTATTTAGAACCTGGCAACCTACCGATTATTTTTATCCATTAGGACTTCACAAAAAGAAAAAATTAAATCATTTTTTAGGAGGGCTGAAACTCAGTCCTGCAGCCAAACAAAAAACGGCGGTGCTTACCATGGGTGATAAACTACTTTGGGTAGTGGGTCAGAGAATTGATGATCGTTTTAAAATAACAGATCAAACTAAAAATGTATTAGAAGTTACCTGGACAGATAAGCACTAATTTGTTCTACAAAGGCACTTAGTACATTAAAGTTCCCTATAAAATAGCTGGTAATAATTAAAAACACAACTCCATAAAGGGATCCCCATAAGTGGGCACTATGGTTAATGCCTCCTTGTCCACTCTTCGCCAAGTAGGCTGTTAAACCTAGGTAGATAGGGCCAAATATAAATCCAGGAATAATAGGAGGGATAATAAAAAATCCAATTTGCATAGTGGGCTGTAAGAAAATACCTACAAATACAATGGCCGATACAGCGCCAGAAGCCCCTAGGCTATTATAATTATATTCTTTGTAATGATTTAGGTAAGTGGGTATTAAACAAACAAGTAATGAGGAGACATATAGTATAATATACATGGAAGAACCAGACCTGCCAAAGATCATAGCAAAATATTGTTCTATATAATCGCCAAACATATAGAAGGAGAACATATTAAAAGCTAAGTGCATAAAATCGGCATGCACTAAGCCGCAAGTAAAAAATCGGTACCATTCATTATTATTATGTACTGAATAGGGATGAAAAATAAGTTTATCCATTAAAGCGTGGTTGTACATAGCTAAAACGGAAACGGCCACAGTAATAATAGTGATATATAAAGTAATGCTCATTGGCGTAATTTATTTATTATAATTTAGTTCTTATGAAGTAGTTCTTGAATAATTTTAGTAAAATATAAATAATGTGATTAATGAAATACTAAAATTATTGATGATGGTATTTTTCATTGGCCAAGATACTACAAGCACGGTACACTTGCTCAGCTAATATTAAACGAACCAACATATGCGGGAATACTAATTCAGATAAAGACCAAGTAAATTGTGCGCGCTTTTTTATTTCTTCATCAACTCCATATGCACCTCCAATTAAAAACACAATTTTTTGTGCACTTTGATTGGCTTTCTGTTGTATTAATTTTGCTAGACCTGGTGAGCTTAACATTTTACCTGTTTCATCTAATAATATAAGAATGTCAGTTGGTTGTAAAGCTTTGAGAATACTTATGGCCTCTGCTTTTTTAATTTGGCCTGGTTCAGTGGCTTTTGCGGGGGCTATTAATTGCCAGTCAACAGGGTAGTAATGGCTTATTCTTTGTGTAAAATTAAGCACCCCCTCTTTAATATAAGATTCATGGGCCTTGCCAACAGAGATAAAAGCTATTTTCAATTAATATATTTTTAAGTTTAATATTAAATATAAAGCATTGATTGTTAAGAAAAAAATGATTTATTCTTTATATATTTATTGTACTTTAATTAGTATTGAATGCGTCTTTTCGTATATAGATTATTTTTAATATTTTTATTAACTACTAAAAGCATTTTAGTTTTTAGTCAAGACTTTTCTAACAGAGGAACAGACTTCTGGGTAGTATATAGTGGGCATATTGACGCATTAACTTCCAGAATGGCTTTATATATTACTTCCAGTGTGAATACAAGTGGAACAGTTTCAGTCAATGGGAAATCAACCGATTTTACAGTTACAGCTAATCAAGTTACGGTAGTTCAACTATCTACAACAAGTCCTCTAAGTAATGCGGATGCTTATTTATCCAATAATAATGTAAGTCAATTAGAGGTTATTGGTATCAATAAGGGTATTCATATCAAGAGTCAAAACCCTGTAGTGGTGTATTCGCATATATTAAATTCGGCGCGTTCTGGTTCTACCTTGGTGCTACCCACAAAAGTTTTGGGCCGTGAATATGTAGTTGCTACTTATAAATCCACTGGAAATATTGTTCCTATTACAGGTAATGGAGCGGAACAACAGAAGAATACAGAATTTGAAATTATTGCTACTGAAAATGGCACTAATGTAGAAATAACACCCACCAATTCAGATTACAATAATCATCATTTAGCCAATGTTACATTTGATACTTTATTAAATAAAGGAGATGTTTATCAGTTCCAAAGTTTTGAAGATTTAACGGGTACCAAAATACGGTCAGTGGCTACTTCCACTTTGACTTGTAAAAAAATTGCTGTGTATGCGGGTTCTACATGGACAGCCATGGGTTGTAGTACAGCAGGCAGCGGCGATAATTTGTACCAACAGTTATTTCCAACAAGTTCATGGGGGAAGCGTTATTATACTTCACCTTCTATAAATAGAAAATATGATTTATTTAGAATTCTAGTGCAAGACCCTGCCACACCAGTATATGTAAATGGGTCGGTATTGAATCCTTCTACATTAATCAATAATTCTTTTTATGAAATAAGTACCAACGGAGATAATACTTTTAGAGATATCTATTCAGATAAGCCCATTAGTGTTTTGCAGTATTTTATTACCATGGCATGCGATGGTTCTAATGCAGGAGATCCTGAAATGATTGCTTTAAATCCTATTGAGCAAACATTAAATGATATCACTGTGATGTCTGCTAGAAGAGATTTAACCCCACCCAATACAAATATTACAAGCCATTATTTAAATATAATATTTAAATCAAATGCGCTTAGTTCTTTAAAAATTGATGGGGCTGCACCAACAGCAATACCTAAACTCATGGGTACTACTGGTTACTCTTTTATTCAAGAAGATGTAACTAGTTCAACGAATACATCACCTTCTCATAGAATAGTTTGCGATTCAGGATTTATATGTATTGCTTATGGTTTTGGTAATGTTGAATCCTATGGATACAATGCAGGGGCTAATGTTAAAGATTTGAACCAGCAGTTGACTGTGGAGAATAAGTATGCTACGGTTCAACTTCCTATTACTTGTAAGGGCACGGTTTTTACACCTTCCATAACTTTGCCGTATATACCCTTATCCTTAAAATGGGTGGTACCTAAATATGATACCATTATTGATAATGCTCCTGTAGCCGATTCCTCCTATATATCAGTTACAGGTAAGTTAATATATAAATTTACTTTAAAGGCGAAATTAAAGTATGATTCAATTGGTACTTATAATATTGAACTCATTGTAAATAATCCAACTGCAGATGGTTGCAGTGGAGAACAACAATTAAATTTTGATTTATTGGTGACCAGTGCACCTAAGGTGGATAATAAAATTATTACAACACATTGTATTTCCGACTCGGTAACTTTAAACGATAATACCTTGTTGGCCTCAGAAGATAGAAGCTTAAGTTCCTTTATTTGGAAGGTGGAAGGGGGCGTGCAAGGGAATGCTAAATCTTTTAAATTTTTGCCCAATAGGGCGGGTAAATATGTAATTAATTATTTTGTCATAAATGATGTAGGCTGTATAAGTGATACCATTTCAAAAGAGATTTTAATTGATAGTCTACCAAAAGTAATTTTTGGAACTTCTGCCTTCAAGTGTCAACAACAAGAAATAACTTTTACCGATTCCTCCACTGCCAAAGGGGCTGCTGTATTGAAGTATCTAGCTTGGAATTTTGGTGACTATTCCTCAGTAGATACTATAGATATTTCAAAAAAATCGGTAGTACATTCCTTCGATTCTTTAAGAAATTATACAGTGTCATTAGCGGTTATTACAGAAAACGGCTGTATGGCGAAGCAAAGTCAAATCATAAAAAATAATCCAATACCACAAGTAGGATTTATCTTACCTGAAGTTTGTTTATTAGACCCCTTTGCACAATTTAAGGATACTACCAAAATTGCAGACCTCTCTAATAATTTCAAGTACAAATGGAATTTTGGGGATGCTGCTAATACGAGTAGTGCTAATACCGATATAACACAGAATCCGAAGCATAAATACCTCAATACGGGCGATTATACTGTTTCCTTAGAGGTTACAAGTAAGGCAGGTTGCGTAGCTTCAACAGCTGTTCAGTTTACAGTCAATGGCACTTTTCCCAATGCAAGTTTTCAAGTCATAAAGGATACTGCATTATGTTCCAATAAAGAAGTGGAAATAATAAATAAGTCTACTGTGGATATAGGTAGTATTGGTAAGCTCATAATATTTTGGGATTATGATAGGAACTTGGCTGATACCACAGTAGATCAGAACCCAAGTTTTGATAAAATATATAAACACTTATATAAAAACTTTGTATTCCCTGGGAAAATGAATTTTACCATTAAGATAATGGCTTATTCTGGTGGTATATGTGCAGATTATACTGCAAGCTCTATAACTATTGTGCCGCCACCTACTGGAATATCTATTTCTTCTAATAAAAATTATGCTTGTATGGCTGATACACTCTCCTTTAGAGCCGCCATGCAAGGAGGATTGCCTCCATTCTCTTATCAATGGAAAACAGATAATGCTGCCGCTTTTTTTAAAGACAATATTTTAAATGGTGTATCTGCTGGCAATGTAAAAGTTGCTGTTAATGTAAAGGACATCAAACAATGTGTCTATGATTATGATAATTTAAAACTACTAGAAGTTAAAACTATACCTACTGCCATTTTAAAAGCAAAAGACACTATCATATGTAATGAGGATCCTATTACCTTAAAAGGAGAGGGAAATTATTTGTTTACTTGGATATTAAATGGAACAGCTCTTTATACGAGCAGCGTAGATACTTTTTCTACAAGTAAAAATGGGTTTTATACATTAAAAGTGAATGACGGACAATGCAATTCAGTTTTATCTGATTCTATTTATATTAGAAAACTAGTCGTTCCTAAATATACATTAACTTATAATCCGGCAATTTGTATTAATACACCATTGCAATTCAATACCAATGCTGAAGATGCCAAAAATATTTATTTTAAGTGGGATTTTGGAGACACCAAAACATTTGATAAAGCAAAAGCCATTAGTCATTCATATACTGCTACCGGTTCTTATATTGTAAAACTAGCTATCACCAATGACTATTGCCCAAAGTATGAGCAATTTATACAAGGAGACTCGGTGAAAGTGGTACTACCCATTTCTCCTTCTACTTTTACTTTATTTGTTTTAGCTGATATTGATACAGTGCTTACTCCTTTAAGAAAAGATCCAGGCTATACTCAGTTTGAATGGTATCCATCCACTTATTTAAGCAATGCTTCCATTGAGCATCCTTTATTTAGAAGTAATAAATCAATTAATTATACTTTAACTAGAACTGAAGTTTTAACGGCTTGTAAGGTAGATGATATTTATAAAATGGATGTATCAGATTTAGTGGTAGCCTCTATTCCTAAAGCCTTTACACCTAATGGTGATAATTTAAACGATATTTTGAAAATTGAATATGGAGCAGGTATTAAAACTTTTCACTTCATGAAAATATTTAATAGATGGGGCAATATTGTATTTCAAACAACTAACCTAAACCAAGGTTGGGATGGAACTACCAATGGCATACCTCAGGAAATGGATGCCTATACTTATTTTATAAGCTATATCACCTATAAAGATGAATCTGTTTCAAAAACTGGTTCCTTTATTTTATTAAGATAAATGAAGAAATATATATTTTACATAGTGCTTTTTTTCTTCAGCTTATATTCAAATGTAGGGTATACACAAACGCCCTATAATTCGCAAGGTTTTATGTCTACACAATATTTTAATCCTGCCGCAGTGGGGTTTGGTATGAATGATAGGTTTCAAAGTTTTTTTAGAACTCAATTTGCAGGAGTAGGAGACCCCTATAATACAGCAGGCATTGCCCTCGATTTTGGGTTATTTAAATCGCAGGAAAACCCCTCAAATAATTTTGGTTATGGGATACAAGGTATTTCCGAAAAAGTTTTAAATGGAGTTTTGCAAACCAATTCTATCACCAATAGTTTAGCTTATCGTATTTTTTTCAATGATAAGCAAACTTCCTATTTTGCTTTGGGTATTGGCTATTCTATTTTAACTCGAACCCTTGATGCTTCTCTTTTAAGTTTTGGAGACCAATATTATTCAGGCAGGCTTTTTATTCCATCGAGTTTAGAAGCTATTAATAAATATCCAACAAAATATTCCACCAATGCAGGATTTATGTATGGATATCAATCTGAAAAAAGCTTTTTTCAAATAGGGGGTAGTGAATTTTTGGTGAATCGTACCTCTAATACTATCATCCCTGAAAATGAAACGCAGAATTATCAATTTTCTTCTTTATTCAATTTAGAATACCAACTAGAAGATAATAAAACTATTTTAATACATGCCGACTATCAGAATAGATTAGAGAAAGAATATTTTTATGCGGGTGCTGCTGTGGGTGTGCCGCTTAATAATGAAATGAATAGAGCTTATTTTGGTTGCTTTTATAGAAACAAGGATGCAGTCATTCCTTATATAGGCTTAATGTATAACAGATATAAACTAGGGCTTACCTATGATATTTATAGTAATAGCCTAACCTCTTCTAATTTAAGACCCCAGACCATTGAATTCTCTTTGTCCACTTCTTTAGGTCGTAGACATTCTGAAAATTTGAAGAGCTTATTTGATTAAAAAAGCCTCCCCGAAAAATCGGGAAGGCTTGGTGACCGCGTTAGGATTCAAACCTAAAACCCCCTCATCCGTAGTGAGGTACTCTATTCAGTTGAGCTACGCAGCCATTTCCCTAGTTAAAGGGGTTGCAAATATACTTTAAAATCCCATTTTACCCAAGTAAAAACCCTAAAATAAGGGCTTTGAACTAATAATGCCACCTCACAAATGCCTCAATAGCAGCGTATTTGGTTAAACCAAGACTTGCATATAAGTCGGCTGTATTGGCGTTTCTAATTTCAGCTCTTTGCCAAAATTCTCTTGAATCGGAGCCTTGGAAAGGAACACTGTCTTTCTGTGACTGATGAATAAATATGCCAAATCTCTTTTTTAATACTTGATCGGGGCTCATAGGGACTGCCATTTCAATTTCAGATACATCCCATTCCTGCCAAGCACCTTTATATAACCATACCCAACAATCTTTCACCCAAGTTTCACCAGATGCTTTTAACCTGCGTAAACTTTCAAATATAATTTCTAAACATACTTTATGTGTACCATGTGGGTCGGCTAAATCACCTGCGCAATAAACTTGATGAGGTTTTAATTCATTCAATAAGTCCATAGTAATTCTAATATCTACTTCACTCATTGGTTTTTTATCAATGGTGCCTGTTTCATAAAAAGGCAAGTCTAGGAAATGATAATTAGAATCTTTCAATCCAACATATCTGCAAGTAGCTTTCGCTTCACATCTTCTAATGAGTCCTTTGATGGCTCTAATTTCTGCTGTATCTAAATGAGTCGATTGTTTGTCAGCTAAAAATTTGCGTGCATTGATTAAAATTTCTTGGCTCTTTTTATTATCAATACCAAACAAGTCTTCAAATCCTACAGCAAAATCTAAGAAGCGCGTAACGAATTCATCGGTAACTGCAATATTACCACTAGTTTGATAAGCCACATGCACATCATGTCCTTGCTCTTGTAAGCGCATAAATGTTCCGCCCATGCTAATGATATCATCATCGGGGTGGGGAGAGAATATCAACACTTTTTTAGGGTGGGGAGCACTGCGTTCTGGATGTGCAGGAATGACCGCATTGGGTTTACCACCTGGCCATCCAGTAATGGTATCGCGCAACATATAAAATACTTGCAAGTTAATATCGTATACCGATTCTTTTAAAACCAATAAATCGGATAAGCTATTCTCTTTATAATCATCGGCTGTTAAACTAAGAACCGTCTTACCTAATTTTAAGGCTAGGCTTATCACCGCTCTTTTAATCATTTGGGGTGTCCACTCATTAGAACCCGTTAACCAGGGTGCTTTATTTCTAGTTAAATCTGAAGCCGCTAATTCATCAATCACAAAAGTACAATCATCATGATTTTGTAAAACGCTGGCAGGAATTTGTTCAGTCACATCTCCTTCAACAGATTTAGCTACAATGGAAGCTTTATCGCCCCAAGCTAATAAAACTATTTTTTTGGCCTTCATGATACTGCTAATACCCACGGTAATAGCTAGTTTCGGCACTTTATTTAAATCGTGGAATTCATAGGTATTGGCAATTCTAGTTTGTTGGTCTAAATGTATCACTCTTGTTTTAGAGTGAAAGCTAGAACCTGGCTCATTGAAACCAATATGTCCATTTTTACCAATGCCTAATATTTGTAAATCAATACCACCTGTTTTTTCAATAATATGCTCGTAGTTCGTACAAGATTCTTTTAAATTCTCTTTTGTCCATTCTCCATTGGGTAGGTGAATATTTTTAGGATCAATATCTACTAAATCAAATAAGTGACGGTGCATAAAGCTCCAATAACTTTGATAGGCTGTTTTTTCTATAGGATAATATTCATCTAAATTAATAGTCACTACATTTTTAAAACTAAGTCCTTCTTCTTTATGAAGCCTTACTAGTTCTTTATATAATAAAATAGGAGTAGTACCTGTGGCCATCCCTAAAACACAGGTTTGTTTTTTTGCTTGTTTCTCTTTAATTAAACTGGCTATTTGAGCAGCTACTGCATTTGAGCCCTCAGTAGAGTTTTTATAAATCTGAACCGGTACTTTTTCAAAAGATTCTAGCATAAAATTATTTTTATATTAATCTACCTTCGAAATTTTTATCATATTAGTAGGTAAGTGCATTTGAACAGGCGTACTTCCTGTATTTACTACCACATCATCTTTTTTAACAAATCCATTTTTCTTTAGAATTTGAATTTGGTCTTTTATAATGCTATCTAAACTTTCTTCTTTATTATAATAGAAAGCTTTTACACCCCAGCTTAAACTTAATTGATTTACTAAGCTCTTTTCTTTCGTAAATATAAATAAAGGTGATTTAGGTCTGAAACTACTTAACATGAATGCTGTGTAACCACTTTGTGTCATACCTACTAAGGCTTGCGCATTACTCTCGTCTGATAACTGACAACCACTATAACATAATGCATCACTAATAAAGGATGGAGAGTGGGGCTGTGGTTTTAAGTCTTCAGAGCGGTTGTATTTATAACCATGTTCTTCTACTTCATTAATAATTTTACGCATGGTTTCAATAACTAGAACAGGGAATTGACCAGTAGCCGTTTCTCCACTTAACATCACTGCATCGGCACCTTCAATTACCGCATTGGCAACGTCGGTAATTTCACTACGATTAGGTTTCACTCTATCAATCATGCTTTCCATCATTTGTGTAGCCACAATTACAGGCTTAGCACGGTGTATACATTTTCTAATAAGTTCTTTTTGAATCAAAGGAATTTTTTCTACAGGTAACTCAACGCCTAAATCGCCACGCGCAATCATAATAGCGTCGCTCGAAATAATAATATCACGAATATTGGTTAAGGCCTCTGGCATTTCAATTTTAGCAATAATTTTTGCTTTACTCTTATGTTTATCTAAAATAGCTCTTAACATTTCAATATCAGCCACTCTTTTTACAAAGCTTAATGCTACCCAGTCTAATTCTTCTTTAATAATGAAATCGGCATCTTCTAAATCTTTTTCAGTAAGTGCAGGTAAAGAAATTTTTGTATCAGGTAGGTTAATTCCTTTTTTTGAAGAGATAATTCCACCTAAGGTTACAGCTACTTTTACATCTCCATTTTTTTCTACGCTCTGAACTTTTACTTCAATCTTACCATCATCAATCATAATTAAGTTGCCTACTACCACATCTCCTGCTAAATTAGGGTAGGAGACATAAATCTTTTCTAGGTTGCCTATACATTTAGTATTAGTAAAAGTTAATACATCACCTTCTTTTACCTCTAGTCGGTTGTTTTCAATTTCACCTACACGTAGTTTAGGGCCTTGTAAATCTCCAAGAATAGCAACAGTGCATCCTAATTCTTCGTTAATGCCTCTAATATTATCAATAATTTTTTTCTTATCCTCGTGACTACCATGAGAAAAATTTAATCTAAATACATTCACACCTGCAATCACTAAATTCTTTAATTGATCA
>Ga0194037_1001351_pt1 | contig 17809 bp, 14 predicted proteins | sample JunL306m_MetaG_FD_148653 | JGI IMG/M metagenome (GOLD analysis project Ga0194037, IMG submission 148653) | Anoxic zone freshwater microbial communities from boreal shield lake in IISD Experimental Lakes Area, Ontario, Canada - Jun2016-L304-6m | ecosystem: Environmental > Aquatic > Freshwater >...
AATCTAAATTCCAGCCTTGATGCCTACAACCAAAATGTCATGAAGGAGCGTGGGGGAGTTTCAAAACGAATTGTCGGCTTCTTCTCCGAGCGATCCTATGTTCGTGATTATCCGACGGGAAGGCTCGCAGCTTCGTTAGTGGGAATTATTAATGACGCCGGCGTTGGAGCATCAGGACTTGAAGCCAGCATGGAGAGCACCCTTGCGGGCAAGAATGGTCGCTATGACTATGCAAACGGTGCAGGAACAATAATCCCTGGGTCCCAACAGATTGTTACCGATGCAAAAGCTGGTGGCGGTATTCAATTAACTATTGATCGAGATATCCAGTGGGTGGCTCAAAACGCGATTTCAAAGGCAGTGAAGTCAGCAAATGCTGCATCCGGAACTGTAATTGTGATGAATCCGAAAACAGGGGAAATTCTTGCTCAGGCAAGTGCGCCAAATTTTGATCCTGCAAATCGAAAATCGATCAGTGTTGAAAGTCTTCGAAACCCAGCAGTTCAAGATGTTTACGAGCCAGGTTCAACTGGAAAAATCATCACCTTGGCATCTGCCATAGAAGAGGGAAAGACAACTCCTGAATCGGTCTGGACAATTCCGTATAGCTACAAAGTGGGAGCCGCACATTTCCACGATGCAGAAAAACATAAAACAGAGAGATTAACTACCGCAGGAATACTTGCGCTATCAAGTAACGTCGGTGCAATTCAAGTTGGCCAACAACTTAGCAATGCAACTCTCTACGGTTATTTAACTAAATTTGGAATTGGTCAGTCGACAGGTTCGCATTTGCCTGGAGAATCAGCTGGCCTTCTCCCACGCGTGGATTCGTGGTCTGATACAACAGCGCCGACTATCGCCTTTGGCCAGGGATATTCAGTAACTGCCTTGCAAGCAACAAGTGTTTTTGCCACGATTGCAAACAATGGAGTCAGAGTCACTCCAAATGTTATTGCTGGATTTATTGATACGAATGGTGGCTTTACGCCCTCAAAACCACAGACGACTACTACGGTCGTGAGCCCTGCAACAGCTCAACAAATGAGATTGATTATGGAGAGCGTTGTCTCGGAGCAAGGAACTGCGCCTGCGGCAGCAATCCCGGGTTATCGAATTGCAGGAAAGACAGGCACTGCCCAGCGTGCAGATGCCGTGTGTCACTGCTATCGCGGCTATACATCAAGCTTTATCGGATTTGCTCCAGCAGATCAGCCAAAATTTGTAGTCTCGGTTGTGATTCAAAATCCAAGGGGACAACATTTTGGCGGCGTGATTGCGGCGCCTGTATTTAAGGATGTCATGAGTTTTGTTCTTCAAAGCAAACACATCCCGCCAACAAATACTAAAAAGATACCCTATGCCCTTAACGAAGCAACGCTTCAGAAGCAAAAGGCATAATGAGCATGCGGCCATTTGATATCAAAGAGCGCTCGTTATCTGATCTTGCACGATTCCTCGGTCTCAACAAAGATGGGCAGGAAGCAAATTTTTCAGGGCTTAGTAGCTCCACATCTCATCTGCACAGCGGAGATCTGTTCGTTGCCTTGCCAGGAGCTAGAACTCATGGAGCAACCTTTATTGCTGAAGCAATTTCAGCAGGGGCAGTAGCGGTTCTTACCGACCACCAAGGTTCATTGATAATTGGCGATTTACTACCAACAATTGTTGTGGAAAATCCTAGAGATGTGATGGGCGATATCTCTTCCTGGTTTTATGGCGCGCCATTTCGCTCTCTCTATGCAGTTGGAATTACGGGAACAAATGGAAAGACGACCACTGCATTTCTCCTCAATCAACTCTGGCAGATGAGCCACCGTGAATCAGGATTTATAGGTACAACTGGAATTTCAATCGGTCGAGATTCTTTCCCAGCGCAATTCACTACTCCCGAAAGCTCTGAGCTACAGGCAGCGGTAGCTTCAATGGTTGAACGCTCTTGCAAGTGCCTTGTGATGGAAGTAAGCAGTCATGCAGTGGTTCAAAGTCGAATATCGGGTGCGCACTTTAGCGCTGTTGCCTTTACAAACTTAACTCAAGATCATTTGGATTTCCACGGAAGTATGGAAAATTATTATGAAGCAAAGTCGAGGCTATTTAATTCACAGACAGCAGAACTCGGTTACATCAATATCGATGATAAGTATGGAGCTCGTCTGGCAGAGAGTTCTCAAATTCCCATTCGTACAGTTTCAAGAAACTCTCGTAAAGCAACTTGGCATTTTGATCGCGTCGAATTATCACGAAGTGGGTATGACATCTCTATACGAGGAGAAGGCGGGATTCTCATTGAAGGCCATGTTGGATTGGTCGGCGCACACAATCTAGACAATGTGCTGATGGCGGTTGCCTTGGCGGTTGAGAGCGGTGTTGATCCACTTGAAATTTCCGCTAATTTGCACCTTCTTCAAGGGCCAGCTGGGCGTTTGGAAAAGGTAGATATTGGTCAGCAGTTCTTGGCTCTCGTTGATTATGCACATACACCGGATGCAGTTGAACGCGTTCTCTCAGCTGTACGGGAAATAACACCCGGGAAAGTTATAGGTATTTTGGGCTGCGGCGGGGATCGAGATGCATCAAAGCGACCAATCATGGGAGCAGCCTTGGTGGCTGGAACTGATTTAGCAGTACTTACTTCTGATAATCCTCGCAGCGAAAGCCCTGAATCAATTCTTGATCAAATGAGTTCCGGAATCGAACTTGGAGAAAAGGCCGTCATTGAAATGGATCGAAGGGGTGCAATAGCGATTGGTGTCGCGGAAGCGCAACCCGGTGACACTGTAATTCTTTTGGGTAAAGGACATGAGGTTGGCCAAGAAATAAACCAAGTTAAATATCCATTTGACGATCGAGTTGAGCTGGCCAGAGCGATTGAGCGCCTCACATGATTCCATTGACATTTGAAGAAATTGCAAAAGCTTTAAACGCAACTCTGCGAAATCTCGAGAAGGACAAGTTCACCTCGGCTCTTCCAGTAATCGATTCAAGGCTTGCGCGCCCGGGAAGCTTCTTTCTCGCACTTCCAGGTGAAAGAGTGGATGGCAATACATATTGCGCAGAAGCGATTTTGGCTGGCGCGGAATTTGTCATCACAACCGAGGTATTGGATTTGCCTTCGATACAAGTTGAGGATGTGGGCAAGGCTCTCACAGAACTAGCAAGGTACATGCGAAGTAAAGTTAAAGAAACAATTTTTATCGGATTGACTGGATCTCAAGGAAAGACCACCACAAAGGATTTACTGCGACATATTCTCTCGACCGCTGGAGAGACAGTTGCTCCCGTCGGCTCATTTAATAATGAGATTGGCGTTCCGCTCACCATTCTGACGTGCACTGATCAAACAAAGTATTGCATTGTGGAAATGGGCGCGCGCCATGAGGGCGATATTGAGTTCCTATGTTCGATAGCTAAGCCCACAATTGGCTTGGTTCTTACGGTCGGTAGTGCTCACGTTGGCGAATTTGGATCTCAAGAAAAGATCGCTGCAGCAAAAGGTGAACTCATCAAAGCATTACCTGATTCTGGCACCGCAGTCCTCGGTACCTACGATGTATTCACACCACACATGGCTGATGGTCGAACCATCAATTCAATAACATTTGGTGAGAACGCGGCAAGCACTGTTCGCGCAGCTGATATTGAGGCTCGTGAAGGTCGCGCGCATTTTGATTTGGTGACACCTGAGGGGCGCGCGCCCGTGAGTTTGAGACTATTGGGCCTTCACCAGATATCCAACGCGCTTGGAGCTGCTGCGGTTGCGACTTCTTTAGGAGTGCCCATTGAATCAATTGCTGCTTCACTTTCTACCGCTGATATTTCCAGCAAATGGCGTATGGAGCTCCACGATGAGGGTGGAATTTTGATCATTAATGACAGCTATAACGCTAATCCGGAGAGCACTTCAGCGGCGCTTCGAACCCTCGCGTTGTTGGCACAAGAGCGAGGCGGTGTCTCGTGGGCTTTTCTCGGCAAGATGCATGAACTCGGCGAGTCAGAAGCCGAAGATCATCTACGTATTGGCAGACTCGCCTCTGAGTTGGGAATAGATCAACTTATTTCTATCGGAAGTGATCTATACCTAAAAGGGTTGGAGTTGGATTTTGCCGCAGGGGATGAGATGACAACGCACTATTTCTTAACACAAGAAGAAGCTTTAGGGCTCAGTAAATATTTTTCTCACGGAGATGTTGTGTTGGTAAAAGCATCAAGAGCTGAACACTTGGATGAATTAGCTGAAAAACTTCTTGTAGCGGTATCGCAAGGGGTTGCAAATGAAGGGGGAGAAAAGTGAAAGGCATTCTTGTAGCAGGTTCCGTTTCCACTCTCTTGAGTTTTCTTTTCACCCCGGCTCTCATTCGCTTTCTTGGCAAACGTGGCTATGGACAAATGATTCGCGATGATGGACCTCAGTCCCATCACACAAAGCGGGGAACGCCAACTATTGGCGGAGTAGTCCTCATTCTTGCGTCAAGCATCGGATATTTCAGCAGCCACCTCTTAGATGGAGTGCGAGTCAGCACATCAGCACTACTTGTGCTTGGGCTTGTCATTGGATTGGGAATTGTTGGATTTATTGATGATTGGTTGAAAATTGTTAAGCAGCGCTCCCTTGGTTTGCGATCTCGACAGAAGCTTCTTGGTCAAACTCTGGTCGCCGCGCTGTTTGGCATTGCAGGGATTCACTTTTCAGATAGTTACGGCTTATCGCCAATATCGATGCACTTTTCAACAGTGCGAGATACATCGATCAAACTTGCTGCAGCGCTAGTAGTTTTATGGGTAATTTTTCTGGTCATCGGTACAAGCAATGGCGTAAATCTCACAGATGGACTTGATGGCCTAGCAAGTGGAACATCAATTATGACTTTCTTGGCATTTGTCATGATTGGAGTTTGGGAGTTTCGCCAAAGCTGCGCGCTGACCGCTGTTGGCCGCTGTTATGAGGTACGAGATCCACTCGACCTTGCGGTTCTCGCCGCAGCATTTGCAGGCGCTTGTGCTGGCTTTCTGTGGTGGAACACATCCCCGGCAAAGATCTTTATGGGCGATGTAGGTTCATTATCTCTTGGGGGAGCGATCGCTGGCCTAGCAATTACATTGCGTACTGAACTTCTCTTGATTGCCCTTGGCGGCCTTTTTGTAATCATCACAATGTCGGTAATCATTCAAACCGTGTACTTCAAATTATCAGGTGGCAAACGCGTATTTCGAATGGCGCCGCTTCACCACCACTTTGAATTGCTGGGTTGGGCTGAAGTAACAATCGTTATCCGGTTTTGGATTATTGCAGGGCTAAGCGTTGCTGCCGGTCTTGGGTTGTTCTACGCACAATGGGTCGTATCTTGAAATGTCATTTCTTGGTGAACTCCAGTCTCGAAAAATAGCAGTAGTAGGCGCAGGGATTACTGGAGCAGCCATTGCAAAATATTTAATAAATCGAGGCATAACTCCAATTATCCTCGATGATAAATCTAAGACAATTGAAGGCATAGAATCTCAAAGCTCCTTTGACGAAGAAGGACTTGACCTAGCAATAGTTTCCCCTGGCTGGAATGCAAACCATCCCATTATTCAAAAACTACGAGCCACAAATACAGAGTTGATAAGTGAAATTGATTTTGCGTGGCGAGTGAAACTAGAAGTTGCTCCATTGCAAAAGTGGGTATCCCTCACTGGCACAAACGGGAAAACGACGTCTGTTCAAATGTTGGACTCCATTTTTGTAGCAGCTGGAATTAAGGGTATTTCTTGTGGGAATGTGGGTGTTACCGTAATCCAAGCCCTCTCCGCGAATGAGCCTTATGACTTTCTCGCGCTCGAACTCTCTTCTTTTCAGATTGAGTGGAGCAGTGAAGCAAGGTATGTCGCATGCGCAATCCTGAATATTGCCGAAGATCACATCGATTGGCATGGCTCTTTCGATTCCTACGCAAATTCGAAGATGAGATTACTTTCTTACGCAGATCTTGCTGTTCTAAATGCCGATGATGTCGAAGTTGTAAACAGGTCTTCATCGTGGAGAGGCAAGAAAGTTTTCTACTCTTTGGCTACTCCAGAGCCTGGAGAACTTGGTTTGGTTGAGGAAATCTTGGTTGATCGCGCATTTATTGCCGATCCCGCTCACGCGCAGTTGCTGGCCGAACTCTCGGATATCAAGCCTGCAGTACCGCACAACGTTTCCAATGCCTTGGCAGCCGCTGGCTTGGCGCGTGCAATTGGAATTTCTCACGACGATATCAAAGTCGGCTTAGCCACCTTTGTCCTAGATCATCACAGAATTGAGAGTGTGTTAGAGAAAGACGGGATCACTTGGGTCAATGATTCCAAGGCAACAAATCCTCATGCGGCAATTGCGTCGATACTCTCGCAAGAGAAAGTTGTGTGGATAGCCGGTGGGCTTGCCAAGGGGGCAAGTATGGAAGAGCTCGTGAGGCGGGCAACCCCTCGCTTGCAAGCAGTTGTTCTGATTGGCGAAGACAGAGAATTGATTCATTCAGCTCTGAGGGAATTTGCACCAAATATTCCGGTGAAGGTTATTGAAGAGAGTAAGAGTCCAGCTGAGCTGATGAAACAAGTTGTAGCCGAATGCAGAAAGATTGCGCGTGCTGGTGATGTTGTTTTGCTGGCCCCTGCCTGTGCCTCAATGGATCAATTCACCTCTTATGCAGAACGAGGAGAACTCTTTGCAAAAGCAGTTCTTGAGGTAGCGGGAGCATGATGGGCCGTTATTCACATTATCTTTCTAGGGCGTCGGCGCCATATTTCATAATCCTCACGTCGGTCACTGCGCTTTCTGGGCTTGGTTTAATCATGGTCTTATCTGCATCATCGGTTAAATCATTTGAGCAAACAGGGTCAACATATTCAATATTTCTCAAGCAGCTTCTATTTTTAGCCATTGCCCTATTTTTGACGCGGGTTGCATCCCGCATGAAGATTGATATTTGGGAGAAACTTGCTCGAATCGCGATTCCACTTAGTTTCTTTGGCCTAGTTCTTCCTCAGCTTCCAGTGATTGGCAAAGAGATAAATGGCAACCGTTCGTGGATTGGCCTTGGCCCATTTACCTTGCAACCTTCTGAATTTGCAAAGCTCGGTTTAATTCTTTTCTGTGCATTTCAACTCAAGAAATTTGAGAATCGAGTTTTAGCAAATCCACAACGTGAATTCTCTCCCTTCCAATTAATCATGTATTTGTTACCGGGTACGGGATTGTTACTCGTCATGATTATGTTGGGTAAGGATTTGGGAAGTGCGCTTATTGTTATGTCAATCGCAGCAGCGATGATTTTTGTTAGTGGCGCCCCTCTTCGTCACTTCGCTCTCATTTCTTTTGGGGGATTGACCTTCGCACTTGCTTTTATCATTACTCAACCAAATCGTCTGCACCGGTTTCAGGCAGTGCTACATCCCTTCGATCCAGAAGTTTACAAATTTGCAGGTTGGCAAACAGCCCACTCAGTAATGGGTTTGGCAAGCGGTGGAATTCTTGGGGTAGGTCTTGGAGCAAGCCGCCAAAAATGGGGTAATTTGTCTGAAGCAAATACTGACTTCATTTTTTCTGTAATTGGGGAAGAACTCGGATTGGTAGGGACGCTTATAGTCCTTCTCTTATTTGCTGCATTGCTGTACGGGATATTCCGAACGGCGCTTCACACAAAAGATCTATTTAGCCGATATGTCTGTGCTGGAATTGGAGCATGGTTACTATTCCAAGTGAGTGTGAATATTGCTTCTGACATCGGTGTATTTCCAGTTGTCGGCGTGACCCTTCCCTTCATCTCTTACGGAGGCTCATCTTTAATCGCGAATTTTCTGGCTATTGCTTTTGTCATCAGTGTATTGCGCCGAGATCCTGAAGTGAAAGCTGAGATTGAGAATAGAAGACAGGTGCGCCGTGTTAAATAAGAAGATAATTCTTGCGGGCGGTGGCACTGCAGGTCATGTTGAACCGGCGCTAGCTGTAGCAAATTGGCTCAAGGTGAGCCATCCAGAAGTGAGATGTGAATTTGTAGGAACTTTGACGGGGCTTGAAAACGAATTAGTTCCAGCTGCCGGTTTTCCGCTTAGGATAATTTCTAAGGCGCCATTTCCTCGCAGAATTTCATTCGGACTACTTGTATGGCCCTTTAAGTTCACAAAGTCTCTTCTTGATTCCTTCGCAATTTTGAAGGGCGCTGACTTGGTAATTGGTTTCGGCGGCTATGTCTCCTCGCCGATCTATGTGATGGCTCGATTTCGTGGGATACAAATTCTCATTCATGAAGCAAACGCCAACCCAGGGTGGGCTAATCGACTGGGCGCGCGGCTCGGTGGCAGAGCTTTGATTTCCTTTGAAAAGACTCGACAGTACGGAGAACCTTGGAAATCGGCGAGCTACGTGGGTATTCCACTTAGGGCCGAGATATGTAAAGTTGCCGAAACGAGTAAGAGCGAGCGAGATGTGATTCGAGTAAAGAAGGCGAAGGAGTGGGGTTTTAATCCTGAAAAGCCAATTGTCTTGGTTTTCGGAGGCTCCTTAGGTTCCCAACACATCAATAGCGTTATTGAAAATTCTTTGTCGCTTATATCCAAGAGCGGTATTCAAGTTGTGCATGGGGTGGGTCGAAATAATGCCTTGCCTAGCCGTACAGAGTCTTATCTCCCAGTCCCATATTTTTCAGATATTCCGGAGGCTTACGCATCGGCAGATCTAATTATTTGCAGAAGTGGGGCGGTAACTTGTCACGAACTTGGCGTAATTGGGACTTACGCGTTGCTGGTCCCACTTTCTGTGGGAAATGGCGAACAGAAATTAAATGGCGAGGAACTTGTTGCAGCAAACGCCGCCACGATGATTTCAAATAAGAATTTCACCACTCAATGGCTCAGCGAAAATCTCTTGGGGTTGTTGTCGACTGGGAAAAAGAGATCGGCCGTAAAAAACCAACCCCTTTACCCCCTTGACGCTACAGATCGAATTGGAGAGATCGTGGTTTCGATTTTGGAGGCGAGCAAATGAATAAGACCCATTTTCATTTTATTGGTATCGGTGGAGCCGGTATGAGCGGCATCGCACGCATAATGTTGGCTCAAGGACTAAAGGTCTCTGGATCTGATGCGAAAGAATCCATTGTTACAGCCCAACTCGAAACTTTAGGCGCAACGATTTTTCTCGGACATAGTTCTGCCAATCAAGCAGGGGCAGATGTAATCGTGGTCTCCTCTGCAATTTCCGGAACAAACCCAGAATTATTGGCGGCAAAAGAACGTGGCGCAGAGATTATGCCTCGCGCAAGTGCGCTGGCTTTAGTTATGCAAGGAAAGCGCTCCGTTGCTGTCGCCGGGACGCATGGAAAAACAACGACAACTTCGATGCTTACGGTTGCATTGCAAAAAGCAGGAGTAGATCCTTCTTTTGCAATCGGCGGAATGATTAATAGCTCTGGAACAAATGCCCACCTTGGAAGTGGGGATATTTTTGTAGCCGAAGCTGATGAATCTGATGGTTCTTTCTTATCCTACAAACCCACTGGCGCAATCATTACAAATCTAGAGCTCGATCACGTTGACCACTTCGCTACTCTCGCTGTCCTGGCCGATGCCTTTCGGGAGTTTATTAATTCAATCCAACCAGGTGGATTCTTGATTTCCTGCGGAGATGACGCAAATCTTGAAGAATTACTTTCGGCTGGAATAAGAGAAGACATAAGAATTATTAGGTACGGCAAAGAAAATCCTAAAAATGATTTCCAGCTTTCAAGAATTCACCTCGAAGCTAGCTCTGGAGTTGCCCGAATTACTCACAAGGGCAAAGTTTTGGGCGATTTGGTATTAACCATTCCAGGTGAACATAATCTTTTAAATGCTGCGGCAGCACTTGCCGCAGCTCATGCCCTGGGCGTTGGCCTGCCAGAAGTTTTGGCCGGATTAACTGAGTTCAGTGGATCAAGGCGTCGCTTTGAACTCAAAGGAATAGCCAACAACGTTAAGGTCATCGATGATTACGGTCATCATCCAACTGAAGTTCGGGTCACATTGGAGACGGCAAGACGATTTGCGGCGGGTGGAAAAGTTTTCGTCGTTTTTCAGCCCCACCGTTTCACTCGCACGCAAATGTTTGCTCGAGAATTCGCCGAAGCACTTGACCTGGCTGATCAGATCTATTTGCTGGAAATTTATGCAGCTAGCGAGCCCTCAATACAAGGCGTCTCCTCACTCTTGATCGCACAAAATAGAGATTCATTAAAATTTCACTACCAGCCATCAATGATTGAAGTCATTGAGGAGGTCTCAAAAGCTGTCACTCCAGGAGATGTAGTTCTCACCCTAGGCGCTGGAGATGTTAACTCACTTGGACCAGAGCTCTTACATGCAATCGGAGAGCGCTTTGCCAACTTTGCCAACTAGAAAAAAGTTAAAACACTTTCCTGGGATTGCTTTATCCATTCTGCTTCTCGTTTTGCTGGGATATTTACTTGGATGGTCGACTCTTCTTTCAGTTAAATCCATCTCAATTGATGGAACCCCCCGAACTTCAGAAATAACGGCGCAACTTCTATCTGACTCGAAACATTTTCACGTAGGAGAGCCTCTTGCGCGAGTCGACGTTCACGCCTTGTCGCGATCGCTTTCAGATCTTGATTGGGTGGAGTCAACATCTATCAGCCGCGATTGGTTGCATGGCGCGGTTTCTATAAGAGTTATCGAACGAGCGCCTATTGCCCAATTTATTGATGGCTCGGGGAAATCTAAATTGATCGATAAGTCCGGAGTTGTCTTTTTTGCAAAAAGTCAGGTCCAATATCCAGTTATAACCTTCTCGTCATATAGCAATGATGTCGTGAACGCCGCCGCGCAATTCATTCAATCTCTTCCGGGGGATTTACTTTCAAATATTGAGTCCATTGCTATTGCCTCTCCGCAGTTCATTCAAAGCAAACATCGTGGATTGGGTAGCGGGAATTTGATTGTCAGGTGGGGGAATAATCAAGACTTGCCTGTAAAAGTTAAAGTATTACGCGCACTTCTGGCACTTCCTGAAAATGCAAAGGTAAAGCTTTTGGATTTATCATCACCACTTTCTCCTATTGCTAAGTAGTGATTAAGAGTCATAAGAGTTCTTAAGTAAATTGAAATAAATCGTGTCGGTGTTTGCTTGCATTCGCGTGCGGTCTTACTTTTACGCAATCGAAGTAGCAATACTTTAAGTCTCAAGTAGAGATTTAGGGTGAGGAGAAACCGTGGCAACACCGCAAAATTATTTGGCAGTCATCAAAGTCGTAGGTATCGGCGGAGGTGGAGTTAATGCTGTCAATCGCATGATTGAAGCAGGGCTTAAAGGTGTTGAGTTCATTGCAATCAATACTGATGCGCAACAGTTAATCATGAGTGATGCCGATGTGAAATTAGATATTGGTAGAAAATCAACACGCGGACTTGGTGCTGGTGCATCTCCTGAAGTTGGTCGTCAAGCTGCGATGGATCACAGTGAAGAAATTGAAGAAGTGCTTCGCGGAGCGGATATGGTTTTTGTTACCGCAGGTGAAGGTGGCGGAACCGGAACTGGTGGCGCACCTATTGTTGCAAAAATTGCAAAGGATCTCGGTGCCCTCACTGTTGGTGTTGTAACAAAACCATTCTCATTTGAAGCTAAACACAGAACCTTCCAAGCTGAAGAAGGAATTGAAAATCTTCGCAGTGAAGTGGATACGCTCATCGTTATTCCAAATGATCGACTTCTTGCAATCTCTGATCGATCAATTACTGCTGTAGAAGCATTTCGAAGCGCGGATCAAGTTCTACTTTCTGGAGTACAAGGAATCACTGATTTGATTACAACTCCGGGATTAATCAATCTTGACTTTGCCGATGTGAAAAGTGTGATGGCCGGCGCGGGATCTGCTCTTATGGGAATTGGTTCAGCAAGGGGAGAGGGGCGTGCTACTCGCGCTGCAGAGTTGGCAATTGCTAGCCCACTTCTTGAAGCTTCAATTGATGGCGCCAGAGGCGTATTGCTTTCGATAGCTGGTGGCTCTGATTTAGGGCTCTTTGAATTATCTGAAGCTGCCGAGATGGTGGCAAAGTCAGCTCACCCAGATGCAAATATCATTTTTGGAACAGTGATTGACGATGCGCTCGGCGATGAAGTGCGCATTACTGTTATTGCAGCGGGCTTTGATGGCGGGGCTCCAAAGAAGGTTTCTGTTCCGGTTCTGAGCGCAGCGGCGCTCTCTGGTGAAGCAAATCCCATTGCAAGCAATGACCCGATTGCAGTTGCGTTAGATCTTGGAATTAATGAAGACACAGATTCAATTCCTACGGTCTCGCCAACATCAAGGCGCCGCATAACATTTGAGGAACTCGTTGCAGAGGACGAAATTGACGTCCCTGATTTCATGAAGTAATAAGAAGAATTACTTTGTGGCGGGAATACTCTTCACCTCAGTAAATTGGGGTAATTTTGGTTTAAACATCGGTGAAGCCGAGCCAGCAGTTTTAGATCGACGTAATGACTTGGCAAAAAGCCTATCCATTGACTCGCTGGTGTTCATGACCCAATCTCATTCGGATATTGTGAATATTGTGACTGGTTCACAACCCGTTGTAGAGGCAGATGCTGTAGTCACGCGTGAAAAAGGTGTCGGCCTTGCAGTTCTTGTTGGCGATTGTGTTCCTATCTTGATTCGCTCAACTACATGCGTAGCGGCAATCCACGCGGGTCGTGTTGGGATGACAAACGAAATTGTTTCGAAAACCATTGATGCGATGAAGAAATTGAATGGTGAGAAATTTGAGGCCGTTATGGGCCCGTCTATTTGCTCTGATTGTTATGAGGTATCGGAGGAGATGTACAAGGAGGTTGCAAAAGGCTTCCCACGCGCTGCAACTACACCTTCAGAGCACAAGCTTGATCTCCAATCAGAACTTGGGTATCAATTAACGAACGCCGGAGTTGAAGCTCTTAATCTTGGAATTTGTACTCTCGAGAGTTCGGAGTATTTTTCGCATAGACGTTCTCAAAAGTCTGGTAACCCCGAGGGTCGTCAAGTGGGAGTGATTTGGCTATGAAGGCGCGGATTGAAGAGCTGAGAGAGAATTTAGCTAAAGTAGAAGAGCAGATTCAAGGAGCGCTCCGTTTGGCTAGTCGAAATCGCGAAGAGGTAACGCTCGTTGTCGTGACAAAAACCTATCCTGTCGAAGATCTCCTCGCGCTTTATGAACTTGGAGTGAGAAATTTTGGAGAGAACCGAGACCAAGAAGGATCCCTCAAGGCTCCGCATCTTCCATCCGACACTCATTGGCATTTTCAAGGCCAAATTCAAAGTCGAAAGATTCCATCATTAGTCCAGTGGGCAGATTCGATTCATTCATTGGATTCACTCGAACACGCTGCGAAATTTGAAAAACTCCCCAACAGCGAGAAATTGAATTATTTCGTGCAGATAAATCTTGAAGAAGGAGCCGATCACCGAGGTGGAGTTTCGGTGAATGAGGTTGGTTCTTTTCTTGAATCCTGCACATTGCCAATTACTGGGGCGATGGTCGTCGCGCCCCTTGGATCTGACCCAGTGGTGGCGTTTTCCAAGGTTAAGAAAATTGCAGATGAGCATGGGCTCAAAGAGATATCGATGGGCATGAGTGGGGATTTTGAAGCAGCTTTAGTAGCCGGCGCGACACATATTCGCGTAGGGAGCTCAATCCTCGGTTCACGCTCACTTCTCGCCTAAAATTGAGCCATGGCTAATGCATTCAAGCGCGTCGCAAATTATCTCGGTCTCGTAGATGATGAAGAAGATCTACAACCTGCAGTCGAAGTTGAACAACTTCGTAGGTCTGTTCGTCCTCTTTCTACATCGCAGCAAGAGTCTCCAACTCCAGCTTGGGCTGCGCCCGCTGTGCGAGTGAAGACAATTCCCGCAGCACAGACTCCCGCACCTGCAGTGCAAGCAGAGCTGCCAATAATGGATCAAATTTTCACAATTCACCCTCGTTTCTACAATGAAGCACGCACCGTTGGTGAGAGATATCGCCAAGGTCAACCTGTTCTCATGAACCTGAGTGACATGGATGAGTCTGAACGAAAGAGATTAGTAGATTTTGCATCTGGTTTAGTTTTTGGGCACTACGGAAGTATCGAGCGAGTCACTTCAAAGGTCTTTCTCTTAACACCGCCAAATGTGCGTGTTTCAACTGAAGGTAAAGTTGCTGCGACAGAAGCCAGTTTCTTTAACCAATCTTGATGTTGAGCCTCGGAGGAATTCTTAACGGAATCCTGCAGCTTTTTCTCTTTGCTTTACTCGGACGTTTAATTTTGGATTATGTTCGCATGTTCTCACAATCGTGGCGACCACGCGGTATTGTGCTCGTAATCGCAGAATTCATCTATGGCGTGACTGATCCTGTGATGAAAGTTGCTCGCAGATTTATTCCTCCGCTAAGACTAGGCTCTGTTGCAATTGATTTATCTTTTATTATCGTATTTTTTGCGGTTCAAATTTTGTCGCAACTAACTCATTTAATTCCTTAATTGCAGCGCTAAACCAATCTCGTTATCTGCCGGAGACAAGGATTCATTTCTTGTAAATGACGTTGCGAGCACTTCTTGAGAAATTTCGGTTATTGCTGAATCGATCGCTAAAGCGGTATCTGACGTTGCATTCCACTCAACACTAATTCTATCGCTGATATCAAAACCGGAGTTTTTGCGCTCTTCTTGAATTGCGCGAATAACTTCGCGAACTAATCCTGCGGTGATAAGAGCTGGGGAGAGGGCCAAATCAAGAGCAACGCTTTCTCCAGAGTGGCTTGCAACTGACCAACCAGATTTTGGAGTCTCAGTTATTACTACATCTTCAAGGGTGATTTGCGCGATCTTCTCAGATCCATCTTTTTCATAATTTAAAGTCGACGTTGAGTTGGCGCGGAGGGTTTTCACGAGCACTTCAGCGTCACTTGAGTTGATTGCACTTGCGATAGCCTGAACATCGGCCCCATAGCGAGCCCCGATTGAGCGGAAATTAGCCTTGATAGAGATATCTACAAGATCCCCGCCTGCTGAAGAGAGCTCATCCATGCTCAGCACATTCAATTCTTCGGAGATATGTGAGCGAATTTCTTCATCCATCTTCTCCCAACCCTGTGCTGAGACAAGGGCTCTGGCTAGAGGTTGGCGAATTTTAATTTTAGATTCCGCTCTTGCCGCACGGCCAAGTTCAACTAACCGCCTTGAAAGTGCGACCGATGTTGAAAGATTGAGGTCGGTTCGCTCTTTCTCTGCGATTGGGAATGCGGCCAGATGTACTGATTCGCCCTCAAGAGGTTCTGCTACACGTACCAATTCTTGCCACACATGTTCGGTGATAAACGGGATCATTGGTGCGAGAAGTTGGGTAAGTGTCTTTAGAGCAACGTAGAGAGTGGAGAGCGCGTCATTATCGCCATCCCAGAATCTGCGGCGAGACCTACGGACATACCAATTTGAAAGGTCATCGATGAAGGCTGCAAGGATTCTTCCAGCTTCTTGAGAATCAAAATCTTCGTATGCTTTATCAACTTTTTGAGTAAGTAGGTGCAGTTCCGAGAGAATCCACTTATCCATCGTTGCTGTTGGATTCATCTCAAGGGTTTCAATCTTGAATTCTGACGCCTTCGCATACAAGGTAAAAAAGGAAACCGTATTCCAATAAGTCAGAAGAGTCTTTCTTACTACATCCGAGAGGGCATCATGGCCGACTCTGCGAGCACTCCACGGAGAGCCTGCAGCCAGCATGTACCAACGAACAGCGTCAGCACCATGTTGATCCATGAGAGAAATTGGCTCAAGCACATTTCCTAAGTGCTTACTCATCTTGCGGCCATCTTTATCCAAAATGTGGCCAAGACAGAGCACTGTCTTATATGAACTCTCATCAAATACAAGTGTTCCAATAGTCATCAGCGTGTAAAACCACCCACGAGTCTGATCAATGGCTTCACAAATGAAATCTGCTGGATACGCAGCCGCAAATTTTTCCGCAGAACCTTCCTTGTGAGGATAACCCCATTGAGCAAATGGCATGGCGCCAGAGTCATACCAGCAGTCGATAACTTCAGAAACACGAACCATCGTTGAAGAGCAACCTGAGGTGTTGCATGTGAAAGTGATGTCATCAACAAAAGGTCTGTGGGGATCTGTATTTCGAAGATCTTTTCCAGAAAGTTCTGAAAGTTCTGCGAGGGAAGCGATGCAATATTCATGGCCTTCACTGCAGCGCCAGATAGGAAGGGGAGTACCCCAGTATCGATTTCGAGAAAGCGCCCAGTCGATATTGTTGTTTAACCAATCGCCATAGCGACCGGTTTTGATGGTTTCAGGATGCCAATCCGTCTTCTCATTTTCTCGGATTAATTCATCTTTAATTGCAGTCGTGCGGATATACCAAGATGGTTGTGCGTAATAAATGAGAACCGTGTGACAGCGCCAACAATGTGGATATGAGTGCTCATATTGGAGTTGCTTAAATAGAAGTCCCCGAGCTTTCAAATCCTTGATAAGTGCTTTGTCGGCCTCTTTAAAGAAGACACCACCAACAAGTGGAACCTCCGGAAGAAAAGTTCCGTCAGGAGCAACAGGGTTTACGACAGGTAAGCCATATCTACGGCAGACTTGTAAATCATCTGCTCCAAAGGCGGGGGATTGGTGAACAATTCCTGTTCCATCCTCAATCGTTACGTAATCAGCAAGAACGACAAAATGAGAGTCCGGTATTTCGACGAGATCAAAAGGACGGGAGTATGTAGTGCGCTCTAGATCTTTGCCCTGGAAGCTAGCAACAACTTTTCGATCTTCGCCAAGAATGTGTGCGAGATTTGTTGCGATAACGAGGCGCTCAGTCTTTTCCTCGTGTGCTATTTCGATAACTTGATATTCCACATCGGGATTCACAGCGATGGCTGTGTTTGAAACAAGGGTCCATGGAGTTGTCGTCCATACGAGGAATGAAGCACTCAGCTCTGCGAGCTTTCCTGAAGTCGCTGGGAATCGTACATAGACAGAAGGATCCGTGACTGTTTCATAGCCTTGTGCAAGTTCATGATCTGAAAGTCCAGTGCCACACCTTGGACAGTAAGGAGCGACGCGGTGGTCTTGTACCAAAAGACCCTTCTTCCAAATCTGCTGTAGCGACCACCAAACACTTTCGACGTACTCTGGCGACATCGTCCAGTAAGCCTCATCGAAATCCACCCAGAAGCCCATGCGCCGGGTCATCTTGGTGAATTCACCTACATGGCGTTGGACAGATTCACGGCAACGATCATTGAATTCTGCGATCCCATATTTTTCGATATCACCTTTACCTGCAAAGCCAAGTTCTTTTTCGACAGCAATTTCAACGGGAAGGCCGTGGCAGTCCCAGCCAGCTTTTCGAATTACTTGCTTGCCTTTCATTGTCTGGAAACGTGGGAATGCGTCCTTGAAAACTCGAGCTTCAATATGGTGTGTTCCAGGTACTCCGTTAGCTGTGGGCGGACCCTCAAAAAAGGTCCAATTTTCTGACCCCGCTCCGGCGGCAACGCTCTTATGAAAAATGCTTTGAGTCTCCCAAAATGAGAGCACTGATTGTTCAACTGCAGGGAGGTCGATTTGGGGGGAGAGCGCTTTGAATTGCATCACGTCTTAACTCCTCCTCTACAGACTCTACAGACTAGAAATATTTTGATAACCCTGAGCGTACCGGCGCGATTCTAGCGTGGCTGAGTTGGAGTTTAGACGCGGGAAGTCCTAGCCTTGCCGCTTACCCTGCTGTGTGTTAAACCGTAACCCGCGTGAGAGTGTAAATGAGAA